>Ga0209812_10000112_pt1 | contig 74210 bp, 63 predicted proteins | sample JI71714BDNA_FD_187502 | JGI IMG/M metagenome (GOLD analysis project Ga0209812, IMG submission 187502) | Wastewater effluent complex algal communities from Wisconsin, to seasonally profile nutrient transformation and Carbon sequestration -... | ecosystem: Engineered > WWTP > Effluent > Algae... | reverse complement strand
GCGGGTGAACGACATCGCCGTGTTCGGGGATCAGGTACAGCTGGGTGCGAGCATGGTGGTGAACAACGAACGCCTGCTCTCCGGTGAGAACCAGCGATTCAGCGCCGGTGAAAGCTCGTTGTTCCTCGTGAACGCGCGCGAGGTGCCGCTGATCGATGCCCGCATCCGCCAGATCGACCTCGAAGCGCGCCTGCGAAGATCGTACTTCAGCCTGGACCACGAAGCCGGTACCCTCTGGCAGGCCTGGCGTCCCTAAATCAACCCCATGATCCACGTGACCTTCCAGACCCGCACGGTAGCCGCCGCTGAAAAGCTCGCCGCAGTGCTCATGGAGAAGCACCTGCTGCTCTTCCCCACGTTGGATACGGACCACGAGGAGCTCACCTGGGTGGACGACCGCTTGCATCGGAGCAGTCAGCTGCTGCTGCAAGGCATGAGCAAAGCCCTGCTCTACCGCGAACTCGAGCGCACCGCCATGGAGCTCCTCGGGAACGACCTGGTTCGCATGCACGCCCTTCCCGTGGTGAACATGGACCCCGAAGCCCAGCGGCAGTTGCTGGAGCAGACCGCGAAAGTGTGATGCGGGCGTAGCTCACAAATCCTTTTATCGAAAGTGCGCGGGCAGGGTATATGCTTCATCCGCCACTTGGAGTTGGGCAAGGCGACGACCCTCCCACAACTGCTTATACTTCTTACCTATTTTAAACGAAGTTATCTGGACGCTCCGGTGAAGATCCCGGTATCTTAGGAGAGGTTCTGCCAGACCTGCCCACAGGTTTGTGCAACCCGCTCAGCTGAGGGCGGGGAAAACCCTAGAACGAAATGAGATACTTGTTCATTGCCCTTTCCTTCTCCGCCGTCACCTACTCCTAGGCCCCAATGGCTGACTGTGTTGACCCCCCATGTGCGCCAGCACAGTTCGTTGAAATAGACGACCACAGTGGACAGGCTGATATCCGATGCCTCAACACAAGCGCATACAACTGTGCCAAACTCCTAACAGCTGCCGGAGTCCATATCAGTGCCGATAAGTTCGAGGTCGGCAAGCACGGGCGAGTTACCTACGACGACTCTAAAGGCAAATCGGTCACCCTCTCGTTCGATCCGTACGGCGGAATGAAGAACGAGGGTCGAGTTAGCATACTGTCCTTTTCGGGAATGAAGCAAGACTGATCAACAAGTCCGGGTGATCTTGAATAAGACTCACCCGGACACCCCGCTGAATGAAAAGACTCCTCACCATACTGCTTCCGACCCTCACACAGATCGGTGCTTTATCCGCCCAAGTGACCTTGAGGATCGACCTCAACGTGGCGAACTGCTCATCACATACCTCGGCCATATCAAGTATCAAGCGGATAACCTCGGTCACTGAAAAATTGGTCGTCCTTAGCCGCTCAGACAGTCTTGCATCTAAGGCCATACTGAAGCGATTCGGAATTGGAAGCGACGAAACGATCAGAATAACCTACGAGGACGGAGTAGTACGAGCCGGATCCCTGATCGACGGGGTATACTCCAGAGTACGCCTATTCAGCGGACCTGAAGTTCTCTATGATCTCAACTTGGACGATCTGCCATCACATATTGAGACTCTCAACAGCCTATTCCCTACTTCCCCAAAGTATCGAGAACTTGAATTCCAAACCCCACTAGTCTATTCAAGTAAGACCCAGTATACCGCAAACCAAGAAAACTACTGGCTCCTTGACCGATTATTGGTCACGTTGGTCCGGATCAGTGCGCTTCCCGACTCAACAAGGCTCCATCCTGAGACCTTTCAATTCGACCACGACGCCTACCTCTCGTTGCTCAAGCTCATTAACAGAGAGCCCATCGCATCCTCTGATAGCATCGACCCTGCCGATCTTCTATCACTTGAACACATCCAACCAAGCAGCGAACATGGTAACAGCGTTGACATCGTGGGCTCCATTCGTGCACAATTCGAAGAAACTGATACCTCACGCAGAGCCACCTCCGACTTCCCTTCCATCCTGTTCACCATCGCGAATGGCCGGATCTCCAGTTGCCGTGCTATTGCCAAGTCCGACTCAATTGAAAAGCCGATCTACTCCAATCTTGGAGTGAGCGGTTTTTCCACACAAGGTGACCTACTACTTGGCCAAGTCGTTCGTTGGGGGTCCGCTGATGTGCATCCACTATTCGCATACTACGATACGTCTTCTTCGACCATATCTCAACACTCCTATCCGAACTTCGCGTACCCAAAGGTGCTTTGGGACAATGACTTCCAGTATCAGTTCATAAATGGCTCATTTTCAAAGAGCGCATTCGGGTTCGCCAAGTTCCCACTCGTAGTTACAACTACTGACTGGAAGCTGCACGATATCTCAAAGCCTCTTGAAGTATCTATGGACAGCACCTTGGCTGGTGTGCGATCCCATTACTTCTGCAAGCGACTGTATACTGACGGGAACGTGACATCCTTGTTGTGTTTTGCGAAGGGAAAACTCTTGGTCGCCAAGTTCACCGCAGATGGATTCATGCACATAGGGAACACACAAGTCGACTATTCCTCATTCGATCGCGTAAGTGCAGTGCTTGTTGATCACCATCGTATATGGGCCATCAGTGCAAAGCGAGACAAACTGATATCCATCTCCTTGGAGTGAGGAGCATCGTGCACTTCGGAAGAGCTGGCGGTCTATCTCTACTACGCTTTGCCTTAGTCACCACTTCAAGTCCGGCACGCTGCCATGTGCTCGGCGGTCGATCCTGAGGACCATCAATCACATCTACTCCTGAACGTCGCACCTTCGCTGTATGAACCTCCCCTGGATGTCGGCCGCGGAAGCGGTGCAACTGGTCAAGAGCGGTGACCGGGTCTTCATCCACGGCAGCGCCGCCACGCCGGTGCGCTTGGTGCATGCATTGTTGGATCGCCACGCGGAGTTGGCGAACGTGGAGCTGACAGCCATCAGCACCTTCGGTGAACTGGGCTTCGATCGACCCGAGGTCCAAGGGCCCTTCTTCCTGAACGCGCTCTTCGTATCCGCGAACATGCGCAGCACGGTGGACGGGCCGCATGGCGACTACGTTCCCGTGTTCCTGAGCGAGATCCCGCGCCTGTTCGACCAAGGCATCCTGCCCTTGGATGTGGCGCTCGTGCATGTCTCACCGCCCGACAAGCATGGCTTCTGTTCCCTCGGCGTGAGCGTTGATGTGGCCCGCAGCGCGGTGCGCAACGCACGTACGGTGATCGCACAGGTGAACCCGAACATGCCGCGCACGCTCGGTGATGGTCAGGTACACTGCAGCCGGTTCGCCGCACTGGTGCAGGTGAACGACGCGCTGCCCGAAGTGGATTACGCCGCACAAATAGGCGCGACCGAGCGCAAAGTGGCGGAGTACGTCAGCGCCATGATCGATGACCGCGCGACCGTCCAAATGGGCATCGGTGCCATACCGGATGCGATACTTGGCGCCCTCCATGGACACAAGGACCTTGGCATCCATACGGAGATGTGCAGCAACGGCATCATCGACCTGGTGCAGCGCGGTGTGGTCACGAACGCGTACAAGAAGAAGCAGCGCGGGAAAGTGGCCACGGCCTTCGCCTTCGGCACTAGACGCTTGTACGACCTGGTGGATGACAACCCCTTCTTCGCCTTTCTGGATGCGCAGTACGTGAACGACACCAAGGTGATCCGCGAGAACCCCAAGGTGGTGGCCGTGAACAGCGCCATCGAGGTGGACCTCACGGGCCAGGTCTGTGCGGACAGCATCGGCACCTACCAGTTCAGCGGTGTGGGTGGGCAGATGGATTTCATGCGCGGTGCGGCGTTGAGCGAAGGAGGCAAACCCATCATCGCCCTATGCAGCACAACGAACAAAGGACACAGCAAGATCGTGCCCTTCCTGAAACCCGGTGCCGGCGTGGCGACCACGCGCGCGCACGTGCACTACGTGGTCACCGAACACGGCGTGGCCTATCTCTACGGCAAGAACCTGGAGCAGCGGGCCAAGGCCTTGATCGGCATCGCCGCCCCGGAGCACCGGGAAGACTTGCTGCGGTCCATGCACGAACGATTCGGCCGGAGCTAAGCACCATACTCCCGGAACGAGAAAGCGCGGCCGTGGCCGCGCTTTCCCTTGAACTCTTAATTCTCAGATCGTACCCGGACGAAGTGTGTTCGGTGCGGGACCAGGTGTCGATGCTGCGGCCTGGGCGCGCAACTGGCGCTTCCATTGCCGGCGGTGCTTGATCTTCATCACGATAAGCAACATCACGGGCACCATGATCAAGGTGAGGAAGGTGGCGAAGATGAGCCCGAAGATCACCGCCCAGGAGAGCGGGCCCCAGAACACCACGTTGTCACCGCCCATGTGGATGTGCGGGTTCAGTTCACTGAAGAGCGTGAAGAAGTTGAAGTTGAGCCCGATGGCAAGGGGTAACAAGCCCAGCACGGCCGTAACCGCGGTGAGCAGGACCGGACGCAACCGGGTGTGCCCTGCGATGATCAACGACTCCCGGCTCTCCTCGATGGGGATGATCGTGTTCTCATCCAGCCCCAACTTGCGTTGTGCACGCTCGAAAAGGAGCCGTGCGAAGTCCATGAGCACGATCGCATTGTTCACCACCACACCGATGAGGGAGATGATACCCAAGGTGGTCATCAAACCCACGAACTCCATGCGGAACACCACCAGGCCGAGCAGCACGCCGATGGTGCTGAAGACCACCGTGCTCATCACGATGACAGGGTAGCTGATGCTGTTGAACTGCGCCACGATGATGAGGAACACCACGAAAATGGCCACCAAGAAGGCCATACCCAGGAAGCCTTGGTCCTTGGCCTGATCCTCTTGTTCGCCGGTGAAGCGCATGGCGTAACGATCATCGGCTTCGAAACCGCTCGCCATCTCGTCCTTGATCTGCTGCACCACTTCGTTGTTGTTGTAGCCAGCGATCACATTGCTGCTCACCTGCACGACACGGTCCAGATCCTTGCGCTTGATGGCACTGAAGGTGGTCCGATACTCCTCCTTCGCCACGGCGCTGATGGGAACCTGACGTATCTGACCGGTGAGCATGTCGCGGAAGGTGATGCGCATGTCCATGATACGTTGCGTATCGTATCGGTACTCATCCTTCAGGCGCACGTTGATCTCGTAGTCATCGTCGTCGCCTTCGATCCGGAACGTGCTCACCTCCTTGCCGAAGAGAGCGGTGCGGATGGCATCGGCCACCTGGTAGGTGCTCACGTTCAATCGACGGGCCTTCTCCCGGTCGATCACGATGGGCATCTCCGGTTTGGCACGGTCGATGTCGATGCGCAGCGCCTCCACACCGGGAACGTTGCGGTCCTCGATGAACTTCTTCACGCGCTCGGCTTCATCCAGCAGCCCTTCGATCTCCTTGCCGCGGATCTCCACGTTGATGGGCTTTCCCACCGGCGGACCATCAGCGTTCTTGGCGATGGTGGTGACCACGCCGGGGTATCCGACCACGTTCTGCTGCAAACGCGCGAGGACATCGTTCGTATTGATCCCATGGCGGTCGGCGAACTTCACGAAGTTGATCTGGATCCGCGCCTTGTGGGGTGTGGCGCTCAGTTCCACTTCCTGACTGCCGGGGTCGCTCGTGCCTTCACCCACTTGGGCGATGACCGAGTTCACCAGGAAGTTGACCGTATCGGTACCGACCACATCACCCTGCTCGTTCTTCACCTCACGCACCTCCATGTAATCAGGGGTGTTCACCACCTTCATCACCTGTGCCTCAACGAGGCGCGTCACGCTATCGGTCTTAAGGATGTCCGTGCCGATGGGAGCCTCGATGAACACGTTGATGAACTGCGGCTGGTTCGTGGGGAAGAACACACTTGGCACCGGGAATAACATCAGCGCTACGATCACGAGGATCAGCAGGCCGAAGGTCCCGAAGAGGAAGGTGCGGGGGTGATGCTTCACGAGCGCATACCGCAGCAACCGTTCGTACCGGGCTTCCAGCCGGGGCAGCCACTTGAACTGGAACCAGTTGGCCGCGGGAACGAACAGCTTCTCGTTGGCCACACCCATGACCCCGAAGAAGATGGTGAGCATGCCAAGACCGAACAGGCCTTTGCTCTGCGCCCCCGCTCCCAGTGCACCCACCACAGCGCCCACGATGGTCAGGATGATCGCCAGACGCCACATCTTCTTGGTGGGCATGTGCTCCTCTTCCACCTTCATGAACTTGGAGGCCAGTGCCGGGTTCACCACCAACGCCACGAAGAGCGAGCTGGCCAAAGCGATCATGAAGGTGATGGGCAGGTATTTCATGAACTCACCCATCATCCCCGGCCAGAAAAGCAAGGGCACGAAAACCATCACCGTGGCCGTGGTGGCCGCGATGATCGGCATGGTCACCTCACCCACGGCGAGCCGTGTGGCCTTCAATGCGGGTTCGCCGTTGGTCATATGGCGGTGGATGTTCTCCACGATCACGATACCGTCGTCCACCAAACGACCGAGTGCAAGGATCAGGGCGAAAAGCACCATCATGTTCAAAGTGACCCCGAACGCGTTGAGCAACGTGAAGGAGATGAACATGGACATGGGGATGGCCAGACCCACGAAGAGCGCATTCCGCAGGCCCAGGAAGAGCATTAGCACGCCCACTACGAGGATCACACCCAACACGATGTGGTTCATCAGCTCATCCACGCTCACGCGCGTCTGATCGCTCTGGTCACTGGTGAGGGAGATGTTGAGGTCCTTGGGCAGCACGGTGCCATGGTCCTCCTTGATGATGGCGTTGATCTTGTCACTGGCATCAAGAAGATTCTCACCGGCGCGTTTGATCACGTCCAGCATCACCACGCTCTTTCCATACTCACGGGCGAAGCTCTCGGGTTCCTTGAAGCCGAAGGTCACGTCGGCCACATCGCGCAGCCTTACCTCGCGCTGGCCCTCGTTCTTCACCACGATGTTCCGGATCTGCTCCATGTCCACGAACTCGCCGATCACGCGCACGCTGCGGCGTTGATCCTTGGTCAGGATGTCACCACCGCTCATCGTCAGGTTCTCACTGCGCAGGGCATTGGCGATATCGTCGAAGTTCAGTTGGAGCGCTTCGATGGAGGCCAGGTCAACGCTCACCTTCACCTCACGCTCTGGCACGCCGCGGATCTCGACCTTGTTGATCTCGTTCAGGTCCTCGATGCGGTCCTCCAAGTGCTTGGCATACTCGTGCAACTGCTCCATGGGATAGTCGCCACTGAGGTTGATGTTCATCACCGGCATGAGCTCGGAGAAGTTCATCTCGAATACGTTCGGCTCTGCGGGCAGATCGGTCGGGAAATTGGCATCACCCCGGGCCTTGTCCACCGCATCCTTAACCTTGCGTAATGCTTCGGTGGGTGTAACGCTGTAGTCGAATTTGATGTGGATGGAGCTGAAATTGGGCACGCTGGTGCTCTTGATCTCATCCACCCCGGTGATGGTGTTGAGCTCCTTCTCGATCGGCTTGGTGATCAGCTTTTCGATGTCGACCACCGAACTGCTGTTGTACGGTGTAGCGATGAACACCTCGGGTGTGACCACATCGGGGAAGCTCACCTTGGGCATCACGAAATAGGCGCGAATACCCAGGATGCAAATGAGGATAGTGAGCACGATCACCGTGGTGCGGTTGTTCACCGCCCAGGTGGTGATGGCGAACTGGCGTTCGGGCCCGTGCAGGTCCTTCTCGATATCGTTGGTGCTCATGGTCTGATCAATTGTTCGCAATGCGCACAGCCAGGCCGTCGCTCACGTTCTTGGCGCCTTCATCCACGATCATCTCGCCGCCTTTGAGTCCGCCCGGTTCCACCGGCGTAACGCTCAGGCGGCCTTTGTATTCGCTCACTCGATGCACCAACACCTTGCGGGCCTTGGCCTCGTCGCCTGTACCGCGATCCAATACGTAGATGTAATTGTTGCCATTCACATCCTGCAACACGGCTCGGCTGGGCAATACCAACGCACTATCCGTGTGAAAGTCCTGGATGCTGATGTCGCTGAGGAGGTTCGGACGCATCATCTGCTCACCATTAGGCACCCGAACGGAGACCTTGAACGTGCGATTGCTCGGATCGATGAATTGGCCCACATGAGCGAGTTCAGCGGTCAATGTATCCCCGATCGAAGGGAAGTGGACCTTCACCGGCGCACCTGACCGCACCGTGCGCAGGTAACCCTCGGGCACATCCGCTTCCAGCTGCACCCCGCTAAGATTCACCACGCGTGCAGCGGGCTGCATGGGGCTTGTCATGTCACCAACGCGTACCATGATGTCGTCCACCGTGCCATCGAACGGCGCTGTGATGTTCGTGAGCCGTTGTTGCTCGCGCACGGCTGCAAGACCTGCTTCAGCCTGCTCCTTCTGGCTCTTGGCCTGAAGGAACTGCATCTCGCTGCCGATCTTCTGGTTCCAAAGCGACTGTTGCTTCTCGAAAGCCGTACGAGCCAGTTCGTATGCGGCCTCGGCTTGTTGGATCTGCTCAGCGGCCAGGTCGTTGTCGATGCTGATGATCAGCTGCCCGGTGCGCACGCGATCACCGGGGCTAACGAGGATGCGCCGCACTCGACCACCACCCGAGTATAAGGCAGCAGCCTGATCCGCACGTACGGTCCCATGCACATCCACGTAGTGCGTGAACGGACCTACGGACAAGGCCTGAGCGGTAACCACGGGCAAATTGCGCACCGCATTACTATCATTCGCCGCGATCCAGGTCTCCAGGTCCTTGATCTTCAAGGCAAGCTCCTTGTAGCTCGTCTTAAGCGTTTCCAGCTCAGCTTTCTTCTGGCCGATCTCACCTTCCGGTGCGGCTGCTCCGCAAGCGACGAGCAGTGCGGCAATGGTGAGGGGGAGGAGGATGTTCTTCATCTTCGGTTATGCAGGAGGTGGTTCAGTAGAGGTCGAGCGCTTTGCGCAGGTCGGCGCGGGCCATCAGCAGCTCGACCACGCGTTGGATGTAGGTCTGTTGGGCCATCAAGTAATTGCCCTGTTCCTGAGTGAGCTCGAAGCTGGCCGCAGCACCCTCGGTGAACTTGATGCTGGTGCGATCGAAGATGCTCTTGGCCAAGGCCATACTACGCTCTTCGGTCTTGAAGTTGTCGAAGGCCGTGCGGGCCTGGGTGCGGCTCTGTTCGGCGAACACCTTCAGTCTTTCGGTGGTGGCGGTGCGGTTCACCTCGGCCTGTTTCAGAGCCAAGCTGGCCTGCTTCACCTTCTGGATGCGGCTCGTGCTGCTGAAGATGGGCACCGTCAGCTTAAGGCCCCATAGCGTGGTGGGATAGAACGGATACTTGCCTCCAGGATCGAAGTCGGGTCCGTTCCATACCTGCTGGTGTGAAAGGAAACCGCCAAGTGATGGAAGCGCCTTGCTGCGTTCGTTCTTGCGCTGCAGGTCGGAGAGCAACACGATATTCTCGGCCACTTGCTGTTCGATGTGGTTGGCGGGCTCCAAGGCCATCTCGCTCAATGCCGTCTCATTCGGATCGCTCAGGATCTTGTCCAGATCATCGGTCAAGGTGATCGGGGTGCCTTGCGGAATGCCCAACGCGAGTGCGAGCATCATGCGCGCCACCGCGGCCTGTTGCTGGAAGCTGCGCTGCAAGGTCTTGGCCTGATCGAGCTGGATGGTGATGCGGTCCACATCGATGGATTCCATGAAGCCGGCATCGCGCATGGCGCCCACCTCCAACAGGCTCTTCTCCAGCAAGGGGATCCCTTCACCGGCCAACCGGGCACCTTCCTCGGCGCTCAGCACACCGAAATAGGCTTTCGCAGCTTGGTTGCGGGCGTCGGCTGCGGCCTTCTCCAATTCCTGTTGGCTCTGCTCGGCCACGGCCCTGGTGGCCTTAAGGCCGATGATGTAGCTACCATCGAAAATGAGCTGCGACAAGGTGGCGCCTGCGCTGGCGTTCCACGGCAGACCGAACTGCGCGGCGATGAACTCCGGCCCCTGACCCGGGGTGAAGAAATTCGGGATCAACTGCGTGGGCACATCGATGAAGTTCTGGAGCTGCACCTCGCCATTGATCTGTGGCAGACCGATGGCGGTGATCTCCTTCACTTTGGCCTTGGACTTCTCCGCCTCAAGCTCACTGGCTTGTACAGCGTAGCTCTGCTTGGCGGCCAAGTCCAGCGCCTGTTGCAGGCTCAGGCTTACGGGACCTTGCGCGGCCAGGGTGGTGGCCAAGGCAAGGCTGATGGTGATCGCTATTGATCTCATGGTCGTTCTTTCTTCACTTTCTTATCAAGGTAGTCCAGACCTTTCTTGCTGGCGATGCCCCGGATATGGTATTCGAAGTGTTTCCAAAGCACCTCGCTGATGTTGAACTGGTCCTGCGGGAATACCTGGCCATCCCAGGTGGCATCCATGCGGGCGATGTACAGGCGTGTGATCACCTCCACATCCAGGTCATCCCGATAGAGGCCATCCTTCAAGCCTTTCTTCAGGTTGGTGCTCACACAACGATAGATGTCCGTACGCTCGGTCTCGTCCAGGATGGACCACGCTTTCGGGTGGTACTTCTGGAGGTCGAACTGAACACTGGGATGCACCCCGCCGATCTGCGCCACGATGAACTTGGTGATCTCGTGGTTCTCGTCGATGGCGTTGAGGCCGCGCTCGCAGATGGCATCGATGGAAGTGCGGTGGTGCTTGCACACACCCGCCACCACTTGTTCCACCAGGTCGTTCTTGTCGGAGAAATGCTCGTAGAGCGTCTTCTTGCTGATCCGGAGCTGGGTGGCCACGTCATCCATGGTCATGCTCTTGATGCCGAATCGCATGAACAGCTTCAGGGCCTGCTCCAGGATGTCCTTTTTCTTGGGCTCCATGGTCGTTCTTGGCGCGATCTTCTCCGGATGAGGGTGCAAACGTAAGGGGATCTGAACACAACGGAAACGTTTCATACGAATAAATGTTTCCATTGTGATGAGTGGTTACCGGGCGGGATGAGCGCCATCTCCATAGACCAGAGCACGAATAGCTGACCTGGGCGGTAACATGACTGTTCAAGACCATCCGAACCACGCTTCTCCGATACCGAAGCGATCCCAACTACGACCATTCCCCCTTGTCAGGAACCGACCTCGTCGCTTCAACCAGTGGAATGAACGAGATGGGTCGGAACAGCGCAGGCACACCCTTCGCGCTACCACCAATGGGTTATTGGCCCCTACATGAACAACCGCGCACCTTTGTCAAATGGTCCGATGGATGGCGTGCGGCTATATGATCATCCTCGGTGGGCTGCAGCCTGGTGTGGCCCTTGCACAGGAGTACGCGGCACGTCTTGACTCCGTCGTTCTCCTCCTGGATCCGCAGAAGAAGGACACCCTCCAATTGCAGATGCTCATCTGGGCGGTGGAGTCCTGGACCACCTCTGATCAAGCAGTGCCCTACCTCCAGCGACTCGATACGCTCAGTGCTGAACTGTTGCTGGATGCGCAACCTGCAGTGCGCCAGAGGGGCCGACATGCACGCGGTGCCTTCCACTTCTTCACCGGTTATCGCGCCAAATTCGAGCGGAACATTCCCCTAGCCCTTTCCTCGCTGAAGTCGGCGATCCATGATTTCGAGGCGGTCGGCCACCTACGCGCCGTTGGCGAATGTTGGGATGCGCTTGGACTGGTCTATCAAGTGGCCGGTTCGTGGACGCGCGCAGAGAAAGCGTTCAGGAATGAATTGGACATAGCCCGGGTATTGCTGGACGATCGATTGGGCGCACAAGCCCTTGTGCATTTGGCGAGATCCGCCGTCCTACGCAAGCGTACTGATCTGGCTGCGGCATTGCTAGATTCGGTGAGGACCACCGGGCCCGGGGACAGTGTCGCTGTGCTCAACGAACGGGCCGACATCGCTCTCCATCGCGGCGACACATCCCACGCGGAGGAGTTGTTGCTGAAAGCTCTGCTTACTGCATCCCGAACCGACAACCCGTGGGACAGCCTACCCACGCTTGTGCCCTTTGTCCGCTTACTCTATCAACAAGGTCGAATGGAAGACGGTGTGGTCCGGGCGAAGCAGTGCGTGCGTCTGGCCAGCCGCATAGACGATGATGCGGCGCACTGCGCTTGCACTGTGCTCATCGGTGAAGGCCTCATCCAGCTCGGTCGAACGATGGAGGCCGAGGATCGATTGCTGGATGGACTGCGCATGGCAAAGGAGAACAACTACGTGGGCGTGGCACGCGAACTGGGCGACGAAGGCTCCATGCTCTACGCTGCCGGAAAGCTCAAGGAACTGTACAAGCTCCAAGGACGGACCGCCGATGCCTTGCGAATGACCGACCGATGGACGGTGCTCAAGGATAGTGTGGCCGCCATGAACGGTCGTGAGGAGGTCCTGCTGGCGGGCTTCCGTGAAGAGGAGGTCCGCGATAGCACCGCGCGTGCGGAGACCCTGCGCACAGAGGCCGTCATTCAGGCCGACCGGTCCAAGCGGGAAAAGACACAGCGTTGGCTATTGATCGCGCTCGTCTGCGCCTCTGTTGGAGCTGCCGCCGCGTTCTGGCTTCGATGGCGATCCCAACGGCGTGCGAATGCGATGGTCTTGGATGCACAGGAAAAACTAGTCTCGGCCGAGAAGCAACGCGAAGCCGCTGAAGTACGCACCCGCATCGCTCGCGACGTGCATGACCAGCTTGGCAGCGACCTCACCAAACTCAGCTTGTTGGGTAGTGAGGTAAAGGCCAGCTTGAAGGACGACCTGGCTGCAGTGCAGCAACTGGTAGCGGACATCGACCGCATAGCCAGCGAAGCGGGGCGATCCCTCAACGACATCGTATGGGCCGTGGATCCGGAACATGACAGCTGGACCGGTCTCGCGCATCGATCGAAGCAGTATGCCGAACGCATGCTGGCGCTAAGTGGTGTTCAGTATCGCGTTCACTGCATGGTGGAAGGGCAGGATGGACCGATAGACCCGGCCACGAAACGGGATCTTTACCTCTTTCTCCGCGAAGCGCTGAACAACGCCATCAAGTACTCCAAGGCATCGAACATCGAGGTGGACCTTATCGTACGGGAGGGTCGCGTTCTTGTGCAGGTGAAGGACAACGGTATCGGATTCAACGTACCGCGGGCGCTTCGATCGGGCAACGGCTTGCGCAACCTGAAGGAGCGTGCCGATCGCATGAAGGGCGAACTCGTCATCACTAGTGAACCCGGCGGTGGTACCTTGATCCGCTTGCAAGTCCCATTGGCCTGAAGAACTGATGCATCACCTTCTGTTATCGAAGGGTTTCCGATCATGGCACATCCTTGCGCTCGTGCTGTTGAACGCGACCGTATTCGGGCAACCCGATATCGACTCGTTGCGCACCGTGGCCAAGGATCCGTCACGCCCCGACAGCGTCCGTTTCTCAGCGTTCTACGACATGGTTTGGGATGGTTTCCTATTCAATGATCCGGATCGCGCCTTCGCACTCGGGCTTCAATTGCAACGCGACGCAAGCGAACGCGACAACCCCGTCTTCGTGGCCCGGGCCAGTGAGCTGCTTGCCGCCGTATGGTATGTGCGTGGTGATATGCGGACCGCTCTCCTGCATTACGATACGGCCCTTGCCCAACACAAGCTGAACCATGACGACGATGGATACGCCGATGTGATCACCAACATGGCGAGCATGCGTTCCGCACTGGGTGATCGCGAAGAAGCGCTAAAGCTCTATGCCGACGGCCTGGCCGTGCATGAACGCATACAGGATAGCGCGAGCATCGCCAACGACCTCAATGCCATCGGCACCGTGCATATGGCCCGTGGTGATCATGCACGGGCCATCGACCTGTATGCGCGCAGCCTCAAGATGCAAGAGGCGATGAACAACAAGCGCGGTATGGCAACCGGGCAGGCGAACATCGGTGTGGTGCATGTGAACCAAGGTGATTTCCGGAACGCATTGGTCCATTTCCAAGAGGCCCTCCGAATTGCAGAAGCGATCGATGACCGACACTTGATGGGCAAGGACCTGGAAGAGGTGGGCGTGTGCCTGGAAGAGCTGGGCGATACCGCCGCAGCCATGGCACATTATCAGCAGAGCCTTACCATCCGCGAAGCGCTGGAGGATGACCATGGATTGATCAATGTGCGCAACCGCATCGCGCAATTGCTCCTATCCCAATGGCGACCCTCACAAGCGCTGTTGCTCTTCGAGCGCACCGTCCGTCTGGCCACCGAGCAGGAGCTGCCGCGAGGCTTGGCGATCGCACTGGTGGGCCAAGGTGACGCACTTTTGGCGATGGGCCGGTGTGCAGAAGCACTGCTCGCCGCACGGGAAGCTACCAAAGCGGCTTCGGATGCCGAGGACCTGTCCGCTCAGCGCGACGCGGCTGATCTGGAGTACCGGGTACTTCGGGTGCTCGGTCGTTGGAAGGAAGCGGTGGACGCACAGGCCCTGTTCATTTCATACAACGATAGTTTGGTGACCGAGGAGAACCAACGCGCCGTGTTGCGCAATGAGTACGAGTATGCCTACGAAAAACAAGCGATCGCGGATAGCCTCGCCCATGCTAGCGCTGCACAGCAGGAAGCCCTCAAGAACGAGCAACGCCTGTCTCGGGAACGAGCGCGGCGTAACCTCGCACTCGTCCTAGGAGTTTTGTGCGCCCTTGCCGTGTTCGCGTTCTGGCAACGCGCACGTCTATTGAAACGCACCAACGCTGCCATCCTTGATGCGCAAGCGAAACTCATGGAAAGTGAGCGCGCACGTGAAGCGGCTGAGGTGCGAACGCGCATAGCACGGGATGTTCACGACCAACTGGGTAGCGACCTTACGAAACTCGCCTTGCTGAGCAGTGAGGCGAAGTCCATGGCTGACGCAGACCCCGGATCGCTGTCCGCGTTGGCGGATGATATAGAACGGGTGGCCGCCGAAGCCAACCGATCCTTGGGAGACATCGTGTGGGCTATCGATCCGCACCACGATTCGCTAGCCGGGCTCATAGAACGGGTGCGCGCCCACTGCGAACGGATGTTGACCTGGAGCAGGGTGGAACATCGTATCCACTGTGTACACAGCGGTCCGGACCGACCGCTCGACCCCGCTACCAAAAGGGATATCTACCTCATCCTACGTGAAGCGCTCAACAACGCGATCAAGTACTCCAAAGCGAGCCGGATCGATGTCGTTCTCCGCAGCGACGAGCGCGAACTGAGCCTGGCCGTTGAGGACAATGGTATCGGCTTCGACGGGTCGATGGTCTCGGGACATGGACTCGACAACATGCGGCAGCGCGCGGCACGCATCGGCGCAGTGTTGAACGTCCTGTCCACCAGCGGTACACGCATTTCGCTCGACCTCGTGCTCCCGACCTGACTGTCGGTCCGATCCTTTACCTTGCCCACATGGGAAGCGTTGTACGCGTTGCCATCGTGGAAGACGACAAGGAGATCCGCGAACTGCTGCGCCGCAGGGTGGAGCGCGCCGAACACATGCGCGTTACAGCTTGCTACATGTCGGGCGATGACTTCTTGGAAGGATTGAACGAATTGAAGGCCGACGTGGTGCTCATGGACATCAACATGCCGGGCCGCAATGGGATCGAGTGCGTACGCGCAGCGAAGACGACCCACAGCGCATTGCAGTTCATGATGCTCACCATCTTCGAGAATCCAGCTTACATCTTCGAAGCCTTGTGCGCGGGTGCCACGGGGTATCTTCTGAAAAGCACTCCCGCGGAAGAGCTCATCTCCGCCATCCGCGACATCCACAAGGGTGGCTCACCGATGAACAGCACCATCGCCCGCATGGTGGTGAACAGCTTCCAAAAGGAGACGCAACAGCGCATCCATGATGAGCAACTGAGCGACCGGGAGAAGCAGGTGCTCGATGGACTGGCTGCGGGGTTGCAGTACAAGGAGATCGCCGAGCGGGCGGGCATCAGCACGGAGACCGTACGCGTGCACGTGCGCCGCATCTACAGCAAGCTGCAGGTGAGCGGACGCATGGAAGCAGTCCGCAAGGTCTATCCACGCGGTATCTGATCACCCCGGCGGATCTAACCCGCATGGGTTATTGCCACTGCGCTGCAAGCCATCGTGTTTTGCTGTCGTCAACCAACCGACAGCACCATGAGACACTTTACTCTTTCCATCGTCGCTCTGATCGCCCTTGCATCCAATGCACAGCCCGGCTCACTGGACCCCACCTTCGGGAACAATGGCAAGGTGCTGGTGCCAAGCCTTGGCGCAGGCCTAGATGACCAGTCAGTAACGGCGGTAATGCTTCCGGATGACAAGATCCTTGTAGCAGGCCGCAGCAGTAATGGCGTCCATTTCAACAGTGTATTGCTACGTTTCAATGCTGATGGTACTCCGGACCTGACTTTCGGAACCGATGGTTTGGTGGAGCACGACCTAGGCGGCGGCAGCGAATTCATCCGCTCGGCAGCATTGGATGGGCAAGGTCGTTTGGTTGTTGGTGGTCAGCTGTTCTCCGATCCTAGCGAGACCAATAGTGACATGTTCGTGGCGCGCTTCCTATCGGATGGATCATTGGATCCCTCGTTCGGCGGAACGGGACTCATCGTACGTGATCTGCACACCACGCCCGATGCGGAAGAAGCCCATGAGGTGCTCGTTCAGCCAGATGGGAAGATCGTGCTCTGTGGGTTCACCGGCCCGAGCCTCGAATTCACCGAGATCGTCGTGGAGCGCTACTTGGAGAACGGCGGCTTGGACCCCTCCTTCGGGGGTGATGGCTCCGTTCTTGCCTTCATCTCCAACGGTTCAGGCGAACAGGTGAGGGGCGCCGTACTGGGTCCCAATGGCGACATCTATTTCTGCGGATACGTAATACCTCTGGGGGAGAGCGAACAAGCGATCCTGCTTGGACGCGTCGATGCCGAGGGCGATAGTCCATCCGACTTCGGGAATAACAACGGCCACACTTCTGTACCGATGAATGGCTCCAACCTCATCGCACGCACCGTGGCCCTGATGCCCGAGGGCCGTCTGGTCGTAGCTGGTGCGAAACGCACACCGGGAGCCTCACAAGCGCGGTTCATCTACACCTTCGACGCCGTTGGCGACGGATCTTTCAGCAGATTCCAGGACAACCCGGATGGTGGGGATGCGTGGAACAGCCTGTTGGTCCAGAACGATGGCGCCGTCATCGCAGGAGGGAACGAAGCCGATGGGCCGGATTCGCGGAACTGGGACGTTGAACGATTCATCGACTCGGACCTTATCGTCGATGGAGGGTTCGAGTCGGTGGACTACGACGAGGACGGGGGCGAGGAGACCTGTTTCGACATGGAGTTCACCAGCGATGGTTCCATCATCGGTATCGGGGATGCCCAAGTGGCTGGGGTCCGCCGCATCGTGCTATTGAAGTACTTGAACGATATCTCAACCGAAGTAGCGGAGGGAACGTCAAGTCCCATGGTCAGCGCATTCCCCAACCCAACTTCCGATAACACCACCATCACGTTGAACGATGTGAAGACCGCGGCGGTCGACCTGACACTGAGCGATGCTGCGGGCCGGGTACTCCGCCAGTGGACACAACAGATGGATCAAGGGTCGTCGTTCAAGATCGACCTCGCTGACCTATCACCAGGTGTATATAGCGTAGGGGTGGAAAGTGGCGTTCACACGAGCACCTTGAAACTGATCGTTCAATGAGCCGCGTGGGGCTCATCTGCTTCACATTTCTGGTCGCTCTGCACGCAGATGCGCAGGCGGTAGTGACTGCAAGTGGTGGGCAAGGCATAGGCCCGGACTTGCATGTCGCGTGGACCATGGGTGAGCTCATCATCGTCACCGGCACCAGCGCGAACACGGTGGCCACTCAGGGTTTCCACCAACCGCCAGCAGACTTCACCACGGCGATCGTGCCCATCAACGTGAACTCGGACTGGCAACTCTTCCCTAACCCGACCCGCAGCCTGTTGCGACTCAACACGTCGTCATCCGAGGCACATCACGCGGATGTCTTGAACGCACTTGGGCAACGCGTCGCAAGGTGGTCCATCCATGCTTCGAGTACCGCTTGGTCCGTTGAGGGCCTGGCAAGCGGGACATACCGAATGCGTGTCTACGACCGGAGCGAAAATGAACTGAGCACACTACCCTTCATCGTGACCCAATGAGCAAGAGATCTTCTTTCCTGATGTGTGTGCTTGTCGCCTGTACGACCTTGTCCGCACAATCGCCGCAGAGCTTCAACTACCAGGCCATCGTACGCGACGGTAGCGGTATGGTGCAAGCCAACTCACCGACCGCCATCGAGCTATCGCTGTTGCAAGGCGCGATCAACGGTCCGGTGGTCTACAGCGAGGAACACACCACCACCACGAACGACTTCGGCCTGGTGAACCTCGCCTTCGGACAGGGCACACCGGTGAACGGCTCATGGGCAGCCGTGGATTGGAGCGATGGTCCGTGGTTCGCACGCACCCGCGTGAACGGTGTCACCATCAGCACCACACAATTGCTCAGCGTACCCTATGCGTTGTTCGCCGAGACCAGCAATACGCCCGGCCCAATGGGTCCTACTGGACCGCAAGGATCACAAGGCGCACAGGGCCCAACCGGTCCTACAGGACCGTTAGGCCCACAAGGACCCCAAGGCGTGGCAGGTCCATCAGGGGCTCCAGGCGCAACTGGTCCACAAGGCCCTGCTGGGCCTACAGGACCACAAGGACCCACTGGTGCCGATGGCGCGCTGAACGCGTGGGGGTTACAGGGTAATGCGGGGACGGATACGGCCACGCACTTCATCGGGACCACGGATGACATGCCGTTGGTGTTCCGTGTGTTCGACACCCCAGCTGGTATCATCGATAGCAGCTCCACGATGTTCGGAATAGGGACCAATGCCACGGAAGGACCAGAAGCCATAGATAACACAGCTTTTGGTGCGAATGCCCTTTCACACAATGTACTAGGGTCGAGGAATGTTGCCATCGGGCCAAGGGCACTTCTTACGAACAGTGATGGGAACGACAATGTGGCCATGGGAAATGAGGCGATGGAGGACAATGTTGATGGAAGTGACAATGTTGCGATCGGGACTGGCGCGTTGTCATCGAACACCTCCGGTTCCGGGAATACAGCGATCGGATTTCGTACACTGGGCTCTGGTGAGAGATCCGTCGCTATTGGATATGGAGCCTTGCGTAGTGGCGGCGACGCCGAGAATACCGCTGTCGGATTCAACGCCTTACAAGGTGGAACCAATGGATTAGAACGGAATACCGCTGTTGGAGCTTACGCGCTCCTCAACACGAATGGGAGTTCGAACTCTGGCTTGGGCTATCGAGCGTTGAACTTGAACCAGGATGGTATCGGGAATGTGGCGGTCGGAGCTGAAGCACTTGCCACAAATGGCAATGGAAACTACAACGTGGCTGTGGGCTTCCATGCTTTGCAAGCCACCTACGGGACGTCATCCACCAATGTCGCAGTCGGGGCCTACTCCCTCGAGAACAATTCGACGGGGCAGTTCAACACCGCTATCGGTCATCGTGCCGTGGCCGTCAATACATTTTCGGATAACAATACCGCACTTGGCCATAGCGCAATGGAGTTTGCAGCCGGTGGTGGTAACACGGCCGTTGGTCGCGATGCAGGTGGCTTTTACAGCATGTCCAACTCCACCTATTTGGGGTGGCAGGCCTTTCCAATAGGCAGTGGATATTCGAACGCCATGGGCCTGGGTTACAATGCTCGACCCAACGCGAGCAACACCGTGCACGTCGGTAATACGAGTATCCAAAGCATCAAAGGGCAGGTCGGCTTCAGCACATACTCCGACGCCCGCTACAAGAAGAACGTCACCGAAGATGTACACGGTCTGGATCTCATCCTGAAACTGCGACCGGTCACCTACAACGTGGCCGCACATCAACTGGCCGTGCACTTGAAAGAGGACATGCGACGCGACAGCACCGGGGCGATCGTGTTCAGCACCAGCCTCGAAGACCAACAAGGGCGGGATGAGCAGGAGCGCATCCGCTACACGGGCTTCCTGGCCCAGGAAGTGGAGGCGGCGGCCAAGTCGGTCGGCTATGATTTCAGCGGGGTGGATAAGCCGAAGAACGCCGAGGACCTCTACAGTCTGCGCTACGCGGAATTCGTGGTGCCCCTTGTGAAGGCCGTGCAGGAGCAGCAGGACATGATCGAAAGATTGGAGAAACGCATCCAGGAACTTGAAAAGCACTGAATCCATGAAGACCTGTTCAACCATAGCATTGCTGGCCTTGTTGGCCGGTCAAGTGACCGCTCAAGGCGTAGCCATCGGGTCGGGCACCCCAACAGCCCACGCTAGCGCGGCATTGGACGTGCAGAGCACCACCCAAGGCATGCTGGTGCCGCGCATGATCACAGCGCAGCGAACAGGGATCGCAGCACCGGCCAACGGGCTTCTCGTCTTCGACACCACATCGGGCTCCTTCTGGTATTACACCGGCGCTGCATGGCAGGAATTGGTCGGTGGTGGACCAGCGGCCGCAGGATGGAGCCTGACCGGCAACGCAGGAACGGACTCCGTCACCAACTTCATCGGTACTACGGACGCACAACCGCTGCTGTTCCGTGCGAACAATGCTCCTGCTGGCATGGTCAGGGTCGGGACACCCGGCTTGGGCAATACGTCCTTCGGATCGAACGCCCTCAGCACCGGTGCGACCGGGTGGTACAACTGTGCTTTCGGTCCTTCTGCGCTGGGATCGGTCTCCTCCGGTCAATTCAACGTAGCCGTCGGTGCAGAAGCCCTCAGCAGCATCACCACCGCCGGGCAGAACATCGGCATCGGCGGGTCGGCGCTACGCAACAATGTCTCCTCATCAGGCAACATCGCGGTGGGCTATCAAGCCATGAGCGAGGTCACCGGCGGGATCAACAACACGGCTGTGGGTCACCGTGCGCTTCAACGCAACGTGTCCGGCCAATACAATGTGGTGATCGGGTACGAGGCACTCGACACGGCCAACACCGGGAACAACAACGTGGCCATCGGTCGAAACGCCCTCGGCGAGAACCTGAGCGGCGTGTCGAATGTCGCAGTCGGGCTCAATGCATTGGGTTCGAATGCAGGAGGGAACTACAATGTGGGGTATGGAACAGGCGCGCTAGGTGGGCTCACCACGGCAAGCCTGAACACCGCTGTGGGATACGGCGCATTGAACGCTATCACATCGGGCGGTACCAACACCGCACTTGGCGCCAACAGCGGCCCCGTCTTGACCGGCTTGTCGAACACAACAGCCATCGGTAACGGAGCTACACCGAGCGCCTCCAACCGCATAACCATCGGCACCAGCAGCAACCTCAACCTCACCGGCGGCTACGGCAATTGGCAGAACCTGAGCGATGGCCGCTTCAAGCGGAATGTGCGCACCGACGTTCCGGGCCTGGACTTCATCAACAAGCTGAGACCGGTCACCTACACCTTGGATGCCGTAGAATTGGACCGGTTCCTCGGTCTATCATCGCGGATGGCGGAGCTGGAGGATCCCGTCGCTCGTCAACAATACCTCGATCGGGTGCAAGAGGTATCCCAGCAGGTGATCACCGGTTTCGTGGCCCAGGAGGTGGAACAAAGCGCCAAGGCCATCGGGTATGAATTCGACGGCGTTCACCACCCGGTGGATGAACACGACCACTACACGCTGGGTTACGCATCGTTCGTGGTTCCCTTGGTGAAGGCGGTGCAGGAGCAACAGACGATGATCACAGCGCTGCGCCACGAACTGGATGCGGCCACCGCGGAACGCGCGGAGTTGCTGCGGCGCCTGGACAGGATAGAGGCGAATACCCAACACCAGGAATGATGGATCGATCACTTCTTTTCATCCTGACCAACGCGCTGTGGATCGGTGCGCACGCGCAGCTCTCCATCACCGTGGAGGAGGGCATGCGGCTCACCATCCCGCCCGGTACCACGGTGGAGGTGCCGGACCGGGTGCGCATCAATGATTCGGGAAGTCGCATTTCCTGCCAAGGTCTTCTGCGTATCGGGAACAGCACAACAGCGGGACTGCAGGCCACCGATGGGGCTGGTATCGTCTGCGAGGAGCCCTCGCTGGATGGGGGTGTGGACATCGCAATGTCGCAGTTCAGCACATATACGTGGCCTTTCATCAGGCCCTCCGGGGAGCCCGTACCGGTCCGGTACAAGCCGCGCATCAATGCGCCCGGTCATCGCGTACGTGTGTCCACCGCACGCACCAGCGCCGACAACCAGCCCTTGCCTTCCGATGTCACCAATACCGCGGGTCCCGCTTCCGCGGACATGTCCACCGAGATGACGGACCGCTATTGGCGGATCAGCTCCTCGCACATCGATGCTGCCGTGGTCGACCTCACCTATGCCTCCGATGAATCGCCGGACAACTTCGTGGCACCTTTGCGAGCCACTCCTTGGTCCATGTCTTCGTGGGGTTATCCGGATGCGCATCAGTTGGACCTGGCTCCGAACGAGGTTCACCTGCACTATTGTCAGTTCGAGCCAGCGGAAACAAAGACCTACGCGATCTCCAGCAATTCCGCGTTCGACCTGGACACACGCTTGAACCTACGCGTGTTGCTCGGTGGCGCATACGATCCGAACAGCGGTCTTATGAACGATGGTCTTCGTCAATCGACCGGATTCCCTGCGTCCGAACCGTTCTCAGCCTTGGGCATGATCGACCTCCTGTATTCAGGTGGTGAACTGTTCGGGCAGGACGTCCTTCAGACCACTGGAAATGACGCCATCACGGACTGGGTGCTGGTGAAACTGCGCTTCCCAACGGAACCATCCGTAGTGGTGGCCGAACGCGCAGCGTTGGTGCAGCGCGATGGCGATGTGGTGGACATGGATGGGATATCACCCGTGTCGTTCGCCATACCTGGCAACAACTACAGCTACTCCGTCCACCATCGCAACCACCTCGGGGTGATGGCCCTCGGGAGTTTCGGTGTGAACACCAACACCACCGAGACCGTACCCGACATCACCGACCCGGCGACCCCAGCCTACGGAACTGATGCCCGTATGCTGGCGAACGGCGTCGCTGTACTCTGGCCGGGTGATGTGCGCCGGGATGGCCTGGTCAAGTACACCGGCGAAGACAACGACCGCGACCTGATCTTGCAGGCCATCGGAGGAGTGGTACCCACCAATACCGCAGCCGGCTACCGCGACGAGGATGTGACCTTGGACGGACTCTCGAAGTACACTGGCCAAGGCAATGACCGAGACCCTATCCTCTTGAGCATCGGCGGCGTGGTGCCTACGAATGTGCGCGTGGAACAGCTACCCTGATCCACTCCACGAAATGAAATGTGCGGTGCGCTTCTCGGTTCCGGGAGGCAAAATTCCAATGCCAACCTGCAATTCGTGATCGACCCCGATCTTGCAGCCCCATGGCCTACCAAGATCACCTCACCCGCCAGATCGAGCAGCTGGGCATGGTCTTGCGCCGCCTGCTCTCCGGAGCCTTGGGGCTTGATGATCATACGGAACAGGTCATGGAAATGGATGCCATCGAGCGGACGCTGAACGAAGCCCTGGACCTGCAAGCGGATGGCCTTCAGAGGGTGGATCCCGATACACTGATCAGTAACCTCCAGCACCTTGATGCCGCCACTGAAGCCAACCAGGATCTGCTGGCCGAGCTGCTGATCGCCATGGCCGAACGCACTGCAGAGGATGCTCGCAGAACGCCGCTCCTGCGCCAAGCGCTGGCCATCCTTGCGCACCTCAACGCCACCAGCAACACCTTCAACATGGAGCGTCATGGCAAGGTCGGGCGCTTGCGTGCGTTGGTGTGAACCCGCCTTCGTTCCTTTGCGGCCAGATCAAGGTCGGCGGCAGGCATTCATATTGTCTGATCATCTGATCATCTGATCATCTGATCCATGACCTCCATCAAGTCCGTCCTCGACGACACCGCCCTCACCAACACCACGCTGACCGTGGCCGGCTGGGTGCGCACCTTCCGCAACGACCGCTTCATCGCCCTCAACGATGGCAGCACCATCCGCAACCTGCAGTGCGTGATCGACCAGGAGGAGGTGGATGCCGCCACGCGGGCCCGCTTCACCACCAGCGCGGCCGTGAAATGCACCGGGGTGATCGTGGAGAGCAAGGGCAGCGGCCAGCGTGTGGAGATGCAGGTGACGGGCGTGGAAGTGCTCGGCGACAGCGATGCGGAGAAGTACCCCATCCAGCCCAAGAAGCACAGCCTGGAGTTCCTGCGCGAGAACGCCCACCTGCGCTTCCGCACCAACACGTACAGCGCCATCTTCCGCATCCGCCACCAGGTGAGCTTCGGCATCCACGAGTACTTCGACCAGCAGGGCTACAACTACTTCCACAGCCCCATCATCACCGCCAGCGATGCGGAGGGCGCAGGGGAGATGTTCCGCGTGAGCACGCTGGATGCGAAGAACCCGCCGCTGAACGAGGCCGGTGAGGTGGACTTCAAGGAGGACTTCTTCGGTGCCGAAAGCCGCCTCACCGTGAGCGGCCAGTTGCAGGCTGAACTGTCCGCGCTCGCACTGGGCAAGGTCTACACCTTCGGCCCCACCTTCCGCGCCGAGAACAGCAACACCGCGCGCCACCTGGCCGAGTTCTGGATGATCGAGCCCGAGGCCGCTTTCATGGACCTCAAGGGCGACATGGACCTCGCGGAAGGCCTGTGCAAGCACCTCATCGCCCGCGTGCTGCGCAACAGCATGGACGACCTCCAGTTCCTTGATGCGCGCTTGAAGGAAGAGGAGGCCACCAAGCCGAAGGAACAACGCGCCGAGATGGGCTTGATCGATCGCTTGAAGTTCGTGCTGGAGAACCCCTTCGAACGCATCACCTACACCGACGCGATCGAGATCCTCCTACGCAGCAAGCCCCACCAGAAGAAGCAGTTCCAATTCCCCGTCGAATGGGGTATCGACCTACAAAGCGAACACGAGCGCTACCTGGTGGAGAAGCACTTCAAGAAGCCGGTGATCGTCACGGGCTACCCCGGCAAGATCAAGGCCTTCTACATGCGCACCAACAGCCCCGGCGACTTCGGCTACAGCGACAAGGGCACCACCGTGGCCGCCATGGACGTGCTCTTCCCCGGCATCGGCGAGATCATCGGCGGCAGCCAGCGCGAAGAACGATTGGATGTGCTGGAAGCACGCATGAAGGAGATGCACGTGCCCGCCGACGAACTCTGGTGGTACTTGGACACCCGCCGCTTCGGCACGGTGCCCCACGCGGGCTTCGGGCTGGGGCTGGAGCGCTTCGTGCTGTTCGTAACGGGCATGGGGAATATCCGGGATGTGATCCCGTTCCCGCGGACGCCGAAGAGTGCGGAGTTCTGAGAAGGAAGGTTGAGGCAGCCAAGAGATCCACTTTGCGTCTTGTCCGTGAACCCTTACACCCATGAACAAGTATTGGGTCGTTGTCGCGGTGTATTTCATCACGGGTCTAGCCATCGCTCAGTCTCCCGACCTGTCCTTCTGGGATACGAACGGAGCGGTACGCTGCTTCGCTACCAAGGGTGACACCTTGTTCGTCGGTGGTGATTTCACGCACGTAGGTCCGTTCACTGGAGGCCTGCTTCCGGTCGATGCGGTGTCCGGAGCCAGTGCTCCTTCCTTCGACATCATCGATGGTGACGTGAACGTGGTGATCAGTGATGGTGTCGGTGGATGGTACGTGGGCGGAAGCGCACGGATCGATACGATGCATTGGTGCAACCTACCGGTGGCCTTTGTCAGGCGCATTCTGCCTGACCGCACCGTGGACCCTTCCGTACAAGTGAACGGAGCCTTCCACACGAATGTGACCGATCTGGCACTTTGGCACGACCAGTTGATCATCGCCGGACAGGTGGACACGCTCAACGGGGTTCCTTTCGAAAACCTTGTAAGGATGGATACGGCGAGCGCCGCGCTCAGTGCATTCTCCAACAACCCGAACGGGGTCATTCATGACCTGGAGGTCGTGGACGACGTGTTGTACATGGCTGGCGAATTCAGTATGCTAGGGAGCCAAACGAGGACTTCATTGGGGGCGATCGATCTCGGCAATGGATCCGTGCATCCTTGGCACCCCGCGGTAGAGGGGGCCGCACGATGCTTGGCTGCCTACGGCGATACCATGCACATCGCAGGTGAATTCATCGCTGCAGGCGGTCTGGAGATGGTGTCCATGCTAATGGCTGACCTGATCGTCGGCGATACCGCGATACACCCGATCCAGCCGAACAACACGGTTCACGTTCTGGAGGTCGCTGGTGACACCTTGCTCATTGGAGGTGACTTCAACAGCATGTCGGGCCAGGAGCGCAATAATCTGGGCGCGGTGCACCTTCCAACGCTCTCCTTGCTCCCGCTCTTCGTGGATATCAACAGCGGAACAGGTGCCCGTGTGAACGCGATCCATGCAAGCTCGGACCGCATCTATTTCGGTGGGAACTTCAATAATGTCGGCGGAACGCCAAGGCAGTATGTGGCCGCGATCGATCGGGACGACGGAGATCTGGCAACCTGGGCACCCATCCTCGGTAGCCAGGCGAACGCTTTGGCCGGCTCTGGTGCCGCCGTTCTCATTGGTGGCCGCTTCCACATCGCCAATGGTGCGCAACGGAACGGATTGTGCTGCTTCCGCATGACCACCGGCGAGCTGCTCCCATGGTCTCCTTCGTTGGACAATGCCGGTGGGCCAAGCACGTACCAGCGTGTCGGTGACATGGACATCGCCGGGAATACACTGTATATCGGCGGCAGCTTCATTTCGGCGGAAGGCCTTCCTCGCCAGGGTGCAGCAGCCTATGATGTAGCGACCGGCGCATTGACCGCATGGCACCCTAACGTGGACGGCGCCTACGTCAAAGCGCTCAAGGTGCATGATGGTACGGTGTACCTCGGTGGTACCTTCTGGAACGTGGGTGGACAACCGAGGAACCGTATCGCAGCTGTGAACACATTGGATGGGGCCTTGACCACGTGGAACCCGATCACCACAACGACCCTCTACGTGAACGACATCGAACTCTGGGCTGATACAGTGATCGTCGGAGGGATCTTCGGGGATATGGGTGGCGCGGAGCGGCGTGGGCTTGCAGCATTGGACCCGAACACAGGGTTTGCGTTGGATCAGGTTTACACGCATCAGGACGATCCGATCATCACGGAGTGCCTGCTCGTACGAGGTAACGACGTTCTAGCGGGTGGTGCTTTCGACACCATCTTCGCATCAGGCACCTACTTCGGCCTGCTTGGGTACCACCTCGACCAGGACCAAGCACATATCCCGTGGAACCCTATGGTGGAAGGAAGTGTGAGCGCGATGGACGAGATGGGTAATACCATTTATCTCGGCGGGGTGATCACAGCTATCAATGGTGTGCACGATGTGTTCTACTCGGCAGTTGCCGTGGATACCACGACCGGCACATTCACTCCGGACTGGCTGCCGGACTTTGGTGATATCTGCGCTGAAGTGCTAGCGATCAAAGCCACCCCAACGAGGGTCTTCCTGGGTGCCGAGGCCAACAACCTTGCCGGTTCCCAGCGCAGGTTCTTCATGGCGGTCGCGCCGGCCTTGATCACAGCGGTCCCCGAAGCGGCTAGTCCAGCATCAGGCCTTCTTCTCTGGCCCAACCCGGCCCATGGCCCGTTCACGCTCACCTATTCTGCTGATCCAGGAATACCCTGGTCGGCAACGATCACGGATGCGCTCGGACGTGTCGTTCAACGTTCCGGGCCGATCGTCGGCGATCGCACCGAGTTCGATCGTGGCGATCTCCCGTCAGGCATCTATGTGATCAGTGTCGCGCAGCATGGGAGCACTACCGGTAGTGTCAGGTTCGTGCTCGATCAGTAACACGCTCGCCCACACACTATCCGAGATGTGATCCCTTCCGCCCCTTCGGCAGGCAGGTCCGATGACGCCGAAAGTGCGGAGTTCTGAGCCGTAGAGGCGATCTTGGTACGGTGCCCATCACCCCGCCCAGCTTCTGGCCTTGGGCCATCGCGTTCCTCATCACCCGCGCAGGCGATATCTGGAGCACAAGCATCTGGATGCTCCAAAAGGGTGGTGAAGCGGGTGAGATGAATCCGCTCTCCAGTGTTCTGGGTTTCACCTTTTGGCCACTGGTGGCGTCCAACATGGTGATATCCGGAACATTTCTTTACGGCCACTGGTGGTACTGTCATCACCATGAGGTCCGCTCAGTACAGGGCTTGCCGAAGAACCGCTGGCAGTTCCTCTCGCTTGTGCATTACGGTCGCCCCGACCACGAACGCCATCTGGCCTTTCGCAGTGGCCGAGAGCCTAAGCTCTACTATGCTCAACTCTTGCACTGTGCGCTGCAGGCGGTCGCTGTGGTCAGTGTACTGGTGATCTTCCACAACCTTGGCCAGTACCACAGTTGGGCGATCCAGGACACCATCAGGGAAGTGTTCATTCGACCGATGTATGTCATTTACAGCATCGGGCTCTTCCTCCTCTGCTTCTTCTATGCACATATGGCAGGTACCGAGTTCCGCACGTGGCTGTCAGCTCAGTAGATCCCCGTGTCACCCATGGCGCGGAGTTCCACAATAACTTAGATACCGTGCTTCTTTCGCGACCATAAGCCCCATGGCCACAACCTTGATCCGGTCATCCATCGGAATCCTTTGCCCCATGCACTTCCCGGCCATCGACTCCTATTTCCAAAAACAGCAGGAGCCCGCGCGAAGCACACTGATCTGGCTGCGCGACCATATCAAGAAGCAACATGCCGAGCTTAAAGAGAGGTGGCGCTATGGCATGCCCTTCTTCGACCTGGATGGAAAGATGTTCTGCTATCTGTGGTGCGCTTCTTCGACCGGCACACCATACATCGGTTTTGTGGATGGCGCCATCATCGACCACCCTGCTTTGGTGCAAGGCGATCGGAAACGCATGAAGATCTTTTCGGTGGATCCCACGAAGGATGCACCGGTGCGAAGCTTGAACGAAGTTTTGGCCATGGCGATCGAGGTTCGGGAACAGGCGCCATCCAGACCCTTGGGGCGAAGCTCGCGAAGAATTGCCCGATAGTCCACCCACCTACACAGCACCCCCACTTTTGCGCATCTTCGATCCGTGATCGTTGCTGCCTTCCGCCGCCTTTTGCTCCTGTTCGGCCTGCTGCCCCTGGTGGGCCAGGCACAGGACGCGTCCGCGCGCAAGGCCGATTCGCTCTTCAACGTCTGGTGCGACACTACCGTTGAACGCTACCCACGCACCATCGCACTGGCCCGCTTCTTCGGCATCGACAGCTCGGTCACGGAGGACCAGGCCTCGCGTCTGGCACGCAATGGTACGCTGCCCGGCCTAAGCGAACGCGAACGCCAATACCAACTGGCCTTCGCCTGGCATGCCCGCGGCACCGACCTGGGCTGGCGCGCCCGCACCGATGAAGCCCTGGCCGCCTTCGCGCAGGCCACCCGCATCTTCGAGGAGCTTGGTGATCGCAACGGGATCATCGGCACAGAGTGCTACAAGGCCGACCTGTACCTGGCCCGTGGCATGTTGTCCGAGGCGGTGATCACTATGCAACCCGCCGCTCAGGCCTACCTGCTCATGGGCGATTCCATGGCTGCTGTGGATGCGCTTTGGACCATCGCCAACGCCTTGGGCTCGCAGGGGAACGTAGCCGCAGCAGACCGCGAGTATCGTCGCGCGTTGGGGCTGATCGCTCCGGGTCAGCAGTTCCGAAGGTTCTCCTGGCTCAGCGAACTGGCCGGGTTCCATGCCCGTGCAGGCAATACGGACACAGCGCTGGTCCTGGTCGCGCAAGCCCAGGCACTCGGTCATGGCCTACCTCTTGACGTGGTCCTTCCCCTGTTGGTCACCGAGGCACGCACCTATCTGCTACGTGGGAACTGCAACAACGCTCGCCAACTGCTGCAGGAGCATGCCGGCCCCATGAACCACGAAATGGGTTGGCGCGACAATACCCGGAGCGACCTCCTCACGGTGCTCGCTGAAGCGTGCCTCTGCTTGGAACAACCCCCCCGAGGCAAGGACCCACGCCATGGCCGCATTAGCCATGGCCGAACGCACCGACCATGCCCCCTCGATCGTGGCCGCCTTGCGCGCTCTGGCCAACGCACACGAGCACCTTGGCGATACACGCAACGCTCTGGCCTGCACCAAACGCTATCTCACCATCCAGGAGGGCATTACCAACGCCACATCAGCTACGATGGCTAACAACGCCGTACTGGCCGCCGAGTTCCAGCGCCAGCAGATCGCGGACAGTGTACAGGTGGCCGCCAAGCGGGTTCGCGATGCCACCGAGGCCGAAGCCACAATCACCCGTGAACGCACCCGCCGTAATGTGTTCCTGTTCGTTGGTCTCGGCTTGGCGCTCTTCGCGGCGGTGGTCATCGCCCAGCGCAACCGCATCCGCAAGGAACACGGACGCAGTGAGGAACTGCTCCTGAACATCCTGCCGCAGGAGGTGGCGCAGGAACTGAAGCAGAAGGGCGAGGCCGACGCGCGCTCGATCGAAGAAGTGACCATCCTGTTCACCGACTTCAAAGGCTTCACCGCCATCAGCGAACAGCTATCGGCTCGCGACCTTGTGGACGAGCTCAATGCGTGCTTCAAGGCCTTCGATCACATCATCACCAGCCGCGGCATCGAGAAGATCAAGACCATCGGCGACGCCTACATGTGCGCCGGCGGACTGCACGGGCAGGACCGTACCACCCCTGTGCACGTAGTGATGGCGGCCCTGGAGATGCAGGACTTCATGCGGGAACGCAAGACTGTACGTCAAGCCGCAGGACTGCCGGCCTTCGAGATGCGTGTGGGCATCCACACCGGGTCTGTTGTGGCGGGTATCGTGGGTGTGAAGAAGTTCCAGTACGACATCTGGGGCGATACGGTGAACATCGCATCGCGCATGGAATCCTCCGGCGAGGTAGGCCAGGTGAACATCAGCTACAGCACTGCGCGGCTGTTGCGCGGAACATCGGGCCTGCGCTCCATCCCCCGTGGACCGGTGGAGGTGAAGGGCAAGGGAGCGATGGAGATGTGGTTCGTGGAGCGCGCTTGAACGGCGTGATCACTTCCGCCGCCACACACTCCCGTTCCGCGTATCCAGGGAAGTGAGCGCGCCCTTTGCCTGTGCCGCCTTCAACTGTGTCACACCCACCTCATGCGGAATACCCAACATCACCGCCACCTCTTCCGCACACCACGAGGAGTGCACATCGAAGAGTGCCTCCAGCGTGGCAGGAACAGAGGAGGCCTGCACATCGGGCTTCAACGCCTTTACCGCCGCCTCGAATTGCGAATAGGGCCGCGCACCATACACCTGCTGCCGCTCGCCGGCCGCGTTGCTGAAGATGAAGGTGGGAAAGCCCCGAACACCGAGCGAGCGCGCCAAGGTCAGGTCGGCTTGGAAGAGCGCGTTCGCGGCACCGGTGAAATCGGTATGCAAGCGCGCCGTATCCAAGTGTGCGAATACCGCCGCTTCCGCGATCACCGGCCACTTGGTGATATTCTTCTTCTCCACCAACACCTGCTCGCGCATCCGACGCAAGAAGACTAGTGCCTTCGTGTGGTCCTGCAGTTCGGCGGCTTTGAAGGCGATGCTCGGTGGATAGCTGCTGGGCAGAGGATCCTCCAACCACACATCACCGATGATGGGCATGCGGTAGTGCGGGCTCACTTCATCCCAATGCCCGGCCACATCGCTGGGCTTGCTGATGCCGCCGCTGTTGTACACCTCCCACGAAGGCAACAAACCACCCATGTGATACTGGATGTCGATGGCATCGCCGTATTCCATCTTCAACCGACGCAACTGTGGCTCGGTGCCCCAACAGCTACTGCAGATGGGGTCGGTGAAGTAGAGTAGGGTGATGGGCTTCTCCGCATGCGGGAGACCGGGGGGTGCATCCCCATCGCTTTCGGCAGCATGACCCGGTACGGTACACGCACCGGTCACGGTGTCACACAAGAGCGGGTCGGTCCGCTTGGTTCCAACGGCGTCGGGTTGAGCACAGGCCACAAGCGTGGTGCAGAAAGCGATGAGCGCAGGTAGCGGTGTGCGAGGCATGTGCGGTTAGCTTATGGTGCGGCGATACCAATGAACGAGGAGCGCCCCTTGACCATCCGCGGCCGCACCATCGTTGATCTCCTCAAGGCGTTGGAGCCACTAGGATGGCCACACCATCCAAGGAATGCGCGACAGGATCAGCAGCAGGCCAATGCCGTAGCACCACGCGATCAACTTGAACTTCTTGCGGTCATCCGTCGTGCGTTTGGCCTTGGAATAACCGAACGTGATCAGGACGATCGCCAGCACCATCGTGAGGGGATGCTCCAACGCATACAGGCGCGAGAGGCTGTTGCCCATGGCTTCGCCGGAAAGGTTGCTGAAGCCCACGGGCGAGGTGAAGTAGAGGAAGAAGCCAAAGAGCAGCTGTACGTGTGCGCTCACCAGACCGAACAACGTGAACTTCTTGCTGGTGGCGGTGAACGGTCGCTTGTTCACCAAGGAGAGGATCGCGTGCAGGACGGCGATCAGCAGTAGGAGCAGAACGAGGTAGGCGACGTAGGAGTGGAAATGCTTCAGGCCGGTATACATGGGGAAGGTTGGGTCACGAAAGTAAGACTGGAACGCTCTACCGGACAGCTTGGTTCAACACGTTGCAACAGGTGCGAACAATTCCGCCGTTCGTTCCTTTCTTCGGCATGATGAAGATCTACCACCTCGGCAACTGTGGCACCTGCCAACGCATCCTCGGCGAGATCCCCAAGATCAAACGCTTCGAACAGCAGGAGATCAAGACGCAGCCCATCACCGCTGCACAGCTCGATGAGATGAAGAAGATGGCGGGCAGCTATGAGGCCCTCTTCAGCAAGATCGCCATGAAGTACCGCAGCATGGGCCTGAACGAGATGAAGCTGACGGAGAAGGACTTCCGCAAGTACATCCTGCAGGAGTACACTTTCCTGAAACGCCCGGTGATCATTGTAGGTGATCAGATCTTCATTGGAAGCGCACCGAAGACGGTGAAGGCGATGCTGGAGGCGGCGAAAGGTTGACCCTCTCGACCCGGAGTTGAAGATGGCTCACTTCAATAGCCCTTCGATCTCCGCCTTCATCTCCTCGTAGTCGGGTTCGTCATGTGCGAATGCAGCCTGCACCTCCAAGGCCTTGCGCAAGGACTGTTCAGCGAGCTCCGGCGCACGCTCCAGCAAAGCCCGACCGAGCCATGCGTGGAACCCATACTCGTTCGGGTACAACGTGATCGCGCGCCGGAGCAGCACGATCACATGATCCGTGTATCCGCTATTCTCCAGCCGGGAGATCAGACCATTCGCTTCGGCCAGGTCCCACGGCACACTGCCGCTCAGGAAGGTCCAGCTGCCCTCCAATCGGCGCACCAACTCCTCGGGTGGCGGTGGCGCGGCGTTCAGCTTGTATTCATCATCCACCGCAGCCAGCGAATCGCGCAGGGAATAGGTACCGAACAAGGTAGCGAGCAGTTCAGGAAAAGCAATGACCGGCAACGAGGTGTGGCCCGCGCTGGGATACTCACGAAGGGATAACCGCCCATCGGTACGAGTAGGGTCGGCCGTTCGCATGGCCGTGATGATCGCCGCATGATGCCCACCGTCCTTGAAGCGCTCGGAACCACCCACGGCCACCAACACACGCTCGTTGCGCTCCTGCTGCAAGCGATCGGCCACCTTAGGCATCAAGCGCCCTACCAAATGCAACGGGGACATGGCGAACACCACATCGAACGCGCCCGGGGCTTGCAGGTAGGCATACAGCGCGAAGCTGGCCGTGAAGGAATGACCCACAAGGACGGTGATATCGCCCGGATGGTAGGGCTTCAACAGGGGTGGCAGCTCCTTGGTCAATAGGTCAAGCAAGGGCATGCTCGGCTGGTCGATGCTGTCCGGAGCACTCTCCGACACACGGTCCTCATGCGGTACCGTGACCACGATCGCCTGCGGAACCTCATGCGTGTATTGCAGGTAGCGGATGTCGTTCAGCAGCGGATCGATGAACCATTCGTGCTGCCCATCGAGCAGGATGATCACCGGCATGCGGACCTCGGCACTTGCGAAACGATGGAATTCCGGCAGGTGGACCACCACGGTGCGCTCGGCACCGAAAGCCGCGGAGTGGAAGCGCAATGTGTCCGTTCGTTGACCGAGCACCATTACACTGCTCATCATAACGGCTGACAACAGCAGCATCATTCGCATGCCAGCAAGATAGTAAGACGAAGCCCTGCATGGCGGACCATGCAGGGCTCTCAACCACCTCCCAGGCAACCTTAGTTGCCCTTTCGGTCTTCGCGCATCTGCTTCCGTTTCTCCAGGTGTTTGGCCTTCGCTTCCTGCTTCTTGGCCACCCACTTGGTGTATTGGTCAGCGGTCAACACGGCTTTCATTTCGGCATCGTGCGCAGCGTGCATGGCTTCAGCCGCATCGCGTTTCGCGGTGCGTTCCGCCTCGCGTTCTGCGCGCACGGCTTCGACCCGGTCAGCATATTTGAGATTGATGGCTTCCACCTTGGCCTGTTGCTCGGGACTGAGCTCAAGCTCCTTGGTCATGTGCTCCGTGCGCAACTTGGCACGCTCTTGTGGCGTCTTCCTATCCTTCTCCTGGGCTTGTGCAGCCACCGTCATGCTGGCCAGCGCGGCGATGATCATCAGCTTCTTCATGGTCCTGTTCGGTTTAGTGCCTGTATGACAAGGACCAAGCCGCAGGGTTCAAAAGCGCCTCCCGCGTTAACAGTTCTTGGCGAAAGCGAGCCTAGGCGCTCAGGTCTTGTGGTGCGTCGACCGGCGGCCGAGGGCTTCGATCACTTCCTGTCGTCGCCGATGCGATACAGGCACCTCCTGCCCATCGCGCAGTAACAAGGTGCCCCCATCGCGGTGCAGGTACATCTTCACCTGGGCCATGTTCACCACATGCGAAAGATGCACCCGCATGAAGCCGTGGGGTTCGAGTTGTCCATCGAACTCCTTCAAGGTACGCGAGGCCATTATCCGCTCCCCGTTCAGGAGGTGGAACCGGGTGTAGTTCCCATCGCTCTCGCACCGCACGATCTCCGACGGCACCAGCACGTGGAACCCCTCGGATGTGGGAATGGTCATCCTGTCCGCTAATGCGCGTCGTACATGCTGCAATGCATCCGGCGGAAGCGCAGGACCCGCAGCAGCGCGCTCCAATGCCTGACGAAGCTCGTCCCGCACCACGGGCTTCAACAAGTAGTGCAGCGCGCCGCTCTTGAACGCGCGCACCGCGTAGTTGTCAAAGGCGGTGATGAAGATCACGCGGGTATCATCATGCGATAGCCGCTCCATCACATCGAAGCCCGTGCCATCACCCAACCAGATGTCCAACAGCACCACATCCGGATGCTCCGCTTCGAGCAGCTCGAGCGCACTGGTGACGTCGTGCGCCTCCCCCACCACCTGTACGTCGACAGGGATGGACCCCAGCGCCGCACGCAAGTTGGCCCGCGCAGGCGCCTCATCATCCACGATCGCCAACCGCAGCATGTTCGCTCATCATTTGTACCCGCAAACGTATGGTGACGACGGTGCCGCGCGGGGACCTCTCAGGACCTAGGTCATCCCGAACGTCCACCGCTTCGCTCATGTTGGTGGCGCGGTCGAACAAAGCGATCCGTTTGCGCACCAGATCGATACCCATGGATACGCCATTCCGCCGCGATGGTCTGGTGGCCGCCGCGGATCGCCCCACCCCGTTGTCTTTCACTTCGATATGCAACACACTTCCAGCACGATCCACCAGCACGCTCACATGGCCGTTCGCCACACCATTGAGGCCGTGCTCGATCGCGTTCTCCACCACTGGCTGTATCAGCATCGGGGGTACTGCGATGCGCTCCGCTTGCACATAGGGCATCACCTTCAACTCCCACGTGAAGCTGCCAGGCCTGCGATTCGCGCTGATGCGCAGGTAATGTTCCACCAGCTGCACCTCCTGCTCCAATGGGATCGTACGCCGCCTGCTCGTCTCCAGCACCAACCGAAGGAAACGCGAAAGGTGACCCACATGGTCGTTGGCCGTCGCAGGATCACCACCAGCGTAGAGACCGGGTATCGTATTCAACGCGTTGAACAGGAAATGCGGGTCCATCTGCAAGCGCAAGGCTTCCTGCTCCAGTTCAGCTTCGCGCTGGCGTGCCCGCTGCTTGTTGCGTTGACCGATGGCCCATGCCATCACTGCGATGGCGAGGGCCAGCACACCGATGCCCACCGCGACCCATCGGTTCCGAGCAGCACGAAGCATGGCCACCTCCTGAGCGCTGCGCAATTCGGCATTCTCACGGTCCTTATGCTCGGTGTCATAGCGCAGTTGTAGCTCGGACATCTCCGCACGGGTGGACTCATTCATGAGCGAGTCGTTCAGATCATGGTAGGCCCTGAAATGCTCCAAGGCCGACTCCGGATCGTTCAGTTCCTCGTGGAGGTTCACCAAGGAGGCATGGGCCTCCTTCATGCCCTCCAACGATCCAACGCGTGTGGCGATGGCCAGGCTGCTGTCCAACAAGGGCCGTGCTTCGGCTAGTCGACCTTGCGCCCGGCGAACATCACCCAGACCAAAGAGCGAACCGATCTCCACCTCGCTGTCGCCGCTTCTTCGGGCATGGTCCAACCCTTCCTGGTAGTAGTACGCAGCACTATCCAAGTTCCCACCCCGCTCGAAGGCAAGCCCCAGGTTGCAAAGCTGCAACTCCCGTTCGGCCCCATCGGCCAGCTCGTCCACCAGCTTCAAACTCTCCTTCAACACCGCGATGGCCGTATCGTGGCGTGCTTGATCGATGAGCAGGACACCCAGGTTGTTCAGCCCCGTCACCAAACTCAGGGTGTCCTGCTTGCGCTTGATGGCCAAGCTGCGCTGGAGCAGCGCCACCGCTTGATCGATGCTGTCGCGCCGCCAGTAAAGCATGGTCAGATTGTGCAGCACCCGTGCCAGGCCCAAGCTGTCGCCCTGCACCTCCTTCCAACGCAAGGCGTTCAGACCCGCTTCTTGTGCGCCAGCGTAGTCTCCTTGGAGCTCGCGCGCCACACCGATGTTCACCCAGGCTGCACTGATCCAGAACGTATCATTCGTCAAACTCGCGCCCAAGAGCGCGTCCTCGTAACAGATCAACGCACTATCCAACTGCAAGCGGCGCTTGTGCACCTGCCCTAGCAGCATGAGCGCATTCAGCCGCTGCTTCAGCAGGTCGGGCCTGCCTTCCGTGGCCCTGATCAGCGGCCGCACCAGCGCCTCCGCCGTGTCCACCTCGCCCGATCGGAGGCGCACGGTAGCTGTGTCCAACTCGGCGCGATAGGTCACCGTGTCGACCTCTACATTGTCGGTGGACGCGCCTGGATGAGTTCCACCACAAGCCACGAGCAGATCGCTCAGGAGAAAAATGGCCGCTGCTCGTTTCACCGGTCAAAGATGGATCACAACATGACCAGATGTGCCCGATACGCCTTGGACCGGACTACCCTCCAGGATAGGCCTACACCATGACTGAACGCAGCTTGAGCCGAACGAGCGCGGTGAGGAACCGAGCCGCTCGGCATGGGGAGCTGGGATATGGTCCTTCAACGTGTCGGTTGCTGCTGCAAGATGCTACCACATCCGCACTGGAAATGGCACGATCGAGCCAGCGGGCCCCTTCGGTGAGCGGACGTCCGGTGATGGAACGTCCCGCTCCTTTCGCCCTCCCGTGCCTGGCGCCCCGTATTTTTGACCCGACATGCTCAAACAAGGCCTATTCCAGAAGCTCCAGCAAAAGCTCTCGCCCCAGCAGATCCAATTGATGAAGCTGCTGCAGGTGCCCACGGCCGAACTGGAGCAACGCATCAAGCAGGAGATCGAGGAGAACCCCGCTCTCGAAGAGGGTGACGACCATGACGAGGAGGACGGTCCTTCGGAAGAGCAGGCGATCGCGGAGAACGAGGATGTGGGTGAGAACGAGGCCAACGAGCGCGACGATTTCGACCTGAGCGATTATTTCCAAGATGACGACACGCCCGACTACAAGTTGAGCGTGCAGAACAGCGGACCCGACGAGGAGGAACGCGACATACCGCTGGCCGGAGGCACCTCCTTCCAAGACAATTTGAAAGCGCAATTGAGCCTGCGCGACATCGATGAGCGCACCGAGCTGCTGGCCGAGAACCTCATCGGCAACCTGGATGAGGATGGCTACCTGCGCCGCGAACTCGACGCCATCGTCAACGACCTCGCCTTCACCCAGAACGTGCTCTGCGAGAAACACGAACTGGAGAAGGCTCTGCGCGAGGTGCAGTCACTGGACCCCGCCGGTGTTGGTGCGCGGGACCTGCGCGAATGCCTGCTGATCCAGGTGGAGCGATTGCCTCACAGCTTGGAACAGCGTGTGGCTCAGGAGATCCTGGACAAGAACTTCGAAGCCTTCAGCAAGAAGCACTACGACCGCATCCTGGAGCGGCTCGAGATCGATGAGGAGGCGCTGAAGGAAGCCATCGAGCTGATCGTGCGCCTGAACCCCAGACCGGGGAACACCATGCGCGAGACCGACAAACCATCGCAGGAGATCATCCCGGATTTCGCGGTGATGGCCATCGACGGCCAGCTCGAGCTCTCGCTCAACGGACGCAACGCCCCCGAACTAAGGGTGAGCCGCGCCTATCGCGAGATGATGCAGGACTACGCCCGCAACAAGAAGGACAAGGACCAACGCGAGGCGCTCCAATTCATCAAACAGAAGCTCGACAGCGCGAAGTGGTTCATCGACGCCATCAAGCAGCGCCAGAACACCCTGCTGGTGACGATGGAAGCCATCATGGAACACCAACGCGAGTTCTTCCTCACAGGCGATGAGACCAAGATGAAGCCGATGATCCTCAAGGATATCGCGGAGCGCGTGGGCTTGGACATCAGCACCATCAGCCGTGTGGCCAACAGCAAGTACGTGCAGACCAACTATGGCACCTTCCTGCTGAAGTACTTCTTCAGCGAGAGCCTCACCAACGAAGCTGGCGAGGAGGTGAGCACCCGTGAGGTGAAGAAGATCCTGAAGGATGCCATCGAAGCTGAGGAGAAGCGCAAGCCCCTCACCGACGACGAGCTCACCGCTCTTCTGAAGAACAAAGGCTACAACATCGCACGGCGCACCGTGGCGAAGTACCGCGAGCAGCTCAACATCCCCGTGGCACGCTTGCGCAAGGAGCTCTAGGCGCCTCCCCTCATGCACTTCGCGGCCCGCCTGCTGTCCTACGTGCTGCACCCCTTGCTGATGCCCTTGATCACCTTGTGGGCCATGCTTCGGTTGGACCCCCATGTGGCCTACTTCATGCCGCCCAACGGCAAGCTCTTGCTGCTCGGCATGGTGGCCGTGATGACCTTCATCTTCCCGGTGATGAGCGTACTACTCATGCGCCGCGCGGGGCTTGTCACCGACCTGGAACTTCCCCGGCGCGAGGAACGCATCGCTCCTTACCTGGCCACCTTGCTCTATGGTGGCATGACCTTGTACCTGCTCCTCCGCACACCACTCCATCCCATCGCCTACGCCCTTTTCATCGGTATTCTTTGTGCGGTGGGGCTAAGTGCCCTCATCACCTTCTGGTGGAAGATCAGCGCGCACATGGTCGGTATCGGTGGTCTGGTGGGCGCGTTGTTCGCGTTGGAAGCCGTGCACGGTGTGGAGGTGTTCCTCCCCTTGGTCATCGCCGTCGGCCTCGCTGGTGCGCTCGGCACCGCACGCCTGCTCACTAGCGACCACACACACGCACAGGTGCACATGGGCATGCTGTTGGGCGCGGCCTGCACGTTCACGGCCATGGTCCTGCCTTCATTCGGCTGATCTTCCCGCGCGAAGCCGCAACTTCGCCCACCATGGCCTACCGCGGATCCGCATCGCTCTACACGGTATATGCGCTGGTGCTCATCACGGCGCTCACCTCCGTGTTCGGCTTGTGGCGCGGCACCGATGGCCAGGGCTGGAAGGAGACCATCCGCAGCGATGCCCGCGGCTATTACGGCTACCTGCAGGCGCTCTTCATCCGCGGCGATCTGGGCAACGAGCCCTTCAACAGTACCTACGTCAAGTACTCCGGCACCAGCACGCTCAACAAGTACTACTGCGGCACCAGCTTGCTCATGGCCCCATGGTTCGGCATCGGGCACGCCTTTGCACTGAACGACCCGCACAGCCCCAAGGATGGCTTGAGCGCCTACGAACAGAAGGCCATCGGCGTGGGCGCCTGGGTCTACCTCTTCTTGGGCCTGTTGGCCTTGCGGGCGCTGTTCCGCGCCATGGGCATCCGCGATGCGGTGATCGCTTGGACGCTCGTGGCTCTTGTGCTCGGTACACCGCTCCTACAATACGCCGCCATCCAGCCCGGCTGGTCGCATGTGTACACCTTCAGCACAGTAGCCGCATTCTTACTGGCCATTCAACGGTTCAGCATTGGTACCTCGCCGCGTTGGATCATCGCTGCAGGTGCCCTATTCGGCCTCATCGTCCTGATCCGGCCGATCAACGTGCTGGTGGTCCTTGCTGTACCGCTCGTCGCAGCGAACGGTCTTGCAGCGCTCCTCAGTACGATGTTCCGGCAGCGGGCGACCCTTTTCGCCGCGCTCGTGTGTTTCGCGGTCTTCGCGGTGCAACCGGTCTTGTGGTACGCACAGACCGGCAACTTCTACGAGTACGGGTACAAAGGCGAAGGCTTCCACTGGACTCGTCCTGAGTTGCTCAAGGTGCTGATCGGCTTCCGACGCGGCTTGTTCTTGTGGACACCCTTGATGCTGCTCCCAGCCTTGGCTGTACCGCTTATCTGGCGCACCGATCGCGTCAAAGCCATCACCGCAGCGCTCTACTGGTGCATCATCACCTATGTGATCAGCAGCTGGTGGATCTGGTACTATGGCAGCGGCTTCGCTAGCCGGGTCTACATCGATCACTACCCGGCGCTCATGGTGCCCCTGGTGATCATGCTGCACGGGTGGTTCGGCTGGCGGTGGATGCTCGTACGCCTCTTCATGGTGTGTGCCATCGCCCTCAACCTGGCCCAGCTCTGGCAATACCATCACGGCTTCCTACACCCCGAGAGCATGGATAGCGCCAAGTATCGCTACAGCTTCCTCCGTTTCGATGAGGCGCACCACGACAAGCTCGGTGGCAACTACCAGGAAGCGCCGTACAACCCTAACGGTATGGAGCTGATCCTGGAGGAGACCTGCGGCATGGACGACAGCTGCAGCTTCTGGAGCGGCGGCAAGCGGGTGCAGGTGCCTTGGGCACACAGCCCCGCCACCGTGTGCCAATACGATCGCGCCACCGAGTTCGGCCTCTACTTCAACGCCAGCACGGACACCCTGCCAGTGGGTCGTGCGCTGTACCTCGAGATCGGCTTGCAGCGCTACGAGGCGCGCAGCGAAGCTTCGTTGCCCGCATTGGGAGTGACCGAAGTGCGCAACGCGAAAGGTGTGATCTACTTCTACCAACCCTTCCGTATGAACCCGGTGCCGGGCAAGGCGGGTGTGTGGGAGCAACTCGAGTACCGTATTCCGGTGCCGCCCTTGCAGCACGGTGATCGGCTGAGCTTCTATCTGTGGAACAAGGACAAGCGCGCCGAGTTCTTCGTGGACGACGTCTTCATGCGCGTGAGCGCGGTAAAGCCGTACTGAAGTGGGCCCAGCAGGATTTGAACCTGCGACCAAGGGATTATGAGTCCCCTGCTCTGACCGCTGAGCTATAGGCCCGGTCTTCCCGCCACGCAGCGGGAGCCTGCCCCGTGGCAAGCAGGCGCGAAAATAGACCGCGCGGGCCGAAGCCTAATTTCGTGGCCCATTTCTGGCCGCAGAACCCGTGCAACAACGCTACGATACCATCTTGCTCGACCTCGGTGGCGTGCTGATCGATGTGGACTACCACGCTACCGCGCGGGCCTTCCGCGACCTCGGCCACCCCGACTTCGAACGCCTCTATAGCAAAGCCCAGCAGGATCACCTGTTCGATGGGTTCGAGACCGGCGCCCTCTCGCCTGCCGAGTTCCGTGACCGCATCCGGCACGTGCTCGACCCGACCCTGTCCGATGCCGTCATCGATGCCAACTGGAACGCCATGCTCGGCTCCGTCCCACCCGAACGGATCCAGCTCGTGCACCAGTTGAAAGAGCGCTACCAAGTGCTGCTGCTCAGCAATACGAACGCCATCCACGTACCCGCCTTCGAAACCATCATTGCCCGCGAGAACGGCATCACCGACTTCAAGCAGCTCTTCCACGGGGCATACTACAGTTGCGAGATCGGTCTCCGCAAACCGGATGCTTCCTCTTTCCTACACGTGCTGCAGAAGCACGGCGCGGATCCCTTGCGCACGCTCTTCATCGACGATAGCATCCAACACGTGCACGGTGCGCGGAATGCGGGGCTGCATGCCGAGCATTTGGAACTCGCACAAGAGGATGTGATCGGCTTGGCCTCGCGGTTGGCGCTGATCGCCTAACCCTTCCTTTCAGCGGCTTTCTTTCGGACTTTGGGTAAGGGGAGCGACTCACCGATGCGGAGGAGCATAGCCGCCAATTGGCGCTCACCACTGATGAGGTCTTCGGGGACGAGGTAATAGTCCTTGGATCCCGGATAAGCCGGTGCCCTTTCACATCGGTCCTCCAATGCGGCACTCTCCGCAAGGATCTTCACGAAGAGCTGATCGTCGCAGATGAACGCCACCGGCTTGCCATCCGCGTAAAGTGCGATTTCACCGAACATGGGCTTCACACTGAACCGTTCAGGGTGGCCCAACCGTTCCAGAATGAAGGCCGCGGTCTCTTTCCGTGTGGCCATGTTCAGCTGCGGATCTCTTGGCACAATTCCACCAGAACACCACCGGCGGTCTTGGGGTGTATGAAACAGACGAGCTTGTTATCGGCACCGTGCTTGGGCTCTTCGTTCAACAAGGTGAAGCCCTCAGCCTTCAAACGTGCTATCTCCGCATGGATGTCGGCCACCTCGTACGCGATGTGGTGGATGCCTTCGCCGCGCTTCTCGATGGCCTTCGCGATGGGGCCGTCGGGTCGTGTGCTCTCCAGCAGTTCGATCTTGTTCGGGCCCACTTGGAAGAAGGAGGTGATCACCCCTTCGCTCTCCACGGCCTCGCGCTTGTAGCTCGGGGTGCCCAACAACCTGTGGTACAGTTCTTCGGCGGCGGCCAGGTCTTTCACGGCGATGCCAATATGTTCGATGCGGATCATCCTGCGAAGTTGGGAAAAGAAGAAAGCCCCCCGTTGTTGGGAGGCTTCCTGATGCGTTGTGGTGATATCAACGCTTGATGAACGTCTCGCCCATCTTGCTGTCGTAGTTCAGGTAGTAGAGGTCCTTCTTCAAGGAGGCCACTTCCACGCGATCAGCGTATCCGCGCTTCACGATGTTGCCATACTGGTCGTAGATCTCGAACAGGGTGGTGCCGCTGAAGATGATCTCGTCTTTGGGTTTGGGTGGGCTCCACGTGATGGGCGCGCTGCTGGAGGCAAAAGTGACGGTCTCGCTGTAACGGGCACGTTTGCTAAGATCCACCTGCTTGATGCGGAAGGTGTTCTCGCCACTGTGCGGGGTTACTTTGAACTCGTAGCTGTGCTCTCCGGGCTTACCAACACCCATCACCTCACCGGCTTTCACCCACTTGTTCCAACGCTTCTGCTCTACGATGAAGGGCAGCTCGCCGGTCTCGTTCGTGGTGGTCCAGGTGTAGGTACCGTCGGCGCTGATGGCCTGTTTCACGATGTCGAAGGTGCTCTTGGGCTTCAGCACTTCGGGGTTCAACACCACCGGGGTGCAGCCATCCTTGTGCTTCACCTTCACCACCACCTTATCGCTCAACTTCAGGCCGAAGTTGTTCATGTCGATCTCGAACGCGCTGCTGTTGATCTCGTCGGTGGCGATCTGGTCGTTCACCGTGACCTCGAACACACAGAAACCCACACCGGCTTCGGAGAAGGGATTCTGGATGAAAAGGTTCTTGCCTTGGTAGTTGCCTTCGAGCACGATCACACCAGCAGAGGCTGGGATGCTCAAAGCAGCGGCGAAGAGGAGGTTGATGGAGCGCATGGCGTTAGTCCGGTCAAGCTGCAAGGATAACCGATCCGGGCCGGTTTTCCTAGGGCTTTTCGACGCCATGTGTACGGGCCATCGACCAATAGGTTGCGTTCGTCGAGCGCAGGCTAGTCGTGGTGCTTCAGCACACCGGCCCGCACGGCCACTTCCAAGTGGTTCTCTTCGGGGGGGATGGGGCAGGAATAACGGCCCCCATAAGCGCAATAAGGGTTGTACGCTCGGTTGAAGTCCAGTTCCACGTCCGCCTGCAGCGGGCCTTCCAGGTCCAGGTAGCGCCCGCCGCCGTAGGTGCTCTCTCCGTTGGTGAGGTCGGTGAAGGGAACGAAAAGGTAGTTGCGGTAGTCGTCCAACCGGCTCAGGTCGATGTTGCGGTACACGGTGAGCTGCTCCTCCTTTCCGGCAAGCGTGAAGTACAATTTGCCCACGGCTTGGTACTTCGGCTCACGTTCCGTACTGGTCTTCATGCCAAAGACCTCACCGGCAATTGGCTCATACCGGGCATTCACCCGGTAGGTTGGGTCGGCTTCGAACCGGGGCAAGTGGCTGAACGTCTTGCGATCCTCCAAGGGCAAAGGCGAATGCAGGGTGTCGCGGTAGGCCGAATCGATCCCCGCCCAATACAGGTCCAGGCCAGCGCGCCATTTTTCTTCGTTCTGGGCGGCCAAGGATCCCGATCCGAACAAGACCACGAGAAACAGGATCTGCTTCATGCGGCCTCCTTCGTTTTGATCGATGCCGCCATGCGCTTCACATCGGCCTCGTTGAACCGCACTTGGTCCGCATCGGTGACCACGAAGGTGCGGTCGCCCACTTGCACGGAGCGGTAGAAGTGGATGTAGGTGCCCGCATCATCCGGGAACTCCGACCGGTAAACGAGCTTCTCGGCCGTCTCCTCGATCACGGTGTGCTTGCGCAACATATCGCGGTCCAGGTCGGCCTTCAGCCGGGCCAGGTCGCCGGGCTCTTCGGTGATAAGCAAGCCGAAATGCTCGCCCGCACTCACCTCCAAGCGACCGAACTCCTCGTTCCATTTCACCGTGGGCGAATCCACTCCCAAGGTGGCCATGTCACCTAATTCCACCAGAAGAGGCGTGTCGTAGCTACCAAGGTCTAGGACAGCTGGCGGCGTAGTAACGGCGGTTGCGGTGCTATCCACCACTTCGCCTTCAGGTTTGGTGTCGTTGCTGCCACAGGCCACAAGACACAGGGCCAGGACGACCGGTACCAGTGCTTTCATGGGGCGAAAGTAAGCGGGGCGCTTTACCAGTGGCGCTTAACGGTCGTTCCCTAGGCAACAGCTCGCACACGCCGTATGCGACGGCGGATGCCTTGTACCAGCAACCCGATCAACAGCACGGCCAGTGCTCCGGCCGATGCCCAGACCGTGCGGTGCGCATGCCAGGGTTGTTGCACGGAGATGGGCAGCACCAGCTGGTGGGTGCTCCAATGGCCCATGCCGTTGCGCGCCATCACTTCGAGGGTGTATTCCCCGAAGGGAAGGCGGTCGAGCCGTAAGGTGGGCTCGAACTGGTAGTTCCATTCGTCCTCCACGCCCGCCAAGCGCCATGCGTAGAGAATGCGGCCTTCCCCTTCATAGGAAAGCAGGGCGAATGAGATGCGGAGAGCACGGTCATCGGCACCCAAGGCGATGCCCCCTGTGGCCGTAGCCTCGGCGAGTCGATCCACCACACCACCATGTTCCGCGGAGAAGCCCTCGAATCGTGTGAGCACCACGGCCGACTGCTGTTTATCGGACCGTGGAGCGAAGGCATCGGGATGGAATGCCGTGATGCCATTGAGCCCGCCGAAGTACAAGGTGCCGTCAGGACCACGGGCATGCGCTAACCGGTTGAATTCGTCGTTGGTGATGCCATCAGCCGTAGTGAACACCGTGCTCTGCCTCGAGCGCTTATCGAAACGCACGATGCCGCCATCGGTGGGCAGCCATAGCTGGCCATTGCCATCCTCGTAAGCCGCGTAGACCATGTTGTTCGGGAAGCCGTTGCGCATGGCGTAGGCTTGGTGTGTGCCCTTGCGCGGATCGAAACACACGAGTCCGGCCCCACGTGTGGAAAGCCATAGGAGCCCATCGCCATCGATGTAGCAGTGATGCAGGTCGTGGTAGGGCAACCGCTCACGACCCTCGGCACCCGACCACCAGCGCCGTATCACGCGACCCCCAGGACCACATTCGTACAGACCGTTGGATGTGGTGGCGAGGATGGTGCCTCCGGTTCCGCGCTGCAACTGCATCACATGGGCCTGCTGAAGCTCGGGGTGTCGCGGGTCGTTCCAGGTGCGCACCTCGCCCGTTCGCGGGTCGAGCAGATGAAGGCCGTGCAAACCTCCCAGCAAGACACGCCCTTCCACCTCGGACAGGATGCTCCAGATCTCGTCCTTCACCGTATACCGTGTGGTATCTCCTCCTGCTTCCTCCCGGACCACCACCCCATCACCCGCACGCCACCAGCTGCCATCGCTCGCCACGTGGGAGGCGAAGAGGTACTGCGGCGTCAGGCGGTCTTCCACCCTGACGGAGTCGCCCGAAATGTCCAGCACACGAGCTCCTTGCCATTCGGTAGAGAGGTACAAACGCTGACCACGGATGGCCATGCCACGGCACAAGAGGCCCATGGCTCCGCTCGCGTTCGGTTGGTGGAGGATACGCGTGAACACATCGCGCCGCAATTCGATATGGAACAGTCCGAACTCCGTGGACAACCATGCATCGCCCGATCGATCCACGAGGCAGCCCTTCACGCGGCCGCTCACCTCGGGGTGCTCATCCATCAGATCGAACAGCACGCGATCCGAACCATCCACCAACATGGTGCTCACGATGAATAGACCGTGCTCTGACAAGGGCGTGTAGTTCAACGGGCGGTGCTTCGGATCACCATCGCGACTCGCAGGACCATCAGCCAGCAAGGCACGATCGCTCAGGATCAATTCGGAGTAGGTGTCGAAGAAGCGCGTTGATCCATCGGGTGTGATCAGCCTGTACAACGCTCCATTCGTCGTGCGCCCGGTGACCATGTTCTCCACGATGGTGCCCCGTTGCAGCTCCTGCACCAATTCCAGCGCACCGTCTGTGCCCATGCGCACGATGCGCTGTTCACCGGCGGACGTTACCAGATGACCGATGATCCGCTGGTTCTGATCATCGCCCAAGGGTTCGAAACGCTCACCGTCCAGTTCATGTACGCTTATCCGATCATGCCCGTCGAACACGATACAACGCGCCGGAGCCGCTGCGCCCAGTACCACACTTCCGTCAGCCCGCTGGGGACCATACCGGATCAGATCCGCGGGATCGAACGGGAGTTCCGGGAAACGGTCCTGCACCGGACGCAACAAGCCGGTGGCGGGATCGAGGATATCCAGGTGCATGATGTCGTTCTCGCGCGAATCGCAGAAGACCCAGATGTACCCTTTGGCATCACGGCGTAACGCGCTCACACGGCCGCCACGCAAGCCATCCATCAGCGACCAGTTGCGGAAGGAGTGCCCGTCGAACCGATCGAGACCGGATACAGTGCCCGCCCAAATGAAACCCACGTGGTCCTGGATCACCGCGGTCACATGCCGGTTGCTGAGCCCGTGCTCGGGCCCGTACGCATGGTGTTGGATGATGGGGGCTCGTTGTGCTTCGGCGGAAGACACCACGAACAGCACCAGGAGAGGTAGCACGGCTCGCATCGACCCCGTTATACGGAGAAGTAGGACGAACGGTTCCCGCGCGGTACAGGGCCCCTCTTAAGGAACCGACCCAAGGCGCGAGCGGCTCTCTTCCCCTGAGCTTCCTACGGTGCCATCACCGCCACACGGACCCCTTCACTGTGCGACGAGAACTCCGGTGCATACATGCACATGGCGCTGGTGATGCCATTGCTCATGTCGCCGGCGTGCGTCACCTTCAACTCGTACTCGAACACGTAGGTGCCCGGCGCGATGTGGTCGAAGTAGAAGTGCATGCCCGCATCGCGGATGCTTTGGTAGTAGCCGAGGCCACCCTGCCACTTGTAGCCGCTGATGGCCTCCACCGGTTCGAAGGCCGCAGCCCGTTGATCCTTCAAGTGAACGAAATCCAGATGGCGGTCCGTGCGGAGTTCGATGCGGATGGTGACCCGATCACCCGGACCCAACAGCGCATCGGGACCCAATTCCACCAGCCGGGAACCTGCGTCGGTGGCCTGCTTCAGTAACACCTGCTTCTTCAAGCTGAAAGGACTTTCATGCGGGGTCACTTTGTCCATGCGCTCGAGGTACTGCCAGTGCAGTGCACCCCATTGCACACCGTCCTTCGTGCTCGTCACCATCACCCGACCCATGCTGGGCTTGATCGTTTCGTCCTTCCACGTCTGTTCGAAGTACCCGGTGCCTGCCTCGGTCCTGTCCGGCTTGGCGGTGATGTCACCCACCTTGATGACGGGCGCAGGGTCAGTGGTGAGCCAGTCGTCGCCGGTGAGCAACAACGCGTAACACGCTTCAGCCGTGGCTTTCGTGGTCTTCCAATCCGTGGTCTGTTTCAACTTCAACAGATACTGGCGCAGTTGATCCACGCTGGCTTTGTCTTGGCCCACTTCGTGGTAGGCTTCGATCAGCAGGGCATGCGTTTCCGTCGGGAAGTCGTTCCAATCGTAGCCCGCGTTGAAGCCCTTCCAGTACATGCCCAGCTCTTCGCTCCGAGTGGCCCGCTCGCTCAGTGACTTCAGGATGAGCTGTGCGGTGCTCTTGTCGCCCAAGCGATCGAACGCCAGTGCTAACAGGGCTTGTTCCTGCAGGCTTCGCTGCAACCACGTCTCCTTGCAGCGCGCAGCGATGAAGTCCACCGCGGTGCGGGTGGTGCCATCGATGGGCCAGCGGCGGAAGAAGCTACGCGCGTACAGCAGGTGCGCATCCAACGCATCGGGCACGTACTTCGCGCGCTCCTCCGGCTTGGTGCGCTTGACCAACTCGCGGTAACTGCGGTCCACCTCGACATCCAGCCACTCCACCGCCCGGGCGAGCATCGTCTCGTTCGGACCATCACCGCGAGTGTCGGCGGCTTTCAGCGTTTCGAGGTGTCCGAAACCGGCGATGATATGCTGGGTGATGTACCGGCTCTCGCGCATGCCGCTCCACCAGGGCCAGGCCCCGTTGGGCAATTGCATGTCGCGCAATTTCTTCAATGAGCCCTGCTCCTCCGCGGCCATGCGTTGCATATCGAAGAAGAGCGCCACGCGGCGTTTCCGCTCACCTTCATCCTTCGCGTTCAACACCCAAGGTGTCTCTTCGAGCACCACGCTCTTCAGCTCAGCGTTCTTCTCCAACGCGCTCAAGAAGGCTTCTTCACCCTGCTTGCTCCATTGCTCGAACACCTGGCGCACCGCGGGCCGCTGCTCCACGATGTGCGTTGCGAGCCGGTTCGCGTAGTAGCGGCTGAAGGTCTGCTCGGCGCATTCATGCGGGTACTCCATCAGGTACGGCAGCGCCTGCACCGCATACCACGCCGGGTTGGGTGTGAACTCCAGTTTCAAGCTGCGATGCTGCAGCGTGGAGCTGGTGTTGTTCACGAGCTTCTCCAAGGTGAAGGTCTTCGTACCTGCCTTGGTGATCGGCAGCGGAAGGCTCTCCGTCACCAACACCTTGTCCGTGAGCACCGGCAGCGGACGTTCCTCGCCATCGCTGATCCCCGCACCGGTGGCCACGATCCGCACACTCACCACATCGACATCATCAGGCACGGTGATGGGCCACTTGGCGGTGGCGCTCGCACCCGGCACTGCGCTGAAAGCTTGCTCGGTGCGTTGCAACGCGAAGCGCGTGGTGATATCCTTGCCGCTCACCGGATCGAAGAGCGATAGTCGCACATTGCCGTTCACCGCGCCGTCAGTGGCATTGACCTTCGCGGTGAGCGTGATCCGATCACCGTGTCGTAGGAACCGCGGCAGGTTGGGCACCACCATCAACGGCTTGCTAGTGGTGGTCTGCTTGGTGAACCGAGCGATCTCCAGTTCCTTGGTGTGCACCAGGCCCATCACCTTCCAGCGGGTGAGCGCATCGGGTGTGGTGAAGCGCAGCACAACGCTGCCATCGCGGTCGGTGAGCAGATCGGGGAGGAAGAAGGCCGTTTCGCGGAAGTCCGTGCGCACCGGTTGTGGACCGCCTTGCTCGGCCACTGGTACGTTGTGCACAGGGGCGTTCGGCTCTTCAGTGGCGAGGTCGGCATCCATGATCCCGGCACTTTCCAACTTATCCATGCGCCCACCTGGGCTCGGTGGTGCCGCGCTGATGGTCTCGGTGCGCATCATCATGTCCATGGATCGATATCCGCCTTCATAATAGCGCCCGAGGAATGCGGGCATCCAAAGCCGCGGATAGATCCGTGCGGTATCGGCGGGGATGGCTACACCCATGTTCCACACATTCCCTTGTCGTACGCTGAATGGTTCGCTCTGCTGCCATGCCCAACGTGCGCCATTGCCTGGCCATTGGAACATGCTCCAGTCGTGAGGCACGAAATGATCCAGCGATGCATCGTACATCACTGCTAGGAGCTGTGCGGCCACTTTCTCCTTCTTCGGTCCGGTGATCCGCAACCGCCACTCCTCCTTCGCGCCCGGTAGCAACTTGTCGCGGAAGCTCATCCACTCCACCTGTAACTCCTTGTTGCTCCAGGGCACATCGATCCAAATGGTGCGCTGGTGCGAACGACCGCGCTCCACGCAGAGAAAGTGTACCGCGAAGCCGCCGCGATCACCTTCCACCACGGGCAGTTCGATCAATTGTTGCGTCTTGTTCAGCACGAACGAACGGCTCGCCGTGATGCGGCCATCGCGCTCCACCTCCATCAACACACGGCCCGCAGGCAAGGCACTGCTCAACAACAAGGAGGCCTTCTCGCCCGGTTCGCAACGCGCCTTCACCGCTTCCACGTGGAAGGCCTCATCCACGAAGCCCGTGTTCTGGATCGCGGGGTCGTATAGCGTGACCAGTCGTGCCACCTTCACCACGGCGCCTTGTGGGTCCTTTGCCTCCACTTCGATCCGGTATAGGCCCACCGTGAATGCCTCCAGATCCTTCACCGCTAGCGCTTGTCCTTTGGCGCGATGCCCCTTGCGCTCGAAGACCACTTTGTCCACCGGCCAGCTCATGGGGTCATCGGCCAGGTGCGTGGTCGGCAGTTCACCTTCAAGGATGCGGTCCGGTCGTTCCCACAATCGTTCGCGGCGCGGTGCATCCACGGGCGGAACAAGCTCCACGATGCGCACATCCATCGGTACATCCACTTCTTCACCGTTGAGGTTCTTCACCTTCACAAGAAGGCTGTCGGCGGTGGTGCGGTCCAGGGCTTCGCCCACGCCGAGCTCGATGTCGATGCTGCGGTAGGCCAAGCTGAAACTCGTGGTGCCAGACTGCGTTTCCCCGCTGATGTCGATGGCATCGGCCGAGAGCGTGAAGTTGAACGTGGGTTCCGACTGACGTGGGAATGCCCGATCGGCCTCGGCTTGGAACACGACGGTGAATCGGCCTTGTGCATCGCAAACCGCAGTGCCGCTCGCCACTTCGGTGCTGCGGCCCCAAGGCAGACCACGCCAACCCCAGCACCACCAAGGCATGTGCGCACCGCGGTCCACTTTCCAACGCACGGTGGCGCCGTCCAAGGGTACGCCAGCGTAGCTCTTCGCGGTACCGGTCACCGTGACCGCTTCACCCAACTTCGGCGTGCCCACCAGCGGATCGAAGACCAGCTCGAAGGTGGGCCGCCTGTACTCTTCCACCTGCACGTAGGCGCTTCCATGCGCTTCTTCCAAACGCATGCCGCCCGTAAGCGTTCCGGTGGGTGCCTTGAACTTTCCGTGGAAGGCACCGAAGGCATCGGTGGTCACCTTGGCCGAGTCGATCAACTGGCCGTTCACATCGTAGAACCGGATCTCGGTACGGTGGTTGGCCTTCACCGCTGCAGCCTTCTGCTGCTGGTTGACCACGATGCCTTTGTAGTACACGTCCTGACCGGGCCGATAGATGGCCCTGTCGGTGAAAAGGAAGGTGCGTATCTCCTCCACTGGCTCGGGCCGTTCGGCGCCATACGCCCAATTCGCGTTGGTGCGGAACCGATCAGCGCCTTGCTCCAGGGTGTAGTAAGTCTGTAGCTGCTCACCTTTCGTCGGGAATTTCACCCGGCCTTCGGCATCGGTGCTGGCTTCGCCATCGCGTGTCGGCGCATCCGGTTGCGGCCAGCGCTGCGGAAAGGTCCAGCGCACCACCTTCACCCCGGAGCGCGGAGTACCCACCCAGCGATCCAGCACGACCAATTCGCTCTGCCCGTCCACGGTGCGTTGCGTGACCGCGAAGCCCGTAGCCATGAAGAAGGCGTACGCCACGGCACCCTGTTCCGCTCTGAAATCCGCATCGCGGGCCACCACGATGGCGTAGCTCCCCAGCGGTAGTGCAGCCACCGGCAATTCCACCAGGTGCTCGTTCAGGTCGCCATCGTCGGGCAGCTCGATGCTCCACTCCTTCACCGGCTTCAGGCCTAGCAACCACTTCTCCAACTCGTTGCGGTCGTAGCGCTCATCCGCCGAAAGGCGCACCACGCGCAGCCCAACACGGCGCACGTTGCGGTAGTGCGTAGCGATCACGAAGTCACGGTCCGGCGACACGGCATCCTCCAACTCGATCCGCAGTGCAGGGTACTCCAACTGCGCCTTCAGCTGTGCACACCGTTGCGCCCCGAACGAATCCGGGAAACGAGCGATGGCCTCCTCGCACAAGGTGCGTGCCGTGCGGTTCTCCCACTTCCACGCATCGCTGGCCAGCCGAACGAATTTCGACCCTTGGTCGCGGTGCCACACTGCGAGCGCATAGGTGACCTCGGCCGAGCTCGCCTCATCGGGAACGCGGCTGCGCAAGGTGTTCAAGGCGTCCACGTACAATGAGTCCTTCTCCGCCAGCACGCTGTGTTCACGTACGTAGGCCAGCCGTTGCAAGCTCACATCCACCAGTGCTTCCAACTTGTCGTCGTTGAGGTGCGCGTGCTCCAACCGTTGGTAGATGCGCATGGCCTGGAACTCCCACGCCGTGCTGTCGCGGTGCTGCAGGGCGCGCAGCGCGAACGGCTCGAACAGGCCGAAGTCCTTCGGATCGTCCAGCTTGAACCGCCACGCCGGTTCGGTGATGCGCGTTTCGCTGTTGGTGAAGACCTCCAACGCGCGGTGGGCCAGGACATCGTACATCGTAGGACGCAGTGCCACCGCCGTGCCTTCGCTCACCAACAAGGATCCCAGGTCGCCCACGGGTAGTTGCAACAGGGTATCCGCTGGTTCCACCGAAGCCTGGTAGTGGGCGATCACCTTCGCCATGAACTGGCCTTGGGTCCAGGTCTCCGGATCGGACGTGGGCGTACCCAGCTCGGTACGCTCCATGATGCGCCAACGATCGCTCTGGTAGAGCTGCCACCACCCTTCGGCCACGGCGGAGTGCAGGAGCTGCTTCAATGGCACGGGGGCTTCCGCAGCGCGCGCTTCCATGGCCATCAAGGCACTGTCGTTTGAGCGGCCGATGACGGGGAGGAAGGCGGACCGGTAATGCCAGGCGCGGTACTCGTTGCGCCAGTCGCCGGCCGCACGAGCTTCGCTCAGGAGCGCTTCGGTGCGTTCCAAGGCCGTGGCGAATTGCCCCAGGCGCTGCAAGGAGTCCACCGCTGACCAGCGCGGATCTGGAGCGCCACCGTTGTTCACGACCGCGCGGTTGGAACGGCAGGTGACGAAGAGAAGGACGAGAAGGAGCAGTGGGGTCGTGCGGACAAAGCGCATGCGTGATGGGTTCGCCGCAAAGGTCAGCAGCGGTTGGCGATCGCACCCCATCCAAAAGCCGGACCGTTCTTTCGCGTCCCTTCACCATCCACATGCATGCTCCATCTTCGTGGCGTGCAATTGCCCGACCCTTCTCTTTTCCTCCAACGCCTCTTCGAAGCGCTGGCCCACGACGGCATCGTGACGGACGGTTTGCCCCTGGACCATCTGTGCTATCGTGTGGAGACCACCGACCGCTACACCGCGATGAAAGCGCTGCTTTCCGAGAACGGCCGGTGCCTGGGCGAGCACACCATCGGTGGCCGGCCCATCGCCACCTACACGTTGACCACACCATTCTCCTTTCAAGGGCGCAGCATTGAGGTGGTCGAGCTGCCTGCTCCAAAAACCGGCAGCCCCTACACCGAGGGCTGGGAACATGCAGAATTCGTGGTGGACGAAGAGCCGAAGGCCTTCGCTGCGCGCTATCCACAGTTGAACTGGGACCTGATCGGCGCCGATAAGAAGAACAACGCCGATGTGCGGCTCAACTGTGCCGGCTTCAGTGTGAAGTTCCACCGGCGGGCGTTGGTGGTGGTGATCGCGGGGGAAGAGGAGACTAGCGACTGAACCGCTCCACCTTCACCTCTTCATCCAACTGCTTCCCATCGTACAGGTGATCGCACAAGTGCTGCGCACACCACGGCGCCAACACCACGCCGCGTGAGCCCAAGCCGTTGAAGACCATTTCGTGCGGCCCGATGTGGCCGAGCACCGGACGGCGGTCCTTCGAGGCAGGACGCACGCCGCACCAGTGGTCCATCACTACCACCTCGCGCTCCACCAAACGCTCAGTGCGATCGAGCAGGTAACGGCGCGCTTCTTCCGATGGGCCGCTCCACACATCGTCCCAGGCGAAGGTGGATCCGACACGGTAGACCTCATTGCCCATGGGCAACAAGAACACACCGCGATGCACGATGCGATCCAGCTGTAGACCAGGTATCCTCACAGTGAGGCCTTCGCCCTTCACGGGCACCAGTCCGGGCGCCGATGAGAAGGGGCCACCGCAATGCACCAACAGCGGTGCGGTGCAGTCCAGCACGCCCACCCCATCGGCATAGTGCGTGATCCCGGCTTGATCGATACGCACCTCACGCAACGCACCCTCCGCACGCAGGACCGCGCGGTGTGCCCCGAGCATGGCCCGCACATCCACCCATGCGCAGCGATCGATGATGCCCCTTCCGTACGGCTGAGGTAATGCATCGAGCACTTGATGGGCAGTGGTATCCATGCGCACGAACCTCGCGGTGTCAGCGTCCTTGGTGCGCAACTGCCAGATGCCCGCCTCTTGTGCGGTGGGGAACACGGCGACGAGCGGCATGGGGTGCCAGAAGACCTGATCGTACTGCAAGCCTAGGTCGCGGTAGAACGCCCCGGCGATGGCGAGCATTTCCGAGGCGCGCCACGTAAGCACGGTACGGCGCAAGGCCACGGGATTCACCAGGCCCGCCGCCACTTCCGATGCACGACCCGCGAGTGGCACATCGAAAACCACTACACGTTTACCCCGTTGTTGTAAGGTGTTGGACAGGACGGTGCCCGCCAAGCCCTGGCCGATGATGATGACGTCGTGGGTGAACGAAGGTGCGCGCACGGGCGCAAAGATCGGTGGAATAGCAGGGGCAGTGCCTTCGCCAAGGCTCCGGCAGGCGAGGCAGTAAGCAGGGGCGGGTGCAGGGGCACTTAAGCCGCCAACAAGCGCTTCATGCGCCGGAGCAGTTCTTCCTGATCGTAGGGCTTCTGCACGAGCTCGTTGGCGCCGGTGCTGCGCACGGTGGCGTGCAGGTGCGGCAGGTCGTAGGCGGTGAGGATCATCACCGGGGTGTCGATGCCGCAGGCGCGTAGATTCTCCACCAAGGCCAAGCCATCGATATGCGGCAGGCCGAGGTCGATGAGTATGAGGTCCGCGGGTCGCACGTCGAGGTAGGTCAATAGCCCACGGCCATCACGCAGCGCGCTGACATCCCAGCCTGCGACGAGCAGCCTTTTCTCTAGAAGCTTGCGGACGAGCGCGTCGTCCTCCACCAGCACCACATGAGGCATGGTGGTTTGTACGTGGAAAGGAACGCTGAGGTTCGGCTGATCGACAACCCTACCGGTAGCGCAGGGCGATGGAAACCGATCTATATCACCTCCTCCCCCGGCCTGAAGATCCAGAACTTCTGACCGACGAAGTTGAAGACCGAGCACGAACCCGTGGCACCGGCGAAAGCGACGAAGTACTTGAACGGCACCTCGGCGAGCCAGGCTTGCGTGTGCAGCAGGTGCAAGAGCCCGGAGTTGATGCCCACGTTGAGCACGAGCGAGAGCCCGTAGATCAGCAGGAAACGCATCAACCGCCCGGTATCGCGGTCCTTGCGGCGCCAGGTCCAGCGTTTGTTGAACCAATACGTCACGGATAAGCCGCAGAGGAAGGAGAGGCTCTTGCTCACCGCCTCGTTGTCCAAGGTCTCACCGAACGCATCGGCCGGGAACAGGTTGAGGAAGACGTAGTAGCACGCCAGGTCGGTCAGCACCGCCAGCCCGCCGATCAGCACGAACTTGGTGAGCTGCTTCTTGTTCTCCGAAAGGGCCTTGGCGCGGGCTACGACCATGGATTCGCTGTTCGCCGCGTGCTAGAAGCGGCCGGTTATGCCCTTGAAGATATCATTCCCGTTGGCGAAGAGGATCAGCCCGAAGAGCAGGATCATGCCCACCATCTGCGCCACCTCCATCACCCGCTGGGGTGCGGGCTTGCCGGCGATCATCTCGTAGATCAGGAAGAGTACGTGGCCGCCATCCAAAGCGGGGATCGGCAGGATGTTCATGAAGGCGAGGATGATACTGAGGAAGGCCGTCATGTTCCAGAAGGCGTTCCAGTCCCACTCCGAGGGGAACATGTTGCCGATGGCGCCGAAACCACCGATCTGCTCGGCCCCGCTCTTGGTGAAGAGCAGCTTCAACGAGCGCACGTAGCCGCCCAGTGTCTCCAACCCGTAGTTGATGCCGGCCGGGATGGACGCGAAAAAGCCGTATTCCTCCTTCACCGTAGCGAACCCCTCGCCGCGCTCCGCCAGTTTCTTGTAGGTCATGGGACCCAAGCCCACCTTCCCTTCGGCATCCACTTGCGCGTTCACCGTGAGCGTGTCCGATCCGCGCAACACGGCGATCGCCACCTCCTTGCCCTTCTCCTCCTGCATGGTCTTGCGGAAATCCTCGAAGAAAAGCGTCTGCTTGCCGTTCACGGAAAGTACACGATCACCTTTCGAGAGGCTGGTCTTCGCGGCCGCTCCACCGGGCAGGATGCTGTCGATGTAGAACGGCAGGCGTACGGCCATGATCTCCTTCTCCCCAGCGGCCAACGCCTGCTGGTTGAGGCCTTCGGGCAGGGCGATGGTCACTTGCACACCGTTGCGTTCCACCACCATGGTGCGCGCATCATCGATCATGATCGCCTTGCCGGCTTCACCGGTGGTCTTGGGTGCCACGCCATCGATGCTGATGATGCGATCACCTTCCTGCACACCGGCCGCCACCAGCGTCTTGCTCGGATGGATGCCGTACGTCGCGTTGCTGATAGGCAGGTACTCGCGACCCCACACGAAGAGCACCATGATGTAGATGAGCATGCCGAGCAGCAGGTTCACAGTGACCCCACCGATCATCACGATCAGGCGCTGCCAGGCGGGCTTGCTGCGGAACTCCCACGGTTGGGCGGGCTGGGCCATCTGCTCCTTGTCCATGCTCTCGTCCACCATGCCGCTGATCTTCACGTACCCACCAAGCGGTAACCAGCCCACGCCGTATTCGGTGTCCCCCACTTTCTTCTTGAAGAGCGAGAACCAGGGATCGAAGAAGAGGTAGAACTTCTCCACGCGGATCTTGAACCAACGCGCGGGCAGGAAATGGCCCAGCTCGTGCAGGACAACGAGTATGGAGAGGCTCAGGATGAGCTGGGTGGCTTTGATCAGGAATTCCATGCAGGGGTTCGTTCGCGTGCCACGCGCCGCGCTTCGGCGTCGCTGGCTTCGAGGTCGGCTAGTTCAGGTTGAAGAACGAAAGGAACTGTGTTCAGCGTATCCGCGATGAGGTCGCTCATCTCCAGGAAGCCGATGCGGTCCTTCAAGAAGTGCTCCACGGCCACTTCATTGGCGGCGTTGAGCACACAGGGCGCATTGCCGCCCTTCTCCATGGCCTCCAGCGCCAGCGCCAGGTTGCGGAAGGTGTGGAGGTCGGGCTGCTCGAAGGTGAGCGCAGGATACTTCGTGAAATCGAACCGCGGCCAAGCGGTGGGCAACCGGTCCGGGTAGGCCATGGCGTACTGGATCGGCAGCTTCATGTCCGGGAGGCCCATCTGTGCCTTCATGCTGCCATCGCGGAACTGAATGATGCTGTGGATGATGCTCTGGGGATGCACAATGATCTCGATCTGCTCAGCCTTCAGGTTGAAGAGCCATTTCGCTTCGATCGCCTCCAAGCCTTTATTCATCAGGCTGGCACTGTCGATCGTGATCTTCGCACCCATGTCCCAGTTGGGATGCTTGAGGGCCTGCGCTTTGGTGACCTTCGCCAGATCCTCGCGCGACTTCCCCCGGAACGGACCGCCGCTCGCCGTGAGTATGATCTTCTCGATCGGATTGTGCCACTCACCGGCGAGGCATTGGAAGATGGCGCTGTGCTCGCTGTCCACCGGGTAGATGTTCACACCCTTGTCGCGCGCCGCCTTCGCCACCAGTTCACCGGCCACCACCAAGGTCTCCTTGTTGGCCAAGGCGATGTGTTTGCCCGCATCGATCGCCGCCAAGGTGGGCCGCAGACCGGCATACCCTACCAGTGCGGTGAGCACCAGTTCGATGCCTTCCATGCGCACACATTGCTCCAAGGCTTCCGCACCAGCATACACTTTGATACCCGCAGGAAAGAGGGCATCCTTGGTGGCATCGAGCTTGGCCGCATCGCCGATCACCACGGCGTTGGGCTTGAACTCCAAGGCCTGCTGGATGAGCAGGTCCACGTTGTTGCCGCAGCTGAGCAGCTCCACCTCGAAGTGTTCTGGCTGCTCGCGCACCACGTCCAACGCTTGGGTGCCGATGGAGCCCGTGGAGCCGAGGATGGCGATGCGTTTTTGCATGTGCTCAGGCGTTCCTGCGCTCATGGGGTCATGAGCTCCTGTTCGCCAAGGGAAGGGTGCAAAGATCGCATTTGGCGGGGGATGCGCGGCACCACCTCACCGCTTCGCGGCCGCCCGTCGCAATCGATCGTTGATGGCGCGCCCCAACCCTTCATCCGGAAAGCGCTCGGCCAGGATCACGTCAACGTCGCTCGCATCCAGCGCGCGCAGCGCCGCGAAGAGGTTGCGCGTCGCTTCTTCGATATTCCCACTTGGTGCCAACACTTCATTGCGGTGTACCGCGTACGCGCGCTGGAAACCGATGACACCGACGCGCTTATCCTCGAACATCGGCAACAGCTCGGCCACATCGCCCACAAGCACCGCCTTCAGCGGCGCATAGTGGCTCTCGAGCATCCCGGGCGCAGCCGGTACCACTTGCTTCACCGCCGCTTGCACGCGACCGATCACCGCTTCGATGGCTTCCACCGGCACACCGCCTGGCCTGTATAACACCCAACACGTTCCGTCCCACCCGATGATGGTGCTCTCGACACCTACCGCGCACGCACCGCCGTCCAGGATGTACGGGATGGCTTCGCCCAGTTGATCGGCCACATGCTGCGCGGTGGTCGGGCTCACATAGCCGAAGGGGTTCGCACTGGGCGCTGCCAACGGGAAGTCCAGCCGCTTCAACAAGTCCAAGGCCAACGGATGCGCGGGCATGCGGACCCCGACCGTGTCCAAGCCACTCGTAACGATGTCTGGCACTTCAGGGCGTTTCGGTAGCACAAGCGTGAGCGGACCAGGCCAGAAAGCGCCCATGAGCTGCTCGGCTCCCGGGGGCAGCTCACGCACCACCGAATGCACATCCGCTGGTCGGCCGATGTGCACGATCAATGGATCGAAGCTGGGGCGCTGTTTGGTGGTGAAGATGCGCAACACCGCTTCGGGATCGAAGGCGTTCGCCGCGAGACCGTACACTGTTTCCGTGGGAATGGCCACCACCGAACCGCGCTGCAGCAAGGCAGCGGCATGGGCCACATCGGTACCAATGGAGGCGGACATGGCGCAAAGGTCCGCATCTTGGCGATCCGCTCCCGATGGCTTCCATTCTGCCCCACACGATCAGGTCTTGGATGGGCGACATCCGCTTCTGGGTGGCGCTGGCCTTCGCACTGCGGCTGATCGGTATCGGCAACCCGCCGTTGGAGACTTCGCACCACTGGCGTCAGACCTCGGTGTTGATGGTGGCCCGCAACTACGCGGAACAGGGTGTGGACCTGTTGCATCCACGCATGGATACGGCCGGTACGCTCACGGGCATCACCGGCATGGAATTCCCACTGCTCAACATGCTCATCGCCTGGGGCATGCTGCTCTTCGGCGATGCATATTGGCCTGGCCGATTGATCGTGCTAATCGCTGGTAGCGTGGGTGTACTGCGCTTCCACAAGCTGGTGGGCCGGTACCTCGGTGCACGTGTGGCGTTGTACGCAGCGCTCTTGTTGCTGTTCTCACTGTGGTTCATGTACGCCCGCAAGGTGATGCCCGATGTGTTCGCCTTATCGCTGGTGCTCGTTGGTCTAGAACGCTTGGACGCAGCACGCGGGATACGCAACCCGTGGGCCGCGTTGGTGCTGGGCTCGCTGCTGATCGGAGCCGGTCTGCTCAGCAAGATCACCGCGGGCTGCTTGTTGGCCGTTTGGCCGGTGCTTGCGTGGCCGCACCGGAATTCCCGCATCAATCAGCTAGCGACTGGGCTGATCGCCGTGGCGACAGTACCAGCGTTGTGGTGGTACTTCCGCTGGGTGCCGCACCTCGTAGAGACCTATGGCTTCTGGCATTTCTTCATGGGTGGATCGATGGTGGAGGGCGCCGGTCAACTGATGCGCAACTGGCCACGCACACTGGACAACTTCTACTTCGATGCCCTCCGGTTCAGCGGTTTCGCAGTGTTCCTTCTGGGCCTGTACTTCGCTGTGAGGCGCCGTCAGCATACGCTGCTCTTGGCTTTCGCACTGCTCTCTGGATCATTCCTCGTGGTGATGCTGAAGGCTGGTGACACGTTCTGGGTGCACGCCTATTATGTGCTCCCCTTCATCCCCGCCATGGCTCTTCTTGGTGGTTATGGGCTTGCCCAACTACACGATGCTCGCTGGGTCCAGATCCTGCTCGTGGTCGTGGCGGTGGAAGGCCTCGCCGCACAAGCCAACGACTTCCGCCTGAGCCCGCCGCTGGTGCCCCTGTTGCAGCTTGAAGAGGACCTCGGCCAAGACAAAGGACTGATCGCGATGAATACCGGACAAGTGCCCACGGCCATGTATTTCGCACATCGTCGTGGTTGGACCATGACGAATGCAGCGCTCGCGGATCCAGCTACGCTGGAAACACTACAGCAGGAAGGGTGCACGCGCATCGTAGTGTTCAAGCGCACGTTCGATACGGTGGTGGAACTACCGTGGCCGGTGTTGCTGGAAAGCGACCTCTACCGCATCCACGTAGCGCCGGGTGTGGAGATAGCGCCCCATTGAGGGGCTGGCTGTAGGCTTTCTTCGCCGTTTTCACACTTCTTAACCTGCCACGCATCCGTTCGGCACGATTTCCGCGTAGGTGTACCTGAACCAACAACGGACTATCATGCCACGCGCAAAAAAGAAACTGGTGCTGACCCAGCCCATCAAGGAAGGACTCAAGGCCATCAAAGTGCAACTCGACCACCGCACGGTGATCACACTGGCCAGCTTGAAGGCCTTGGAGTTCTGGAAGAAGCGCTACCCGCAGGCCGTGGTGATCGGCTAAGTCACCCCAAGCCCTCCACGTACCGCCGATCGTTGGCCAACCGCGGCACTTTGCTCTGGGCATCGTTCATGCCGCGCGCCTTCATCCAGCTGGCGAAGGCACCCCGCGCTAATGGACGGATCACCAACGGACGCAGCACCTTGCCGGTGATGAGGTCGCGGTAGTACACGTTGCGTTGCTGCAACGCGGCATCGATCCGTTGTGCGAATTGCTCCATGTCAGCAGGAGGCGCAGCGAATTCGATGTGCCATTCGTGGTAGGGCAGTCCTGCTTGTGGCGCAAGCTGCGGTGCCACGGTGAACTCAGCCACCTCGCACGGCATCGCCGTCATCGCATCCTTCAGCGCCCCTTCCACCTCTTCGGCGATCACGTGTTCGCCAAAGGCACTGGTGAAATGCTTGGTGCGCCCGGTGACCACGATACGCGGTGGAGAAAGCGACACGAACTTCACCGTATCGCCGATCTCATATCCCCACAACCCTGCGTTGGTGTACAGCACCAGTGCGTACTGGGTGTTCAGCTCCACCTCGGCGATGGAGCGCGGTCTGCGATCGTTGCCGTGCATGGGCACGAAGCCGTAATAGATGCCGTTGTCCAGCACCAACAACAAGCCCTCTTCCCCACTCCGATCCTGGTAGGCGATGAAGCCTTCACTGGCCGGAAAGAGCTCCACGCTGGGCACCTCTCCGCCGATCAGCTTTTCCATGCGGCTGCGGTACGGCGCGTAGTTCACACCACCGTAGACGAACAGCGAGAAGTTCGGGAACACGCTCTTCACATCGGCCTTGCCGGTGCGTGACAAGAGCCGCTCGAAGTACATCTGCACCCAAGCCGGTATGCCGCTGATCAAGCGCATGTCGGCGCGCATGGTCTCGGTCACGATGGCTTCCACCTTCGTCTCCCAATCCGCGATGCTGTTGGTGGCGAAGCTGGGCATGCGGTTCTTGAGCAGGTAGCGCGGCACATGGTTGGCCACGATGCCGCTGAGGCGCCCGCTGGGGATGGGGAAGTTGTGATCCAGAACAGGGCTGCCCTGGAGGAAGATCATCTTGCCTCCCACGAAGTCGGCATTGCCGCTGTGGTGGATGTAGGCCAGCAGGGCCCGGCGTGCGCTGCCGATGTGGTTGGGCAGGCTCTCCTTGGTGATGGGGATGTATTTGGCGCCGCTGGTGGTGCCGCTGGTCTTGCAGAGGTAGAGCGGCTTGCCCGGCCAGAGCACATCCTCCTCGCCGAACTTGATGCGATCGATGTAGGGCTTGAAGCCCTCGTAATCGCACAAGGGCACCGCTTGTACCAAGCCGGCATGGTCCTCCACTGCGTGGATCCGATGTTCCCGACCGAAAGAGGTGTCACCGCCGAAACGGATGAGCTCCTTCAGCACCGTGGCCTGGGTGGCCACTGGATCCAGGGCACGCCGCATGACCGCTTCTGTCACGTAACGCGCGTACGGCTTGGCGATGGTGGTCTTGAGGCTCATGCTGCGCGCTTCAAGAACAGGTGCAGGCAAAGGAGCACGGAACGCCTTGGTTCCGGCCCTTGCTTCCGCTCCTCGTGTTCGCCATCATTCGAAAACCATGTACGCCTGTGGATCCACCGGCTCGCCGTTGAGCCAAAGCTCGAAGTGCAGGTGCGGCCCTGTGGTGAGCTCACCGCTATTGCCCACGATGGCGATCGCTTCGCCGGCTTTCACCTTATCACCCACCTCCTTCAACAATACACTGTTGTGCTTGTACACGCTCACCAAGTCGTTGGCATGTTGGATCTGCAGCACATGGCCCGCGTCCGTCGTCCAACTGGCCAGGGTGACCGTACCCGACAGGCAGGCTTTCACAGCGGCATCGGCCTTGGCCACGATGTCGATGCCGAAGTGGCTCTTCTTGCGTTCGTACTTGCTGGTGACGATCCCGCGCAGCGGAGGGAAGAAGAACACGCCGGCCAGCTCCTTGCGTTCAGCGGTGGCACCGCCCTCCTTCACGCTGAAGGCCTCCTCGCGCGCCACCCGTTGCCGCAACAAGCTGTCGGCTTCACCGGGCTCCAGATCCTGGGGTGAAGGGGCTTCCGCCAACGGAGCGAAGAGATTCGCGCTATCGGCCGGGGCTTCCCCCTTCAACACGGCCCGCAGGTTGGCGATGTAGAGGTCGCGCTCGTGCAAGCGCTGCCCCAATGAATCCGCCAACACCAAGCTGCGGTAGGCGTTCCGTTTCGTTTCCTGATCCGCGTAACCCGGGATGTAGCGCTTCAGCGGGGTGAAGACGATGACCGCCGTGACGAAGGCGCCGTAGAGCAGGAAGGCGGCCGTGCCCAGCAACAACACGTTGAGTCGGTTCAACCGCATGGTGAAGCGCTCCTCGAACGTGCTGTCGTTGATCAGCATCAGCCGATACCGGTCGCGCAGCTTGCGCAAGAGCTTGCGCTTCGCGGTCTTGCGGTCCTTCTCCGGGCTAGCTGGTGCGACGGGCATCGGACAAATATCGGTCGCCGCCAACGGAAGCCGGTCGATGCGGCTGGCGATGAAGAACGAGCCTGCCTACTTTCGGCCCGTGCCTTTCGTTGAACGCTACGCCGATATCAAGGCCTCCGAGGGCGTTACGCTGCGCGGATCGGTACGCCACGCCGCGCTACACGCTCTTTCCGCAGCGCAACGGTTGCGCGGTGCCACCGAACAGGCGCTTCGGAGCCCGCGGGTGCAGTTCCTCTACATCCACCACACCTTCACAGACGAGCTTCGGGCGCTGGAGCGCATGGTGAACGACCTCGCGCGAACGCACACCTTCATCAGTTACAGCGAAGCGGTGGAGCGCGTGCTGAGCGGACGCATCGACAAGCCTTACCTCTGCGTGAGCTCCGATGATGGATTCCGCAACAATCTCGATGGTGCAAGCGTCCTGCGCGACCTGGGCATCAGTGCATGTTTCTTCATCAACCCCGGCTTGATCGGACTGCGCGATGAGCCTGTGATCCGCCGGATCTGCGCCGAACGCTTCCACCTGCCACCGGTGCGTTTCCTTGATCGTGCGGAGCTGGACGAACTGGCAGCTATGGGCCACGAGATCGGATCGCACACGTGGGAGCACCAGAACATGGCGCGCATACCACACGAGGTGCTTGTGGAGGATATCGCCAAGACCCGACACACCTTGATCGAGTGGGTGGGGCGGGCGGACCACTTCGCTTTCCCATATGGCCGCTTGACTGACTTCACGGCCGCTGGGTACCAGGCCGTGCTGGAGGCTGGGCACACCAGCTGCGCCACCGCCGAACGCGGCTGTCATGCGAACAAAGCGCCTGTGGCTGCGGAACATTTGCTCATCCGGCGCGACCACATCATCCTTGACTGGCCCTTGGCGCATGTGCGATACTTCCTGGCCACCAACGCCCTGCGGGGTGATGCCAGCGGCAATCCATACCTGCGATCGGCATGAGGGTGGTGATCCTCACCAGCGCGCGTCAGGGCACGGCCAGTCATCACCTGCCTTTCCTGGTAGGTGATGAGGGGTTCACGGTCGTGCGGGTGATCCTCGCCGAAGGCCACACAAAGCCGAAAGGTCATTGGAAAAAGAAGCTGCGCAAGGTCCTGCGCATCGGTCCGCTCGGGGCCTTGATCGGCTATCGGATGCGGCGATGGTATGGCGCAGATCTGAAGGCCCTCGCCGCCATCGAGGACATCGCCGTGGTGTGCGAACGACTCGGCATCGATCTCGTGACCACACCGGCGGTGAACCATCCGGAGACGGTGGAAGCGCTGCGCGCTAGCACAGCCGATATCGCGGTCAGTCTCGGGAATGGTTACATCGGCAGCAAGGTGTTCGGTGTTCCTCGGTCGGGGATGATCAACATCCACCACGAGATCCTGCCGGCCTACCAGAACGCCCAAGGGGTGATCTGGCAGCTCTACAACGACTCCACGGAAACGGGCTACACCATCCACCGGATCGATAAGGGCATTGATACAGGAGCCATCATTCATCAAGGAAAGGTTCCGATCCAGTTCCAGGAGAGCCTGGGCGCCACCGTCACCCACACCATGAAAACCGTGCTCGATACCAGCGCCCTGGGGCTTTGCACGGTATTGGCCGACCTGCCCGCGCACCTCGCCCAAGCACGTTCGCAAGGTCCAGGGGCGAAGTGGACCACACCGACCTTCTGGCAGTTCCTCCGGATACGCCGCAACCACATGGCCTTGCGCGAACGATCGGCAAGGTGAGGCGTGGTGCGCACCTTTGTCTCAATGGGCAGCGCGCAAGCACCCTTCCGTGTGGCCACTTTGGCCGTATTCCTGGGCCTGACCTTGATCCCGCTCGTGCGGCCCGGCATGTTCATGGACGGTCTGCTTTACCTCACGGTGGCCCACAACCTAGCGCATGGCTTCGGTAGCTTCTGGCAGCCGCGTTTCAGCCAGGAAGGACTCCTTCAGCAACCCACCTTCCACGAGCATCCCCCGCTGGCCTTCGGGATGGAAGCCCTCTGGTTCCGGATTTTCGGCGATGGTTTCTGGGTGGAAGGCGCGTATGCCTTGGCCATGGCCGTGCTTACCGGCTGGCTGCTGATCCTGCTCTGGCGCATGGTCTGGGGGCCGGAAAAGCCGGAAAGGGATCTCTGGTGGCTGCCGGTGCTCTTCTGGATCATCACTCCGGCCGTCCATTGGAGCGTTCAGAACCACATGCAGGAGAATACCATGGCCGTCTTCACCGTGGCGGCTGTCCTCTGCACCGTGCGCGGGATGCGCGCGGTTGGCCATGCATGGGGCCACTTCGCGGCCGTGGGCCTGCTATCCTGTGCAGCGGCTCTGGTGAAAGGCCCTCCCGGGCTCTTCCCGATCGGTGCGCCTTTGCTTTGGGGCCTGTTCGCCAGTCGCCCAGACCTGCGCAAGGGTATGTTGGGCACGGTGGTAGCCTCAGCCTGTCTGGTCCTGTGCTTCGTGTTTTTGTTCAGCTGGCCCGAGGCGAGGTCCAGTTTGATGCAGTATGCCGAAGGTCGCTTGCTGCATCGGATAGACCAAGACCCGACCGTGGATTACCGCTGGCGTACCGTGCAGCACCTCTTCCTGGCCATGCTCGGTCCGCTGCTGTTGACCTTGATCGCGGTGCTATCTGCTCGCCGGAGCGGCCAACAAGGCCCGATGGTAGCTGGGAAAAAAGCTACGGCCTTGATAGCCATCGGACTCAGCGGCGCGCTCCCCTTGATGCTCACCATGGTGCAGAAGTCGTTCTACATGGTGGCCGCCCTGCCCATGATCGCGGTAGGCCTTGCGGTGTGGGCCGCACCCCAGGTCGTGCGCTGGACGGAACACGAGCGCACTGCTCCCGGAAGGAAAGCCATGAACACCGTGGCCTTGTTGAGCCTAGCCGCCGTGCTGCTGGCCGCCGTGCTGTTCTTCGGTAAACCCTCGCGTGATGCCGAACTGCTGAACGACACTGCGCTGATCGGCGGGGTGGTTCCCCCCCATGCCTTGGTGTCGGCAGAGCAGCCCGTGTTGGACCAATGGAACTTCCAGAGCTACTTGATGCGCTACCACTTCATCTCCCTTACCGGAAAGCCCGACCAGCCTTTCGCGGTAACCGTGGAGGGCTCGCCGGGACCGGCTGGTTACGAACGCCTTCCCCTAGCCACTGAGCGCATCCATTTGTGGCAGCGGGCCAGAACAAGTGCTCATCAGGTCCCGATGAAATAACTTCGCCCGTTCGTAGTTATCCCTTGCGGCTTACCATGCGACCCCTTCTGCCGTTCCGGCTCTTCGGTGCCCTCCTTCTGGTGGTGTTGATCGCTACGGGCTGCTCGCAGGAGAAAGACGCCTTCCTCAACCGCACGTTCCACCGGCTCACCACCAGGGACAATGGCTGGTTCAACGCCAATGAGAAGCTGAAGGAAGTGGTGGCCGGCATCGAAGATGCCCACGTGGACAATTACGACGAAGTGCTGCCTTTGTTCGTGTACGGCAGTGACGAACAAGCCAAGGGTGCGATACCCGAGCTGGAGAAATGCATCGACAAGTGCTCTCTGGTGATCGAGCGCCACTCGATGAACATCGAAGGGAAGGAGAAGAACACCTGGATCGACGACTCGTGGTTCGTGATCGCCAAGAGCCATTTCTACAAGAAGAACTTCTACGAAGCCGAGCGGGGATTCACCTACGTGAGCCGCCGGTTCAAGGGGCAGAACCGACAGCTGGAAAGCTTGATCTGGCTGGCCCGCACCGCCATTCTCCTGGAGCAATACGGCAAGGCCCAGAGCGCGCTCGACGAGATCACCAACCAGAAGAAGCTACCCAAGGACTTCGATCATGGCGAGTTGGACGCCGTGAGAGCCGAACTGGCCCTGAAACGTGGCAAAGTGGACGACGCCATCGTTCACCTGGAGGCGGCCATACCGAACGCACAGAGCAAACGCGAGCGCGTGCGCTGGGCCTTCGCTTTGGCGCAACTCTATCAACTCAAAGGCCTGGAGGAGAAGTCCATCAAGCAGTTCGCGATCGTGAGCCGCATGAATCCGCCGTATGAGATGGCCTTTCATGCCCAGGTCTTCCAAGCGCTCGCATTCAACAAGGGCGAAAGCAAGGAGATCCGCAAGAAGCTGAACCGCATGTTGCGCGATGACAAGCACATCGACCACTTCGATATGCTGCACTATGCGCTAGCCGACCTGGACTTAAAGGAGCGCAAGGATTCCATGGCCATCGAACACCTGATGACCAGCGCCCGCGTGAGCACCACTGACATCAAGCAGAAAGCCAAGACCTTCTTGAAGCTGGCCGACCTGTACTTCGATGACCGTGCCTATGCCGATGCCCAGAAGTACTACGACAGCACCCAGACGCTCCTGGCGGAGGAGCATGTGCGTCGTGAGGAGGTGAGCACGCGTGCACGTGTACTCGGCGAGCTCGTGGAACAGCTGCGCATCATCGCATTGGAAGACAGCCTGCAAGCCTTGGCCCAACTGGACGAAAAGGATCTCGATAAGAAGATCCGCGGCATCATCCGCGACAGGGAACAGGCCGAAGAAGAGCGCCTGCGCCTGGAAGAAGAGGCCCGTGCTGCTGCCGAAGCGAACCCCGACCTGGGGAAGGAGCCTCCGACGCCACCTGGCGCAGGGGGAGGCCGTGGAGCGTGGTACTTCTACGACCCACAGCAGATCGGTCGTGGGCTATCCAACTTCCGGAAGAAATGGGGTACCCGGAAGCTGGAGGATGACTGGCGGAGGAAGGACAAGAGCGGAAGTGCTTTGGGCGAGTTCGCCGAAGAGGAGGAGGAGGACCCCGAGGCCGAAGAAACCGCCGAAAAGAAAGACGCGGAATGGAAGGACCCTTCCTTCTATACCAAGGATATCCCCAAGAACGACGCGGCATTGGAGGCCTCCAATTCACGCATCTGCTCCGCACTGTACACCAGCGGTATCATCTACAAGGAGCAACTGAAGGACGTGGACAACGCAATCGAGAGCTTCGAGGTGCTCAATGGCCGGTTCGAGGAGTGCCGCTACACACCGGAGAGTTTCTACCAGCTCTACCGCATCTACCTGGAAAAGGAACAGACCACGAACTACTTCGCACCGGACGGTCTGGGGTCGCAGTACTATGCCGGCATCATCATGGAACGCTGGCCCGATTCGGAGTTCGCGCGGTTGGTGCGGGATCCGAACATCCTGCAAGCCGACGAGGCTCGCAAGAAGGAGGAAGAAGCCAAATACAAGGAGGTCTACGACCGCTATCGCCAATACCTCTATTCCTCTGTCATCGTCACCTGCGAAGGCGTGATCGAGAGCGAACCACGCAACCACTTCCTGGCCAAATACCACATGCTACGGGCGTTGGCCTTGGGTGGTCTTCGCGACCATTCTGGGTTCCGCGCAGCGCTGATGTCCGTGAAGGAGAAGTTCGCTGGCACCGATGAGGAGCGGGCCGCCACTGAAATGCTGGCCGCGTTGGACCGGACCTCCGGCAACACCCCTCCGCCACAGAACAAACAGGGAGCCACGGCCGTGTATACGACCGACCCCGGAGCGCACTTCTTCGCCGTGATCGTGCCCAACGAAGGCTCCGACCTGAACTCGATCAAGGCGCGTATCTCCACCTTCAACCGGCAGTACTACCCCAACCCGCCGGTGGAGATCACCAACAGCTTTCTGGACACCGATAACCAGGTCGTGCTGCTTAGTGGCTTCACCACCAAAGAAATGGCCATGCAGTACCATGAGCTCTTCTCAAGCGGTAACGAACAGCTCGTGGGGATCAACGACCAAGGGTTCCCGGCCTTCCCAATCACCTCGGCTAACTACGCGCAGCTGTATAAAAGCAAGGACCTGACCGGCTACCAGGCTTTCTTCGATCAGAATTACCTTGACGGTCAGTAGGATAACTCGTCGCTGCCGTTATCTTTGTCGACCCACGTTCTGTTCCCCCTAGTACCAGTAGGACCATGTTCCGCTCCGAAAAACCTGCGAACCCTGCACCCATGACCAACAAGACCGCAGAAACCGTCAGCCCCGGAAAGATCAACAGCATCATGGAGGGCACCTCCATCGAGGGTGAGATCAAGAGCGATAGCAACATCCGCATCGACGGACGGGTGAAGGGGACGATCAACGCGCGTGGACGGGTGATCGTGGGCCAGACCGGACATATCGAAGGTGAGATCGTGTGCCAGAGCAGCGATATCGAAGGCACGGTGATCGGCAAGATCAACTGCCAGGACCTGCTGAGCCTGAAGGCCACCGCCAAATTGCAGGGCGATATCAACACGAAGAAGCTGGCGATCGAGCCGGGTGCCGTGTTCACCGGCAATTGCAGCATGGGCGGTGGTGTGGTGAAGGAAATGGACCCCGTTCGCTTGCGTACGGAGAACAATCCAGTGACCCGCCCCGAGCAACAGGCGGCTCGCTAAGGCGCGATCAACACCATGTCGCTTCGAACCATCCAAGGACCTGTGGTCCTTGCGCTGCTTTGCGCAGCGGCGGTGGTGGGTATCTTCCATTTGCGGGCCATGCCCACGGGCCCGACCCCCTTCCTGTTGATCGCGTTCTTCACCTTGCTCAGCATCGGAGGTCGCGTCCTGCATGCCACCGCAAGGGACCCGAAACAAGCCGTGCGCTCGTCCATGTCCGCCATGGCGTTAAAGATGCTGGCCTCATTGATCGTGCTCGTGGTGGTGGTCTTCGCCACGCCGCGTGAACGGGTGTTGGAAATGGCGCTCACCTTCGGCGGGCTCTACGTGATCTTCTTGGTGTTCGACACCGCGTATCAGTTCAAGAGCATCCAACGGGCATGAGCACCAACCGGCCGCGGCGCTCCTTGCTCCCCTCCGGAACCAAGGACTACATGCGTTACTCGGGCATCGGCCTCACCATGGCCGCCAGTGTGGCCGTATTCACGTTCTTGGGGCGCTGGCTGGATGGTCTGGTGCTCTGGAAGGTGCCCGTATTCACCTTGGTCGGGGCCTTGATGGGCGTGGCAGGGGCCATGCTCTACCTGTTCCGTGCCACTCGCAAGCCTTAGATCGACGGACGAAGGGCACGAAGGATCGGCCTTTGCGCAAGGAAGATTCCCATCGTAAGACCGTAACGGCTACATTTGCGGCCGAAATCAAGGGGGTATCGTCCCCTGAACGTGATGAAAGCCTTGATCCGCGCTGCATTCCTCGCCCTCAGCACCGTCATTGCCGGGGCTTCTGCGGCGCAGCATGGCGACCACGCCAACCACGACAGCTCCCACGCCGTGGTGACCACCGACGCCCAGCTCGAGGTGGAGGATGTGGCCGAGGTACACGCGACCCATCAGGAGGCGACCGATGGCCACGGGCACGCCAAGTTCAATCCCGGGGAGATGATCATGGGCCACGTGGGCGATGAGCACGGCTGGCACCTCTGGGGCCACACCACCCTCCCGCTCCCGATCATCGTCTACAACACTCAGCGGGGTCTGGCCACCTTCAGCAGCGGCCGTTTCGATCATGGGCACAAGACCTTCGGTGGTTACATGCTGCACGAGGGTAAACTCGTGGCCACCACCACACCCGATGGTACCGATGCCCACCACGCCAGCGTGGATGAGGCGTTGACCAAGGCCACGTGGGACCTGAGCATCACCAAGAACGTACTGGCCATGCTGGTGAGCGTGGCCATCATGCTGATCGTCTTCCTGAGCGTGGCGAAGCACTACCGCGTACACGGACTGGGTGCCCCAAAGGGCATCGCTCGCTTCGTGGAGCCCATCATCCTCTTCGTGCGTGACGATGTGGCCAAGGCGAACATCGGTCCGGGTTATGCCCGCTTCATGCCCTACCTCCTCACGGTCTTCTTCTTCATCCTCATCAACAACCTGATGGGGCTGATCCCGATCTTCCCCTTCGGCGCCAACGTGAGCGGCAGCATCTCGGTGACCTTCGCCCTGGCTGCGATCACCTTCATCATCACCTTGATCAATGGCAACCGCCACTATTGGGGCCACATCCTGGCCATGCCCGGTGTGCCCAAGCCCGTGCTGCTGATCCTGACACCGGTGGAGATCCTCGGTGTGTTCCTCCGCCCCGCGATCCTCATGATCCGACTGTTCGCGAACATCACCGCGGGCCACATCATTGTATTGAGCTTCTTCGCGCTGATCTTCATCTTCGGTGAGATCAACGCTGGGCTGGGCTGGGGCGTCTCGATCTTCTCCCTGGTCTTCACCGTGTTCATGAGCATGATGGAACTGCTCGTGGCCTTCATCCAAGCATTCGTGTTCACCTTCCTCTCGGCCATGTACTTCGGTTCGGCCATTGAAGGAGCGCACGCCGACCATCACTGAGAACCAGACCCAAACACCGTTAAACAACAACCCGTATGTTCCTCACTTTCCTCCTGCAAGCCGCCGCTGAAGCTCCGTTGCACTTCGGTCTCGCCGCCATCGGTGCCGGCATCGCCGCCCTGGCCGCTGGTATCGGCATCGGCCGTATCGGTGGTGACGCCATGCAGGCGATCGCCCGCCAGCCCGAGGCCACCAACGACATCCGTGCCAACATGATCCTGGCCGCCGCTCTGGTGGAAGGTGCAGCCATGTTCGGTATCGTCGTGGGCCTGCTCGCCATGGTGCTCTAAGCACCGGCGAACAGCGGTCACGGTCAATCAACCCTTTCAAGACTGAGCCATGCTCATCGAATTCTCCTTCGGCCTCATCTTTTGGATGACGGTCTCGTTCCTGGTGGTGCTCTACATCCTCGGGAAGTTCGCCTGGAAGCCGATCCTCGGCGTGCTGGGTGAGCGCGAGCGTACCATCGAGGACGCCCTCAACGAAGCGAAAAAAGCCCGAGCCGAGTTCGCGGCCATGACCGCCCAGAACGAGGAACTGATGCGTGCCGCCCGCGAAGAGCGCGAGGTGCTGCTGAAGGAGGCCCGCGACATCCGCGACCGCGAGATCAGCGAGGCGAAGGTGAAGGCCAAGGCCGAAGGTGATGCCATGATCAGCCGCGCCCGCGAAGAGATCCGCAACGAGAAGAACGCCGCCATCACCGAAATGAAGAACCAGGTGGCCGAACTGAGCATTCTGGTGGCCGAACGCATCCTGAAGGAGAAGCTGGGCGACCCTGCTGCACAGAAGGCACTGGTGGATAAAGTGATGGCCGAGGCCGACATGCGCAAGTCATGAACGTAGCCCCGGTCGCATACCGCTACGCCCGTTCGCTGATGGAGCTCGCCCATGAACGGGGCGAACTCGCTGCAGCGCACGAGGACATGGCCTTGATCGCGAACACCTGCACAGCCAGCCACGACCTCGTGGTGCTGCTGAACAGTCCGGTGGTGAAGGCCGACAAGAAGGAGAAGGTGTTGGAAAAGGTCTTCGCCGGCAAGGTGGGCACCCTGACCAATACGTTCATCGGCATTCTGGTTCGGAAGGGGCGCGAGGCGTTGATCCCCCAAGTGGCCGAGGCCTTCAACGAACTCTACAAGCAACACAAAGGCATCGTCACCGCCGAGGTGACCAGTGCTGTGCCGCTCGATGACGCCGCCCGTAAGCGCGTTCTTGAGCTGGCAAACGCCAAACACCCCGGCAAGTCCATCGAACTCTTGGAAAAGGTGGACCCGTCTTTGATCGGCGGTGTGACGATCCGTATTGGCGACGAACAATACGATGGCAGCGTGAGCCGCCGTTTGAGCGATCTGCGCCGCGAATTCTCCAAGAACCCGTACATCCCCGAGATCTAAAGCCTTTCCAGAAATGGCCCACGTACAACCCGCCGAAGTGTCGGCGATCCTCAAACAAGAACTCGCCGGTTTCCGCAGCGAGGCCGAGCTCGAAGAGGTCGGTACCGTGCTGCAAGTGGGTGATGGTATCGCCCGCATCTACGGCCTGAAAGGCGTGCAGAGCGGTGAGCTCATCGAGTTCAACAGCGGCCTGCGCGGCATCGTGTTGAACCTCGAAGAGGACAACGTGGGCGCCG
>Ga0209812_10000104_pt1 | contig 77513 bp, 104 predicted proteins | sample JI71714BDNA_FD_187502 | JGI IMG/M metagenome (GOLD analysis project Ga0209812, IMG submission 187502) | Wastewater effluent complex algal communities from Wisconsin, to seasonally profile nutrient transformation and Carbon sequestration -... | ecosystem: Engineered > WWTP > Effluent > Algae... | reverse complement strand
AGAACCACCAAATACACCAGCAACACCAGCCATGTGGAATGGGTGCATTAAAATGTTGTGCTCAGCTTGGAATACTAACATGAAGTTGAAAGTACCAGAAATACCTAAAGGCATACCATCAGAGAAAGAACCTTGACCGATTGGGTATACTAAGAATACTGCAGACGCAGCTGCTACTGGAGCAGAGAACGCTACGAAGATCCAAGGACGCATACCTAAACGGTAGCTTAATTCCCATTCACGAACCATGTAAGATGCAACACCTAATAAGAAGTGTAATACGATTAATTGGTAAGGACCACCATTGTATAACCACTCATCAATTGAAGCTGCTTCCCAAATTGGATAGAAGTGCATACCGATAGCGTTTGAACTAGGGATAATTGCACCACTGATGATGTTGTTTCCGTATAATAAAGAACCTGCTACTGGCTCACGAATACCATCGATATCAACTGGCGGTGCCGCGATGAATCCGATGATGAAACAAGATGTAGCTGTTAATAATGTAGGGAACATTAAACAACCAGACCAACCGATGTATAAACGGTTTTCAGTACTAGTAATCCAAGCGCTGAAGCGCTCCCATAATGAAACGCCTTCGCGTCTTTCTAAAGTTGCTGTCATAAAAAAGTTTTTGTTATTATAATTCTTCCCAAGTGAAGTACTTGTTAAATACAAGTATAAGACAAAGTTAGTTCTTTCATCACATATAAATGAAACGAATCTCGTCTTCAAAATTTTTAATTCTATTTTTAGTTTCTATTTAACTCCTTATTTTATTCTCATTTAAGAATTGGTCTGCCTAATCCAAGACGAGTTGCCCACACTGTATAAGGAAATACCCGAGAAACAAATATTTTTTTCTTTTTCTAACAAAATCTTGAACGGCTGTTCGGTTTTTTTGAGCCATTGCTGAAGTTAATTGATCCCGATAACGCTTCTTTTTGGTCATTTGAAATTTTCTTCTATACGTTGATTATTTCTATACGAGAATATATATTATGTGAGACAGTAGTGTTTACTAAATTTAGGATCGAATAAAATTCAAAAAACATGACTACTATCAATTTTGATTCCGAGGATTTGAAGGTCGATTCTTTAAGTTTTAATCTCCAATTAAATAATCCTGGACAAATTCAGGAAATTGCCGATTTTTCAGCCGATACCTTCCATTGATTACTCAAAGGAGAGTTACTTATCTAGAAGAAAGTCTTCAGTACAAAGATTTATTAAAGATAAAAGATGGGAACAAGGTTGAAGTGGGTTAAACTATTGTACTGATATTTAATAGAGAATTCAAAAAACTAAAAATCTCCCAAAGTCTAAACGAAAATCAGCATTATTAGGTATGGCTACTCTTTTTAGTATCTTTGGAATAACATTACTTGGATCATTATTACCAGTAATTGCAAAGGATATACCAGTGCCAGATTCCAATCCGAACTTGACTCCTAGTCCGCCTAGTCCTAAGCAGAGTGATGAACTTGCCTTTAGACATTATCAGGTACAGCAGCCTCGGTTTCTTCGGATTCTTTTGTTGTTGGTGCAGCATGTGGGATAGTTATGGTTTACGGTATTCTAAAATTAGAAGGAAAATAAAAGTGTACGGAATAGTAGCCGGATCAATTTTTAAAAGTTGTAGAAGATACAGTTATTGATAGATGTAGTCGAAATACTCTTGAGTTTTTAAAGTTACAAGATATTCTTTTCAAAAAAAATATTACCTTTGTTGCTTTAGATTTACCAACTTCAGTAGATTTAGCTACTAATAAGCCTATGGTTACAACCTTATCAGCTATAGCGGAATTTGAAAATAATCGACGAAAAGAGCGTCAAAAACAAGGAATCCGGGCTGCTCAAAAAAAAGGAAAGTATCAGGGACGGAAAACAGTGATTACTAAAACTTTGATTCAAAAAGTTAAACATTTGAAAGAAAGTAAAAACTTATCTGTTACCGATATTAGTAAGTTAACTGGAGTAAGTTGTCCTACCATTTACAAAGTCTTAAAAGAGCATTTAGGTTACGTATCAAATAGATTAGTCAAACCGGAGGAAACATATGATGCTAAATAAATTAACTTTTGAGTCGGAAGGTTTAATAGTCGATTATGTCACTTTTAATTTTGAGCAACTTAATGAGAGTCGTAAAGCTGATTTAGTTAATTATTTCTATAAGCTTGGATTTAATTCTTATGATACTGATAGGAAATATCGAAATGCTTTTGATGAATCTATCAAATATAATTCGAAAAATATATATCAGATTAGATTTAGAAAGAATATTACTCCACACTGGAAAGATACTGCAGTAGCATTTCCGATGATAGTGGAGCTTCTTTTTAGAAACTTGCGAAGACCAACCAAATTCAATGGGATCTGTTTGATTTGGGTATCTTAAGCCGTTTTGATCTAAATTATTTACGACCCTTGCAATCGGATGAAGTTCATTCAGTTACTCAGTTTTTACGCACGAGTCATGAAGAAATTAGAAGAAAACCAATTAATGCTAAATTTGAGTCTTCCTTAAATCAACAAATTTTAAAAATTGCAAGCCGAAGAAGCTCTCGGTGTGCTCGAATTTATCCCACTGATAACTCATTAAAATTTGAAATAGAATTGAGAAATAATTTTATTAAAAATTGCAATTCTCTATTGGTCGAGGATTGTTTTGAAGAATTAGAATCAAAATTAGTTGAACAGTACATTTCTTATTTTGGAAAACTATTACCGTTTCAATATTTGTATACCGATTGGTTAGCTGAAAAATTACGGCCTTTTCGAGTGACTCTAAAAACATATTCCAAACCAACTTTTTGCTCTGATTATAGACATATAGAATCAGGAACAAATTGACGCGTTAATCCAGCACCCCGAACTTTAGAAACATCTATATTTTGTTCACGGGCAGTTTGTTTAAAAATTTCCAAATTGAGCTTTTCCTGCTGATTCAGAGTTACTGCAGTATCAACCATTTCTTCCAGGTAACCATCCGCAATTTTATTAGAAGCAGCTCCTGCTCCGAATGATCCTAAAAACTCACCTTGTTCAGATGCGAAATTAATTGTCATTGTATCTTGAACAACTTGCCAAAGCCGATCGCGCCATTGAACATCACTTTGGGCTGTTTCCAAATATTCTTTTGCAACAAGTAAGTTACTGAATGGTGTTTGAAGTTTATCGGCAATATCTGGCATATCACTTGCCATAGCACTTCCAGCAGTAAAAGCAGGCCATCTACGTGGATTTAGACGAACTAGAGCTTCGGCGAAAATATTAGGAAAATAGTGTGCCAAAAAGGGAGTGTCTTCGGCTACTTCCATAGGATCTATGGGAAGTTTCATTAAATCAATCATTATTTTTTTACCTCGCGAAATATTTTTATTACTATTGCTAATAAGAGTATGTCATGAATGTTACTATTTATTGTCTAAAATGGATTCTGCCAATAATTTGAAAAGAATAAGAATAAATTATCCATTGTTATAGCAGCTAAACTGATAAGAATAATTAATGTAAATTTCTATTAAATAGAATTATTAAATAGAATATTGACTCTTAAATATAATGTCAACAGATTACAAAAATATTAATAATTAATTTTAACATCTGTTCACTCTTTTGTCGGATAGGATAAATTTCTGAAAAAAGAGACCAAAATCTTAGAAACAACTCTCTCAGAAATATTTCAAATTTTATATATAATATAGAAGTATACTAATATGGTTGTATTTTACGCTTATTTTCTGTATTTACTTTGAATATTTAGAAAGGATTCTTATTTATGGATACTCGTTTACTTGTAATTGCTGCTCCAGTCTTAGTGGCAGCCTCATGGGCTTTATATAACATAGGTCGTTTAGCGATTCAACAGATTCAACGTTTATCACGTTAAGTTTCGTAGTAGAAAACGATGTTATAAAAATTTCAGGCCGCAGTCCATTGACTTTGCAAACAAATTACTATACTATTTCTAGTAACATATTTTCAGAATTTCAAACTCATGGCTGTCCCTAAAAAACGAACATCGAAATCGAAAAAACGTGCTCGGAAAGCTAATTGGAAAAGAAAAGGTGCTAAAGCAGCACAAAAATCTTTATCTTTAGCAAAATCAATGTTACGAGGTAAAACAACAAGTTTTGTTTATAGTATCTACGTAGATGAATAAATCTTTAAATTTTATTTAAAGATTTATTTCAAAAGAAAAAACTTTCACTTTGTAAAACGGATGTGGCGAAATTGGTAGACGCGCTAGGTTTAGGTTCTAGTAACTTTTGTTTTGAGAGTTCGAGTCTCTCCATCCGTAGTATCAAAAATCATAAAATTTTTCTATAATATTCAACTAATTAATATTCAACTAATTGAAAAATGCTTCCTTTTACTTTGCAACAATTACGTATTTTAAAAGCAGTTGCTACTGAGAAGAGTTTTACGAAAGCCGCCGAAATCTTATATATTTCACAACCCTCGTTAAGTAAACAAATTAAAACATTAGAAAAAAATCTTGATATTCTGTTAATCAATCGAGAAAACAATAAAATTTCATTAACAGAAAATGGAAAAGTTTTTCTACAGTATGCCGAACGAATCTTAGCACTCTGCGAAGAAAGTTGTCGAGCATTAATAGATTTAAAAAATGGGGATCGAGGAAATTTAACAGTTGGAGCTAGTCAAACCATTGGTACATATTTAATGCCTCGATTTTTAGCATTATTTGCTCAAAACTACCCCCAAATAGATTTAAAAGTTCAAGTAAATTCTACACGTATAATTGCAAAAAATGTTCTTAATAGAGAAGTTGATATTGCGGTTGTTGGTGGCGAAGTACCTTATGAACTCCGCAAAAAATTACAAGTCGAACATTTTGTGGAAGATGAATTAAGTTTAATTATTCCCAAATCTCATCCTTTTGCAAAAAAAAAAGTCATTAAGAAAGACGATCTCTATCATTTAAACTTTATTACATTAAATTCGAACTCAACGATACGAAGATTTATTGACACTATTTTACGACAAAATGAGATAGAAACGAAACAGTTAAAGATTATTATGCAGTTAAATTCAATTGAAGGAATAAAGACGGCAGTTAGTGTAGGGTTAGGGGCTGCTTTTGTGTCTTCTTCAGCTATTGAAAAAGAAATTGAACTTCAAACAATTGCTATTGTGAAGATAGAAAACATCAAAATAACTCGAACGTTATCTATCTTAAGTAATCCTGAGTGTTATAAATCAAAAGCTTTTGAATTCTTTTATTATCAATTAAAACGCTTAAAAGATAGTGCAAAGAATTAAAACATAGTTCTAAGAAATTTGACAAATGAAAAAATAGTTTAGTATGATAAGATATATAAAAATCAATTAGTTTATATTATGAAATATGCAATTGTCGAAATAAGTGGAAGACAATTTTGGATTGAAACAGGTAAATATTATGATTTTAATCGAATTCCTACTGAATTAGGAAAACAAATCACGTTAAACAGAGTTTTATTATTAAATGATGAAGGAAATGTTTTAATTGGAAAACCATACTTAGAAAGTGTCAAGATTAAAGGAAAGATCTTAGAACATTTACGAGGTAAAAAGAAGATTGTTTATAAAATGCGTCCGAAGAAAAAGACGCGTAAAAAACAAGGACATCGACAAGAATTAACAAGAGTTCTTATTGAAGATATAGTTGTGAACTAATTAATTAATGAAATAGGAGTCAAAACATATGGCACATAAAAAAGGTGCAGGAAGTACAAAAAATGGTCGAGATTCGAACGCGAAACGTTTAGGTGTGAAACGTTTTGGAGGACAAAAAGTTCGAGCTGGAAATATTTTAGTTCGTCAACGTGGGATGAAATTTAAGCCAGGTAGTAACGTAGGATGTGGTAAAGATTTTACTTTATTTGCATTAAATGATGGAATTGTGAAATTTGATTATAAAGATGGAAAGCAGAAACGTATAAATATTATTATCTAATAACTATGTCAATAATTTTACAATGCTAAAAAACCCATTTAAGAGGAATTCACTTGTCACTAAGTACCAACCATTAATTAATCAAATTAATAGTTTAGAAACGAATTTAAAAACACTCACCGATAGTGAATTAAGGGCGAAAAGCTTTCATCTTAAAAACCAATATCAACAAACTCAAAATTTAGATTCTTTAATTGCAGAATCATTCGCAGTAACACGTGAAGCAAGTTCTCGGACATTAGGTTTACGTCATTATGATGTTCAATTAATCGGGGGTCTTGTCTTAAATAGTGGAAAGATTGCTGAGATGAAAACCGGAGAAGGAAAAACTCTGGTTGCAACTTTACCAGCATTTTTAAATGCAGTCACGGATAAAGGTGTTCATATTGTAACTGTCAATGATTATTTGGCAAATCGAGATCAAGTCTCAATGGGACAAATCTATCGATTTTTAGGCTTAGATACGGGCTTAATCCAAGAAGGTATGTCTACGATTGAACGAAGAGAAAATTATAAAGCGGACATCACATATGTTACGAATTATGAATTAACATTTGATTTTCTTCGGGATAACATGGCATTAAATCTAACAGATGTTGTTTTACGTCCTTTTAATTATTGTATTATTGATGAAGTTGATTCCATTTTAATTGATGAAGCTCAAACGCCCTTAATCATTTCTAACAATATCGAAACTCCAGTTGAAAAATATATTGTTGCTTCTGAAATTACAGAATATTTAGAGCTTAATACTCATTTCAAAGTTGATGAAAAAAATAAAAATGTTCTTTTAACAGAAGAAGGTAGTAAACAGATTGAGAAAATTCTAAGTATTCAGGATCTATATGATCCTCGTGATCCATGGATTCCTTATATTATTAATGCTTTAAAAGCAAATGCTTTATTCTTTAATAATGTCCATTATATTGTTCAAAATAATCGTATTATTATTGTAGACGAATTTACTGGTCGAATCATGCCGGACCGTCGATGGGGCGATGGTTTACATCAAGCAATAGAAGCAAAAGAAAATTTGCCAATACGACAAAAAACAGAAACTGTTGCTTCTATCACATATCAAAATTTCTTTCTGATTTATCCAAAATTATCTGGAATGACTGGAACGGGGAAGACGGCTGAGATCGAATTTGAAAAAATTTATAATTTATCAGTAGAAACTATACCGACAGCGAAACCAAACCGTCGAAACGATTTACCCGATTTAATTTATAAAGATCAGTTTTCGAAATGGAATGCGATTGCTCAAGCTTGTAATAAAATTTCATCGACAGGCCAACCTATTTTAGTAGGGACAACGACTGTCGAAAAATCAGAAATGCTGGCACAATTGCTGAACGAATATAACTTAACATATCAAATTTTAAATGCTAAACCTGAAAATATTCGCCGTGAATCCGAAATTGTAGCCCAAGCTGGAAAGAAAAATAGCATTACCATCGCTACTAATATGGCTGGACGAGGGACAGACATTATTTTAGGTGGGAATATCAATTTTAAGGTACAAAAAGAATTATATGATATCTTAACAGTCTCAAAAAATTCTATCATTTCTCAAAAAACGAAATTTTTAGAATTTAATCTGTTAAAGAAATTCAACGGAACATCTCAAAAGTTCTTAAGTGTTTTATTGTCACTTCTAACAGATGCAAAGTTTTTAGCTTTATCCGATATTGATGTACTAAGAATTTTAAGAGAGAACGATCGGGTTTCGATTCCTACAATTTCATATCAATGTTCCATCCGATTTTTATTAAATGAACTTTTACTCTACAATCAAAAACATCAAAAACAAGAGAATAAGATTGTTAAAAATTTGGGTGGATTATATATTGTTGGTACCGAACGAAATGATTCTCGAAGAATTGATAATCAATTACGAGGTCGTTGTGGTCGACAGGGTGATCCGGGAACCTCTCGATTCTTTTTAAGTTTAGATGATAATTTATTACGTTTATTTGGTGGTCCAAAAGTTCAAAACTTTATGCAAGATCAACTTACTGACGATTCGCCATTAGAATCAACTTTTATTACTAAAAGTTTAGATTCAGCTCAAGAACGAGTAGAAGAGAGAGCATATCAACAAAGAAAAAATTTATTTGATTATGACGATATTTTAAACAAACAAAGAAATATTGTCTATTATGAACGTCGACAAATTCTAGAAAGTATTTCCGTTCAAAAAAATATCTTTGCATATGGCGAACAAATTATTACTGAGATTTTATTAGAATTAAAAGAAGAAAAATCGTATGCTCCGCAAACGATAGGATTGCTTGAAAATTTATTTGGAAGAAATTTAGAGTTAAAGTCTTTCAAAGAAAAAAATCCAAATTTGACTGACTTTGATCCTTCTGAAATAAAAATATTTTTATTCCATGAATTTTGGTTAACATATCAGTCAAAAATTACTGAAATGGCGGTTTATGGGGATGCTATACTCGAAAATTTAGAAAGAAGTATTATTTTAATTAATACAGATCGAATTTGGCGAGAGCATTTGCAAAAAATGTCGCTCTTACGAGAGGCAGTCGGTTGGCGTGGGTATGGGCAACGCAATCCACTTTATGAATATAAGCAAGATGCTTTCTACATGTTTGAAACTCGTGAAGAAGTATTACGACATTTAATAATTTATGATTTGTTCCGATCATCAATCTTATAAAAATTTATTAATTCTAATTTATGACAAAACGTACACTTTCAAATAAGACACGTTATTCTATTTTAAGAGTCTCAGGTTTTCGTGCTCGTATGGCAACACCACAAGGTCGAAAAACGATACGAAACAGACGTCAAAAAGGTCGAAAAAATTTAACAATTCGTGGTTAATTGTTTTAATTATTAGAGTGAGTTATTCGAATTCCTCTAATAATAAAAAATTTTTTATTTAAAACTCATATAATACTAATTCAGCAAATTGATTCTTTTGAGGAATTGTTCTATGAAATTTAATGAGGAATTAACCCTTTTTTTAAAAGCTCGATATCCAATAATTTATATAAATACAATTGAAGAAGATCGAATCGAATACGTGATTCGAAAAAATATCAAAACGAATTTGAACAGAAGTATTTATAGTTGGGATTTTGTCGATGGATATACAAATAATCCAAATAATGAAGGATTCGCAAAGAGAAATCCATTACAAGCATTAGAACTTGTAGAACGCTTAAGTTCGGAAACACCTGCTTTATTTATTTTAAAAGATTTTAATCGATTTTTGACTGATCTTTCAATCTCTCGTAAATTGCGAAATATTAGTCGAATTTTAAAATTACAACCAAAAACAATCATTATTATTGGGTCAGAATTAAATATTCCTGCAGAATTACAAGATTTAATAACGGTTTTACAGTTTCAATTACCATCTGAGAGTGAAATTAATCAAGAATTAGAAAGATTAATTAATTCGTTAAATATAAAGCTGAAGCCACAATTATTTGAAAGTCTAAGTAGAGCTTGTCAAGGCTTATCCTTGGAACGAATTCGAAGAGTTTTATCAAAAATAATTGCAACGTACAAAACAATTGATGAGAATAGTATTGCTGTCTTACTAAGTGAAAAAAAACAAATTATAGGGCAAACAGAAATTCTCGAATATTGGTCAGCCAATGAAAAAATTTTAGATCTTGGTGGTTTAGATAATTTAAAAGATTGGTTAAAAAAACGAAAAACGGCTTTTGGAGTACGGGCGTTAAATTATGGATTGCCGACACCTCGTGGATTATTGTTAGTTGGGATTCAAGGAACCGGAAAATCGTTAACTGCAAAAGCTATTGCCAATGATTGGCAATTGCCTTTATTAAAGTTAGACGTTGGAAAGTTATTCGGTGGAATTGTAGGTGAATCGGAATCTCGTCTTCGCCAAATGATTAATGTAGCCGAGACAATATCACCTTGTATTTTATGGATTGATGAAATTGATAAAGCATTTAGTAATGTTGAAAGTAAAGGAGATAGTGGAACAAGTAATCGAGTACTGGCAACTTTTATTAGTTGGCTATCTGAAAAAACGAAACCTGTTTTCGTTATTGCAACAGCTAATAATATTGATTTATTGCCGCTTGAAGTTATTCGAAAAGGACGATTTGATGAAATATTTTTCTTAGATTTACCAAAACAAGAAGAACGGGAAGAAATTTTTAAAATTCATTTAAAAGAGTTTCGACCAAATAATTGGAAATTATTCGATTCTTCAAAATTAGCAGAATTATCAGAATCTTTTTCTGGGGCCGAAATTCGTCAAAGTATTATTGATGGAATGTTTCATGCCTTTTATGAAAAACGTGAATTTACAACAGAAGATATTTGTATGGCAATTGAAGAAATAATTCCGTTAGCTCACCTGGAAAACGAACAAATGATGAAATTACAAAATTGGGCTTCATCCGGTCGGATTCGTTTGGCTTCCTCAAAACACATCTATTTAAAGTAATCTTATTCAATGAAACAAAGATTTTTTCGATTATTAGCAGACTTAAGGTTTGCTATTTTCATTTTATTATTAATTAGTTTATGCAGTATTATTGGGACAGTGATTGAACAAGATCAATCTATTGAAACCTATAAACTTAATTATCCGTTAACAAATCAACTTTTTGGATTTTTATCATGGGATAGAATACTAAAATTTGGGTTGGACCACGTTTATAAAACGTGGTGGTTTTTAACACTTATTTTATTATTTGGGATTAGCTTAATTACCTGTACGTTTTTGCAGCAACTACCCTCGTTAAAAATTGCTCGCCGTTGTCAATTTTTCCGAACAACGGAGCAATTTTGTCGTTTAAAAATATCAACGATTTTAAATGATTTTAATCTCAATAAGATTTTGTTAAGATTACAACGAAGTCAATATTCAATCTTTCAACAAAAAAATATTGTTTATTGTTATAAAGGATTAATAGGTCGAATTGCTCCTATCATAGTTCATTTGAGTATGATATTGATTTTAGTTGGAACTATTATGGGTTCTTTATTAGGCTTCAAGGCGCAAGAAATCATACCAAAGACAGAAACTTTTCATATTCAGAATATTCTAAATAATGGTCAATTAACGATAGTTCCCAAAATATCAGCTCGAATCAATGACTTTTGGATTACATATACAAAACAAAAAACAATTTCACAATTTTATTCGGATATATCCATTTTAAATAATGAAGGAAATGAAATTGAACGAAAAACTAGTTTTGTCAACTCTCCCTTAATTTATAAAGGAATTTATTATTATCAAACCGATTGGAATTTAACAGGTTTAAGATTTCAAAATTTAAGCCAACAAATAGTCGAATATCCATTAGTCAATATTTTAAGTAATAAAAATAAAGTTTGGTTATCTTGGATTCCTAGTAATCCAACACTGAAGGAAGGTATTATTCTTATAACCGATAACTTACAGGGGTATTGTTCTGTTTATAATGATTTCGGAATCTTTTTAGGAAATTTAGAATTAAATGAAAGTCTTAATTCAGATCCTCGTTTCACCTTATTAGAAATAATAAGTTCTACAGGATTACAAATTAAAACCGATCCAGGTATTCCTATTATTTATACGGGATTTTTCTTCTTAATGATTAGCACGTTGATTAGCTATATTAGTTATTCACAAATTTGGATTATTCAAGAGAAACAAAAAGTCTTTATTGGTGGAAATACAACACGTGCCTTATTTGAATTTGAGTTAGAATTTTTTAAATTTATAAAATAATTTCTGAGGGATATCATCATTGTGTAGAAGAATCAACTATACACAATATTTCGGAAGGTTTTGTTCCTTATGAAAAACTTTCTATTTAAATACTTAACTATTTTATTTATTCTTCGTTTCATATGTTTGAGATTTTTACGGTGTAAGACTCCATATGAAATTAATTGAATTTTTTTATTAGAAACTTTTATCCTTTGAAATCAAGGGATTTAGAATTTTATAGAAATTTACATACTGTAAAAACAGTCCGTATTAGGGACACTCTTTTACAGTATGGAAATAATGAAAATACGGGAAACAAATTTAAAATGACACAAAAAAAACTAACCTACCCATTTCAATATAGGGATGAATTGGCCCCAGAAATGGCTGGTAAAAATCGAAAATCAGTTCACATTTCTTCAGTACTTACTTACAGTACACCATCTTTATTATGATTCTCAGATTGTTCTTGATTTTACTGATAACGGCTAAAACTTTCTCCAGTCTTAGTTTGAAAAGCGACAAAACATCTTGATTTCATCTGTTTCAAAACTGTGCAGTTTTATCCCATTACAGTTTGGTTTTTCAATCTAGTCACACTCTTGTCTTCTGCAACGTTTTTGTAATCTTTTTATTTGCCTCATCTATTCTAGGGGCGTTTTCTTATGCGTTAAATAGAACCGATGGGAATGTTTTAAAATCATTGCAATTTGCTCTTTATTTTTTAGCTATTAAAATTGGTTTTATTAGACCTAATATTCCTTTAAAATTGGATCACCATCAACCAAGTCAACAACTTGTAAGTAGAGTACATCCGCTGCCGGTTTCCAATCCGTATGTTTCCATTTTGGATGACTATCGTCCTTCTGGTTTACATATGGATAATATTCAACGGCTTGTGTCTCAACATTACTTATCGTATCATTAAGTAATTTAATCCTTGCTAAGGAATATTTGGAAACGTCTAAGAGTGATGTCCAATGGTGAGATCGGTTTTGGCAAGTCTTTCAAGATACATTTTCGATTAATGCATCTTGTGAAATTGGTGAAGATGTGAGTTCAGTCGGTGCTGGGGCAGCAGCAAATAAAGTTGCCGATGATTACATGGATGAAATGGTTCAAACTAGCGTTACATTGAGAAAATCGGAGAAGTTGAATCAAAGGATTTACGAACAGTTTGCTAAAGACATGGGTTCCGATCCAAGTCTAGTCCGTGGTACAGTCCTTGGGGGTCAATTTGTTCCTAAAGCCAGTTGAGGGAATATTTGAAATCGTCCGACTAGAGGATCAAGACCATTATGGGCTTATAGGCATATTAAACCAGGTAGAGGTCCTTTTGGATTCGTTACACCGCTAATTTTCAGTAAACGATCGATATTGGGGTTAGCAAAACTTTTGTTATCTAACAAAAACTATTCAATAGTAAAACAAGTCGTTGCTCTTTACTCTTATTTTAGATATGTGAAATTCGCATCCAAAGTTGCACTGAAATTTATCTCAAAAATAGAGAGAAATCTTAAAAATAGAGCTATTATCATTCGTTAAAAATTAAATCGGAAAAATATATGACGATCTATGACATGGTTATACTAAACAAGGCATGTTAAGATTAAAAATTAAGCTTAATAATTACTGAGAAGCTGAAGCAAACCCCAATATAGCTGCTATTTAGTAGTATTTCGAAGGGTAAAATACTACATTTTTTGGCGGTGCTTTTTATCTGTTTTTTTTTTGCTTACTGACAGCTAACGATTTCATCAATTGAACTTTTAACCGTAAATCATTTTTATGTTTCGAAATCAGAAAAGACTTCGCCAACTGAAAGGGATATGGAAAGCAAATAAGTTCCTGAAACGCTCTTGAGAGCCCCTTATTTGCTCTATTTCTCCCCTTTGACTAATTGATTTGAAATATACCCCAATTCCTCTTTTAAAAGTTTATAAATTGTACTTCGACTTCTTCCAGTTATTCGAGCAATTTCAGTAGCAGAAACTCCTAAGTTTTTGTATTTTTCAACAGTTTGAATCAGATCTTTTGTGATAACACTTTTCCAATCTTTGTATTTATCTTTTTGTTTGACTGCCTCAATTCCTTGTCGTTGTCGCTCACGCCGCCGAGCAGTTTCAAATTCCGAAATCGCGGCTAAAGCGGTAGAAATAAGTTGACTGGAAGGAGAATTTTCTAAATAATCTCTCGGTAAATCCAAAACCCAAAAAGCAACACCTTTTTCAGCAAGTTGATTTTTAAGTTGTAAAAAACTTAAAGTATTACGAGAGCATCGATCAAGTTTGGTGACTGCTAATAAATCGCCTTCCTTTAAAATTTGATTGATAAGTTTCAAAAAGATGGGTCGGTTTTGGATTGCATCGGTAGCGGACCCAATTTCAAGATAAATATTTTCCTCTGGAACACCGAGTTTGATTAATTCAGCTTTTTGTGCATCAAGAGAAGAATTTTCCGCTTCCTGGCATATTCGTATCGATTACTGTTAGAAATTTTTTCAAAATGTCTGGTCATTAATATCAGTTCTCCGCTAATAACTAATTTGTATAAAAATGATAGCATAAACCATCCCAGACTGTCCTAGACACGCTCCAAATTTATGTCTATAAACTACACTTTTTATATTATTGACAGTCTGGGATGGTTAAAAATAAGTCAAATATTTCTATTATTTATATTCAGGGATCTGATATTCGAATGTCTTCTGAGAGGACCCTAAAATGCCTATAGTTTGAGTAGGGTAGATAAGCCATGGTGCAGATAAAAGATAAAATAATTCGGTTGGAAGATGATAAAATATGCTCTGGTTAAAAGCATGCTTTTAACGGTACGAAAATGCTCGAGAATACAAATCCATCAAGTTTAGGTAGATAGCAAGAAGAGGTATAAATTAATCTTTCAGTGTTCTTCATTCAAAAATTTTTGAATTTTAAAATAAATTTCTTCAATGGAATTCTTAAACTCAACTTCAGAGTTTTTATCATCAAACTCTTCGTTTTCGAGATGCGTGCTACAAAGATCAAAAATTTCTTCCAGGAAATCTGAAAAACCTAATGATTTTTCATCAGGTGATAAAAGGATTAAATTCGACTCTAGAATATCTATGATATCACCCGTTAATTTACCTGTTTTTTCGAAGGTTATGCAAAACTCAAAAGCTTTCATTTTCCCCTTTCGAAAATCTTCCAATAATTCTAGGTAATTCTCACGAATACACCAATCCAAATGATCATTTCTCATGGATGAATCTTTTCTAAGTTCATAAAAATCCTCTTCTGAGCTTATACTCATAGTTTTTTTTTTAACAATTCCAAATGTTGCTTCTTATTGTAATTTTTATGCAGAAAATATACTTTAATTATATTAGTTTTTAGACCATTTTGAAATCCATTTTTTACTGCCAAGAATATTTTCTTGCCACAAAGTTTTCAACGACTTTAGGTCTTTTAGTGTAGAATAGTAAATAGCTCTATTAATATTAGTAAATAAATTATATATATATGGAAAAGATTCTTGCTATTGCGGTTGGGATTGGTTTAAACTATGTAATTCCTAACTCAACCGGTTCGATAAAGGTAGTAATTGAAGTACTTACATGGGGGATTTAAGAAATGAGTATTGTCGAGGATATCCCAATAATTGGCGAAGCGGCTAAATTTGCTAGGCTGGCAAAAAATGTGCATAACTGTACAGATCCCATTGAAGCTAGTCTAAAAGCTAGTAAAGGCATTTTAATTGATTGCCTGCCGCCAAATATCAAATACCCGTTAAAGTGCTTGGCATTGGCTGCCCAAGTAGGAATAGCAGTTGGCGGAGGCGCTTCAATCAGCGTCGCACTTTCTATTGCCTTAGGGAATCAAAGACTGGAAAAACAATTCTAAAAAATAAGAGAATAAGATTTGATTCTTTGTTTATCCTAAGTTAATAACTTAGGATAAACAAATACGATAAAAGACTCCAGGTGGTAAATCTGCTTCTGACAATAAGTCAAAAATTTCAGCCTCTGAATCATAATAAATTTCTAAGATACGTTTATGAACTCGAATTTCAAATTGTTCTCTTGAATCTTTATCAACATGAGGTGATCGTAATACACAATAAATTCGTTTATGTGTGGGTAAGGTTACAACCCCAATTGAATTTAAAGAAGTATTTTGTAAGATTTTCACAATTTTTTGACATGAAGAAACTAGAAGTTCATGGTTAAAAGATTCTAATCTTACACGAATTTTCGCATTCGTTTTTATTTCCATATAAACTTTTAATTATTTAATAATTTTAGAAACTACACCTGCACCAATAGTACGTCCTCCTTCACGAATGGCAAATCTCATACCTTCTTCGATTGCAACTGGGTAAATTAATTCAGCTGTCATTTTAATACGATCACCAGGCATTACCATTTCTACAATTGACCCATCATCTGCTGTAAATTGAGTAATAGCACCTGTTACATCGGTTGTTCGTACATAAAATTGAGGTCGGTAACCTGTAAAGAATGGAGTATGACGACCACCTTCATCTTTTGTTAAAACATAAACTTCAGCTTCAAAATTTGTGTGTGGTGTAATCGTACCAGGTTTAGCCAATACCATTCCACGTTCAATATCTTCTCGAGTAACACCTCGTAATAAGATACCAACATTATCACCTGCAAAACCTTCTTCTAATGTTTTTTGGAACATTTCAATCCCAGTAACTGTCGTAGTTTGTGTGTCACCAATACCAACAATTTCTACGTTATCACCTACTTTCACGATTCCACGTTCGATACGACCTGTGGCAACTGTACCACGACCTGTAATTGAGAAAACATCTTCAATTGCCATTAAGAATGTTTTTTCAGTATCTCGTTCTGGTGTTGGAATATATTCATCTACTGCATCCATTAAAGCATAGATTTTATCAACCCACGGATTATCGCCACGACGAATATCAGGATTTGATGAAATTGCTTCAATTGCTTGTAAGGCAGATCCAGGACAAATTGGAATATCGTCACCTGGGAAATCGTAAGCAGAAAGTAATTCTCTCACTTCTAATTCGACTAATTCTAACAATTCCGCATCATCAACTTGGTCTTCTTTGTTTAAGAAAACGACAATATCTGGAACACCAACTTGTTTTGATAATAAAATATGTTCACGAGTTTGTGGCATTGGACCATCCGCTGCTGAAACTACTAAAATAGCTCCATCCATTTGAGCGGCTCCAGTAATCATATTTTTGACATAATCTGCGTGACCCGGACAATCTACGTGAGCATAATGACGATTTTCCGTTTCGTACTCTACATGGGCAGTATTAATTGTAATACCACGTGCTCGTTCTTCAGGAGCCCCATCAATATCTGCATAGGCTTTCACTTCACTGTTTCCATCTAACGCTAAAGTTGCAGTAATTGCAGCTGTTAAAGTTGTTTTGCCGTGGTCAACATGACCAATTGTTCCAATATTCACATGCGGTTTTGTACGTTCAAATTTTTCACGTGCCATTTTTAATTCCTTTCAATTTTTAAATTTATGATTTCGTTTTTAGCTTTTAGCGAGAATAAATTCAGTTGAAATTAATATCTAAAATGAGCAAAAGCTTTATTAGCTTCTGCCATCTTATGTGTTTCTTCTTTTTTCTTTATAGTATTACCTATATCGTTTGCTGTGTCAATAATTTCATTCGCTAATTTAATTGACATACTTCGTCCAGCGCGCTGATGAGCATAGCGAATAATCCACCGTAAGGCTAAATTTGTCGCTCTAAATCCACTTACTTCGATAGGAACTTGATAGGTAGAACCTCCTACTCGTCGTGCTTTTACTTCGACAATCGGACTTGCGTTACGTATTGCTTTTTCAAAAATCTCTAATGGATCTTCATTTGTTTTTTTTTGAATAATATCAAAGGCCTGATAAACAATATTGTTGGCTATGGTTTTCTTACCAGACTTTAAAATTCTTGTAATCAGTAAACTTACTAAATAGCTATTATAAACAGAATCCGCTTCAGGAAATCGTTTTTTTGAAATATTTCGACGAGACATAATTTAATTTAGAAATTTTTTTCTTTTATATTGTTATTTTTCAGCTTTTGGTTTCTTTACCCCATATTTGGAACGTCCTTGAGTTCTATCTTTTACCCCTCCGGTATCTAAGGCACCTCGAATAATATGATATCGAACACCTGGTAAATCTTTGACACGACCACCACGAATCAAAACAACCGAATGCTCTTGTAAATTATGACCAATTCCTGGAATATAAGCTGTCACTTCAAACCCTGATGTTAATCGAACCCGTGCAACTTTTCGAATCGCTGAATTCGGTTTTTTGGGTGTTGTTGTATAGACGCGGGTACAAACACCACGTCGTTGCGGACAATTCACAAGTGCAGGTGATTTTGTTTTCTTTTTTATTTGGATACGTCTTGAACGAACTAATTGTTGTATAGTTGGCATAAAATTTAAAATTTATCGATAAATAATTTGATTGAATTATTGTTCATTTGAATCTAATTGATATTTTTTCATAAATTTTTCAACACGACCTTCACTATCTACAAGAACTTGTGAGTCGGTATAAAAAGGATGATTTGCTAACCAAATATCAACTTGTAATTCACGCTTTGTTGATCCAATTAAACATAAAGGCTTTCCATCACATAAAATTGGTGCGTCTGCAAACCATGTAGGCTGTATTTCAGATTTTGGCATATCTTGATATAAATTATAAATTGTTAACGTTTTGAATATTGTGGAGCTTTTCGAGCCTTTCGTAAACCGTATTTTTTCCGCTCTTTAATTCGCGAATCACGTGTTAAAAACCCAAATGGTTTTAATATTTGACGATTTTGACTTTCCATTTGACAGAGTAATCTAGCGACTCCTAATTGAATTGCTTCAGTTTGACCTGTAAGTCCACCTCCTTTCACTAAAGCAATAATATCAAACTGTTTTTCTAAATTTAATTTTTCTAAAGGAGACCAAACCGTATTTAAATAGCTTTCGTTATATTGTAAATATTTGTCACCTGGGACTTTGTTAATGATAATATTTCCTTCACCTGGTACAAGAAAGACTCTTGCAACAGCTTGTTTTCGTTTCCCAAGACCAATATTAGCTTTTTGAAAGGCTAATTTTATAGTAGAACTCATATACTTAAAGTAGTAGTAATTTAATTTATTTTTATCAATGATTTCCTAGACCAATTGAATTAGATCTTCTATCGAGTGATCCACTAAAAATTTGGAACATTTGATTCGAGATTGAATTCTAGATTTGACACATTTAAATTGATCGGATCTTGTGCGTCATGTGGATGATTTTGATCTCGATATACCTTTAATCTTCTCATTAATCTTTTGGTTTCTGTTTCGGATAACATTCCTTTTACCGCTCTTTCAATTGTTAAGGTTGGAAGAGAGTCAGAAACATTTTTAATTTTTAACGAACTTCCAGGTCTTCCTGGATTATAGACAAGATAATGTTTACTGTCTTCATTGACGATGATGGAATCAGCATTTACTAAGATTACATAATCACCAACATCAATTGAAGGGTGATACTGAGGCTTTCTCTTCCCTTTTAATAATGTCGCAATTAGTGTTGCTAATCGACCTAATTTTTGCCCTTTACAATCAATCAGAAACCAATTTCGGTTTTCGTATTTTTCACTTGGTAAAAATGTTTTATTTAATGAATTCATAGTTTTTTATTTGAAATTAAAGAATTAATAGTAAAAGTTATTTCAGAAGTTTTCAGGAAAGCTATCAATTACTTTAAAATAATTCCTAACTTATTTTTTAAAGTTGAAAAGACTTCATCCGCAGATTTACGTCCAAAATTTTTCAACTCTTGTAATTTTTCTGGAGAATATTGCAATAAATCCCCAACCGTATTTATTTGAGCTTTTTTGAGACAATTATAAGCTCTAACCGAGAGTTGTAATTCTTCAATTGCAATATTTGTATATGGCTCAATACTGATTGAATGAGTCTTTATCTCTTCTTCCTTATTCTGAGTTGTATCTTTATTTTGAAGCAAGGAAGTAAATAAGTCAATAATAATTTGAGCAGCAGATCGTATCGCCTCATTGGGTGAAATACTCCCATTTGTCCAAATATCAATAAACAATCGCTCCGTTATATTATTAGTAGTATCATAAACATTTTCAATTTTAAAATCTACTTTTTGAACCGGCATAAAGATTGTATCTAATTGCAAATAATTATCAGACTCATTTGCAAACATTTGTGATGCTAATTTATAACCAGTTCCATATTCAAATTTAAATTCGATTTCAAGAACATTGGAAGTAGAAATTGTTGCAATGTAATGGTTCGGATTTATAATTTCTACGTTCGATGGTAGTTGTATCAAATCAGCTGTGATTACTGTTGGTCCTTGAACCTTTAAACGCCCAAATTCTAAATCAGTGGTTTGACTTTTGAGAACAATTCCTTTTAAATTTAATAAGATTTCAAGAATATCTTCTCGAACCCCAGGAATTGTTGAAAATTCATGCCGTACTCCTGCGATTCGAACTGCTGAAATTGCTGTCCCACCTAAATCACCTAATAGCACTCGTCTTAATTGATTTCCAATTGTGATCCCTTGCCCTGGTCGTAACGAATTAATTAAAAACTGTCCATAACTAGCACCGGATTGAATTTTTTCTGATTTAAGACATTTAATCGAAATATCATTCATACTTAAATTTCGTAGAAATATAAATTTTAAACTCGACGGCGTTTTGGCGGTCGACATCCATTATGTGGAACAGGGGTTATATCTTGAATCGAAGTAATTTCAAATCCCGCACCTTCGATCGCTCGAATAGCTGTTTCACGACCTGATCCCTGACCTTTGACTAATATTTCAACACTTTTCATCCCAGTACTTAATGCCTCTAAAGCAGCTTTTTCGGCAGCTGTCTGAGCGGCAAAAGGAGTACTTTTACGAGCTCCTTTAAAACCTGTGCTGCCTGCCGAAGCCCAGGAAATTGTATTCCCTGTTAGATTTGTAATTGTTATGATAGTATTATTAAATGTTGATTGAATATGAACAATTCCACTCGTAAAATTATGTTTCTCTTTTTTTGTAGTTGATTTTCTAATTGTTTGTGCCATAATAATAGATAAATTTGATAGATTTAGGACTCTTCAAAATATTTTTATTTTTTCTTTCCAGTAACCGTCTTCTTTGAACCACGTCTTGAACGAGCATTTGTTCGAGTTCGTTGTCCTCGAACAGGCAAATTCGTTCTATGTCGTTTTCCTCGATAACAATTTATTTCATTTAATCGTTTGATATTTAATCCATTAAATCTTCGCAAGTCACCTTCTAATTTTAAATTTAGCTCTGGATTTTCTAACGCTTCCCGTAATGCAATTGCTTGTTCTGTACTCACATCACTCACACGAGTTTCCGGACTAATCTTTGCTATTTCAATAAGTTTTCTCGCACTTGTAAGCCCAATCCCATGAATATAGGTAAGACCATAAGCAATTCTTTTATTTCTTGGTAAATCAACACCAACTAATCTAACCATTTTATGAACTCCTTTTAAAGTATTTTATCCTTGACGTTGCTTATGTTTCGGATTTGAACAAATTACCATAACTTTTCCATGTCGTTTAATTACTCGACATTTGTCACACATTTTTTTTACTGATGGACGAACTTTCATTTTTCTTTCGTAATTAATAATTTTTGATTGATTTTATTGATACATATTATTGTAAATATTAGAATAGTAAATATTCTTAACTTCACGAACTATATCCAAGACTACACCTGCCAGAATTAATAATGATGTTGTACTTAATCCATTTAGACTGGAAATATTGAGTGTTACTTCTATAAAATTTGGTACCGTTGCTAGAACAGCTAACATAACAGCACCAACAAGTGTGATTCGTTTCATCACTTGTTTTAAATAAAAAGTGGTTTGAATTCCGGGTCGAATTCCGGGAATTGTGACGGCCATTTTTTGTAATTGGTCGGAAATATCCTTCGGATTTAGAACAATTGTGGAATAAAACGAACTAAAAAGAAGAATTAATACAAAGTAACCGATCCAGTAAATAAATTTTGATGATTCCAGAAACCCTGGAAGGCTGATTTTTGGAAAAAGTCCTAAATTACTGACATAATTAGGAATCACTAAGACAGCCGTAGTTAAGATAATAGGCATGACACCGGCTTGATTAAAACGTAATGGTATATAATTATTTGACGTCGTTGAATCTTGTAATGAAGATTGATTTAATTGTTTGGATGATATTAACGGAATAATTCGAACTCCCTCTTGTAACAAGACAATCCCATATAACGAAACGAAAACTAAGAAAACAACCCCTACGATTGCCGAGATGGGTAAATTTTGACCATTTTCTGTCATTACTTTTTGACACAAATTTGGTAAACTTGAAATAATATTTGTATAAATTAGTAAGGACGCACCATTTCCAAGTCCATAATCGGTAATTAATTCACTTAACCATAAAACAATCATGGAACCAGTTGTTAACCAGATTACGATTTCAAAGGCTAATCCAAGACTCCAATCAAACAAAATTTGTTTTAAATAGATTGCGACACTTATACTTTGAATAAACGCCCAAATTAAGGTAATAAAACGTGTTAACCGATTCAGTGTTCGACGTCCTGCCAAATCGCCTTCTTTTTGTAATTTTGACAAATTTGGAGAAAAACTAATAATAAGTTGAACTAAAATTGACGCATTTATATATGGGAATATATTTAATGTAAACAATCCAATGACAAAGGTATTATCACCAGAAAATGTGCTTACCAGACTTTTTGTAAGGGAATGTGTTTGAATATAATACGCCAAATCACTATGATTAATTCCTGGAACAGGAAGAAACGTTCCTATCCGAATAAATAGGAGTACTCCAAGACTAACTACTAAACGCTTGACGATAATGTCTCTAATTTCTTTAGTAATCTTCACTTTGATATTTTCAATTGATAATTAATAATTTTTTATAGATCAATATTTCGTTTTTTTGCGACTTGTGATTTTGTCGTTAAATTTTGAAGAGCATCAATGGCTGCCCGTGCATTATTGAGTAAATTATTAGATCCTAATTGTTTTGCAATTACATTTTTCACACCTGCAACTTCTAATACGATTCTGACAGCTCCGCCAGCAATAACACCGGAACCTTCAATAGAAGGTCTCATAATAATTTTACAAGCTCCATAGTTACCACTAACATCATGAGGTAGACTTAATGATTTTGTAATTGGAAACGTGATTAAATTTTTTCGTCCATCTGTCTTTGCTTTTTTAAATGCATTTACGACATCATCTGCTTTTGCCACACCTACTCCAACTTTTCCATTCTCATCTCCGACCACAACAATTGCTCGAAAACTTAATTTTTTACCACCTTTCGTTACTTTGGAAACCCGACTAATCTTGATTAGTCGTTCGACAAATTTTGGTTCTTGGAAATTATTAGCACGCCGAGAATTCTTTTTTACTTTATTTAGTTGTTTTAAATCGCTACTCATAAAATTTATTCAACTTGTATACTTATTTTCAAATTTTAAGTTAGAACTGAAGACCGCCAGCTCTTGCTCCATCAGCTAAAGCTTTTACACGTCCATGATATAAATAAGGACCACGGTCAAAGACAATTTTTGTAATATTTTGTTTTAAACTACGTTCTGCTAATTTTTCTCCCATAATTCGGGAAGCTTCACAAGTTCGTCCTTTTGAGATAGTTAGTTTTACGGAACGATCCAAAGTAGAACAGGCAACTAATGTTTTTGAATTTGTGTCATCAATTATTTGAGCATAAATATTTTCATTTGAACGATAGACCGATAAACGTGGTCTGTCACTTGTTCCTTTCACAGTACCACGCAAAGTTTCACGTTTTAATTTTTTATATTTAGTCGGTTTTAATCGTTTATTTTTAGTTTTTAATTTCAATAACGCTCGTTTTGAAAATTTCATAATTATAATTTGTAATTTTTAAGATGATAAGAACTTTGCTAATTTTTAAGAAAAGAATCTCTTTCTTATTTGGCAGATTTACCAGCTTTCCGGAGAATCTGTTCATCTTTATAAAGAATTCCTTTTCCTTTATAAGGTTCTGGCCGTCTCCAGGCACGAATATTTGCCGCGAATAACCCTAATAATTCTTTCTCACAAGACTTTAAGTTTATGGTTGTATTTTTCACAACTTCTACCGATATTCCTTCTGGAATTTCAAGTGTGACTGGATGACTATATCCTAAATTTAAAACTAATTCATCTTTTTGAACGGCTGCCCGATATCCAACACCTTTTAAGACTAAAGTTATTTCAAATTGTTCAGAAACTCCGATCACCATATTATTTATTAATGTTCGATATAAACCATGGATAGAACGAAGATTTCGTGTCTGTTCGTTTAAACTTACTATTAGAATCCCATTATCTTCTTCAATCCCAATTGTTTCTGGAATTGTCATTTGTAAGGTTCCAAATTTTCCTTTGACTGTCATCTCAGAGCCACTATACTTCACATCCACGTTTTCTGGTATAGTAATTGGCAATTTGCCGATACGTGACATTTTAAAAACTCCTTATAGTTACCATATATAACACAAAACTTCACCACCAATTCCAAGCTCTTTTGCCTTTAAATTTGTCATGACTCCTTTCGATGTCGAAAGAATAGCTATTCCCAAATTGTCTAAAACTCTTGGTAATTTTTTTGAATTCGAATAAACCCGTAAGCCTGGCTTACTAATTCGTTTAATTTTGCAAATTACAGGCTGTCTTGATTTTCCAATATATTTCAGTGAAAGTAATAAATACTTTAATTGATTTTCAGTATAACTTTCAAAATCTTCAATAAAGCCTTCTTCTTTGAGTATAGATGCAATTGCCAACGACATCTTTGTAGCAGGAATTTGCACAATTTGATGTTTGACCATTGTTGCATTCCGAATTCTTGTTAACATATCTGAAATAGTATCTGTTACCACAATTATCTCCTTATAAACTAACCATATTTACTTTCTTATTCTTGAGACCAACGTTTTCGTTTCAAATGTTTTTTTCGATCCCACACTTGATTAATCTCCGAAAAAGATGAATATTTGTCGTAATAACCACAATCATTTAATGGAAATCTTAAGAATTTAAATAAAATCATCCCATTTAATAGTTTATCCATGGTAGTGGCTCTATATTTTGGTGAACAATTTTCGATCACAACCGTAATTGTAAATCCTTGTGTCTGTTCCACATCTTCATAGTCAATCTCTGGAAAAATTAATTGTTCTTTTAGTCCAAACGTATAATTCCCAGCTTTATCAAAGCTTCGCATTGATAATCCACGAAAATCACGGATCTGAGCAAATGTAAAGAAAATCAATTTGGTTAAAAAGGTATACATTTTTTCACCTCGTAAGGTTACAGTTAAACCTAATTCCATGTCCTCACGAATTTTAAATCCAGCAATCGCTTTTTTCGATCGTGTAATAATAGGTTTTTGACCAGTAATCTTTTCAAATTCTTCAATACTTTTCTTCAAAAGATTTGTATTTTGAGCTGCTAAACCTAATCCACGATTGATTTGAATTTTTTTTACTTTCGGAACCGTATGCGGGTTTTGAAATAACTTTGGACTATTCTTTAATAAAACTGGTTTAATACCTTCTTCATATTCTTTTTTTATATCATCAAGTAAACGATGAATATCAGCAATTTCTTCTAATGAATGTTGATTTAACATATTACGATACTTATTTTATATTTAGTTTTACATTGGAATGATGAATAGGAGCTTCAAATTGTTTGATTTCACCAATTTCGTTTTCGTTATTAGGTTTAATATGTTTAAATTTAAAATTAACTCCTTTTACTAAGACTTTCCCAGTCTTCTTATTTATTTTTGTAATCTCACCAATTTCATTCTTATGAAAGCCTGAGATAACTCTGACAGTATCACCGATTTTCAGATGTATTTTTTGTTCGTTTCTCATTTATAATACCTCCGGAGCTAACGATACAATTTTCGAAAAATTTCTGTCTCGAATTTCGCGGGCAACAGGACCAAAGACTCGTGTCCCCCGAGGATTGTTATCTAGATTGACAATGACAGCAGCATTATCATCAAATCGAATATACATACCATCTTGTCGACGGACAGTTTTTTTAGTTCGTACGACGATTGCTCGGACAACAGCAGATCGTTTGATAGGCATATTCGGAATTGCTTCTTTCACAACAGCAATAATGGAATCGCCAATTTCAGCATATTTTTTGTTTCCACCTAATACTCTAATACACATAATTTTTTTCGCGCCGGTATTATCAGCGACGGTTAACATCGTTTGAGGATAAATCATAAAAGTCTAACTTAACTAATTAAAGATGATTTCGAAATAATTTTGACTAATTTCCAACGTTTTCGTTTACTTAACGGGCGACATTCTTGAACTAAAACTTGATCCCCAATATTACATTCACCAAATTCATCATGAGCTAAATATCGTTTTGTTTTTGTCATGATCTTCGAATAAATTGGATGCGAATACCGACTTTCAATTTTTACCACAATTGTCTTTTGCATTTTGTTACTAACTACAATACCAATTTCTTCTTTTACTGGCATTTAAAACTCCTTAAATTTCATAGTTCTTTTTGAGACAGATTCGGACGTTTTCTAATTTCGAATTAGATCCTGAGAATTCTTGTTTTCTTTTGGATCAAGCTCTTTTAATCGCATTGTTAAAAGTGTTTTTAATTGGGCTAATCGACGCTTGGCATATTTTATTTCGTGTGCTTGAAACGTTTGTCGAGTAGCTTTCTTAAAGCGTAAACTAAATAATTCATTTTCAGTTTCAATAATTGCTTCAGATATTTCTGTATTTGAAAGTGAAATAATATCTGTAAATTGAGGGATACTCATAGATTATTCAATGTTGTCTTTAATAATAAATTTTGTTTTTAGTGGTAACTTATAAGATGCCAAACTTAATGCCGCCCGAGCAACTTCTTCAGGTACCGAACTAATTTCAAATAAGATGGTTCCTGGTTTTACCACGGCTACCCAATAATCGACTGCACCTTTACCAGATCCCATTCGAGATTCAGCAGCACGAGCAGTTACCGTTTTATCCGGGAAAATTCGAATCCATAGGGAAGCTCCCCGTTTTGTATATCGTGTAATTGTTCGACGAGCTGCTTCAATTTGACGAGATGTTATCCAGCTTGGTTCTAAGGCTTGTAAGCCAAAATCGCCGAAACATATTTCGTTTCCTCTGGTAGCCTTCCCTCGCATACGTCCGCGATGATATTTTCTGTATTTCGTTCTTTTTGGACTTAACATAATAAATTAATTTAATAACAATATAAGTTCTCTCAATAACTAAATATGTTTACATTTATAGAATTTCATTTTTGAATAACCAAACTTTGATTCCTAAAACACCATAAATGGTATGTGCCTCTTTTGTTGCATAATCAATATCAGCACGTAAGGTTTGTAATGGGACACGACCTTCGCGGATCCACTCGCTTCGTGCAATTTCTGCACCATTTAATCTTCCTGAGACTTGAATTTTAATCCCATTTACATTCTGTTTTTCAGCTCTTTGTAAAGCTTCACGAATAGCTCTTCGAAAAGCGACACGTTTTTCTAATTGTTCGACAACAAGATCAGCTAAAAGAGAAGCATCTAGATCGACTCTTTCCACTTCAAAAATATTAATTGTTAATTGTCGATTGGATGGTAAAATTTTCTTAATATTTGCTAAGAGATCTTCGAGTCCTTTTCCAAGATCCCCAACTAATATCCCAGGTTTTCCTGTCTCAATATTTAATTGAATCTGATCGTTTAATCCGTTTCGATTAATAAGAACCTTTGAAATGCTATTTGCTTTTGAAATCGTATTGAGATAAGTTCGAATTTTATCATCTTCTTTTAAGACATCGGCATATTGATTGAAATTAGCATACCATTTCGATCTATGATCTTGTGTAATTCCTAATCTAAATCCTAAAGGATGTGTTTTTTGACCCATAAAATAAATCCTGGTAAGTTAAAATTAAATTTGTTTTCTTAAGTACTTTCTTTCATAACAACTGTTATGTGGCATGTTGGTTTTAAGATTTTATATGCCCGTCCTTGCGCTCGTGGACGAATACGTTTTAATTTTGGTCCCTCGTTGGCAAACACTTCCGAAATGACTAATTTTTTTTTATCTAATCCGTAATTATGTTTTGCATTCGCAGCAGCAGAATGTATGACTTGCCAAATAGGTCCGCCGGCATCATATGGTAAAAATTCCAAAATCATTAATGCTTCTTGATACGAACGACCTCGAATTTGATCTAAAACTCGTCGTATCTTATGCGGAGACATACGAATATATTTCGCTATCGCTTTGATTGATTGAGTATTCGACATAAATTATTTTTTTTCATAAATTAAAATTCGATAAATAGGTTAAGTTTTCTGAAAACCTAACTTGTGTTTCTTGAGTCTCACTAGAGTTGATTCAAACTATGTTCCTTCCAATTGGAAGAGAGTTTCCTGTTCTTCGTTATTTGAATTACCATAAAGAATCTGATTTTTTAACAGGTACTCGAGTTTTATACAAAAATTTAATTGTTATCTCTGTAAATGGCTCTAAATTTTGAGACTGAGAAGAAAGAAACTTATTCACTTTAGATCTCTCATTCAGATAAACTTCCTGAATCCAGATATCAAAGAAATTGATACAGAGATTGTTATGTAAGGATAAAACAGGTGAATATAAAAGCCCTAAAAGGCTTTCTCTTTCCACTGGATTTGATTTTAATAAATATAAAATGTCATCAATTGCATAATAAATATATTTATTTTGAAAACTATTCAAAATAAATTTGGCGAGAGATGATAATTTTTTATCATATCTTATTTGAAACGTTTTAGACATCATTTCATGCGGATACGGAAGTCCTTTTCCTTCATTTCGAGCACTTAGTTTCCGTTTTGGAGTTATTGAAATCTTTTCTTTGCATCGACATCGACTTTCATATAAGATTCTGTTCATATCTTACTTCTGTTAAAAGTTACCGTTTTGCTTTTCTATCAGTTTTTATATGGGATCTAAATGTTCGTGTAGAAACAAATTCACCTAATTTATGTCCAACTAATTGATCAGAAATAAAAATGGGAACATGTTGTCTTCCATTATAAACTGCAATGGTAAAACCAACCATACTTGGTAAGATAGTTGATGTCCGTGACCAAGTAGTGATAACGTCTTTTTTTCCAGCTTTATTAAGTTTATTAATTTTTTTCAATAAGTGATAAGCCACAAATGGACTTTTTTTTAATGATCTTGACATTTCGAAACTATTTTTTATTGATTATTAAATATTTAAAATCTTCATTAAGAACGTCTTCGAAGAATATAAGCATCACTTAATTTTTTCTTCTTCCGTGTCTTAATTCCTAATGCGGGTTTTCCCCATGGTGTTAAAGGTCTTGTACGTCCAATTGGTGCTCGTCCTTCCCCACCACCATGAGGATGGTCACATGGATTCATCACAGATCCTCGAACAGTAGGTCGTTTTCCTAACCACCGAGTTCGTCCAGCTTTTCCACTTTGAACTAAGAATGCATCATTATTACTAACTTCACCAATTGTTGCAAAACATTCTTTTCGAAGTAATCGAATTTCTTTGGATGGTAAACGTAAGGTAACGTAATCACCTTCTTTCGCTAAAATTTTAGCTGAGGTACCACCTGCACGAACAATTTGTCCACCACGATTTGCGATTAATTCGATATTATGAATAGATGTTCCCAAAGGGATTTCTTCTAATGGCAATGCATTTCCAACAGTTAACGGAGAACCCGATCCTGAAAGAATTGTATCACCGAGATTTAAATTTTTTGGATGTAAGATATAACATTTTTCTCCATCCAGATAATGAATTAATGCAATTCGTGCGTTTCGATTAGGATCATATTCAATAGAGGCAACAGTTCCTTCCACTCCATATTTTTGACGTTTAAAATCAATTAATCGATAGCGTCTTTTATGACCACCACCTCGATGACGAATTGTAATAACACCTCTGTTATTTCGCCCTTTATTTCGATGATTTTTTTGGAGTAAAGTTTTTTCTGGTTTCGTTTTTGTAATCTCAGTAAAAGCCGAAAGGGCTCTATTACGTGTACCTGGTGTGTATGATTTATAAAGACGGATACTCATAAACTTGATTCTTTTTCTATTTATTAATTATCGCTAAATAAGTTTATTACATCGCCTTCAGATAAAGTCACAATTGCTTTTTTATATTGTGGTTTCCAACCAATATACTTCCCTACGCGTTTTTGTTTTCGAGGAAGACGACATGTATTGATTTTTACAACTTTTACATTAAATAAAGATTCAATAGCAGCCTTGATTGAAATTTTATCAGAATAACGATCGACAATAAAACTATACTGATTATTTTCTAAAAGTCTGGTTGCTTTATCCGTAATAATCGGATATTTGATAATTTGTGCATTACTACGATAAACGTTTGAAGAATTAATCACAATAAATCTCCTTTATATCATTTATTGCTGAAGGTGTGACTAATATTTGCTTCGCTTTTAATAAGCTTAATGTATTTAAATTTGAAGCAGATATTAATTCAACATTTTTAATATTTTGAGTTGACAGTTTTAATGGAACTGTTTTTTTTGAAACAATTATTAATAGTTTTTGATTTAAATTAATATTGCAATCCTGACAAATTTTTAAAAATGTTTTTGTCTTTGGAGTAGTAATTGCATTTTCTAAGTCGTCAACAATTAATAAATTATTCTTTTTATTGTATAGTAAAGTTTGTAAGGATAATCTACGTTCTTTCTTATTTAATTTAAAGGTAACTGTTTTTGGTTTCGGCCCAAAAATGACACCACCACCTTTCCATAAAGGTGAACGGTTTGAACCTGCTCGAGCGCGTCCGGTTCCTTTTTGACGCCAAGGTTTACGGCCCCCACCTCGAACTTCACTTCGAGTTTTTGTAGAAACAGTTCCTTGTTTTTGAGAAGCAGAATGTCTTAACATATCTTTATGAATTAAATAGTTTCCTGAATCTTCAAGAACATTTAATTTTAATTCATTACTAGAATCTAATACTTTTCCCGTTATATCTAAGGGAGTGTATCTTATGAATTTTTGAATAGTCATACCTTAATTTTAATATATTCAATTTTTTTACTACTTTGAGTTAACTTAGTCTGAAGGTACAATACTCACTAAATTTCCAGGTTTTCCAGGAACAGATCCTTTGATTACTAAAATATTTTCCTTTTCATTTGCTTGAATAACTTTCAGTTTTCTGATAGTTGTTATTTTGTTTCCTAATTGACCTGACATTTTTTTTCCAGGTAGTACACGTCCTGGAGTTGTACCCATACCAATGGAACCAGGTGCTCGATGATTTTTTGATCCATGAGTCATCGGACCTCTTGAGAAATTATGACGTTTTTGAAGACCCGAAAAACCTTTCCCGATACTTTTTCCTCGAATATTCACCAATTGACCTGGTGTAAATGAATCTACATTTAAGACTTGACCAACTTCAAATTCACCCTTTTCAGTATCAATATGAAATTCTTTTAAATATTTTAAAGGCTGAAGATTTGATTTTTGTAAATGTCCCAATTCTGGTTGTGTTAATGATTTACTTGAAACATTCCCATAACCAATTTGAATTGCCTCATATCCATCCTTCAATGTTGTTTTAACTTGTGTGATAACACAAGGACCAACTTTTAAAATTGTAACGGGAATAATATTGCCAGATTCATCAAAAATCTGTGTCATACCAATTTTATTACCTAATAACCCTATACTCACAATATTCCTCCAAATATTTTCTATACCTATTAACTCTATCAAGGTCAAACATGAAATTACTTTTCCTTAATAAACTAATCAAAATTAGTAAATTCTTAGATCCAGTTTAGAAAATTTCTAATTTTTTGTCCATATATGTTATATTAACAATTTTATTAAAAAAGAACAAATAATACGGAAATTCAAGTTCGAGGATTCATTCTCTGCTAAATTATAATTATCAATAAAACATAATTATAGAAAAGAAAAGAAAAAATGGCAAAAGTAGTAGGAATAGATTTAGGGACAACAAACTCAGTTGTAGCAGCAATTGAAGGGGGTCAACCAAGTGTAATCATAAATGCAGAAGGACTGCGAACAACACCTTCAATCGTTGCATATACCAAAAAAGAAGATTTATTAGTAGGTCAAATTGCAAAACGTCAAGCTGTTATCAATCCAGAAAATACATTTTTCTCTGTGAAACGATTTATTGGTTCGAAAGAAGCAGAGATTTCAAATGAATCAAAGACCTTACCTTATAAAGTTGGAACAGATTCAAATGGGAATATCAAAATAAAATGTCCAGCTTTAAATAAAGAATTTAGTCCAGAAGAAATCTCGGCACAAGTTTTACGCAAATTAATAAATGATGCTACCGATTATTTAGGACAAGAAGTAACTCAAGCTGTTATTACGGTTCCTGCATACTTTAATGATTCCCAACGTCAAGCAACAATGGATGCAGGAAAAATCGCTGGCATTGAAGTCTTACGAATTATTAATGAACCAACTGCTGCTTCATTAGCATATGGTTTAGACAAAAAACAAAATGAGACAATCTTAGTTTTTGATTTAGGTGGTGGTACATTTGATGTTTCTATCTTAGAAGTTGGTGATGGTATTTTTGAAGTTTTAGCAACTGCAGGTGACACTAGTTTAGGTGGTGATGACTTTGATAAAGTTCTTGTGGATTGGTTAATTAAAGATTTTAAAGAGAAAGAGGGAATCGATTTAACCAATGATGTTCAAGCCTTACAACGCTTAACAGAAGCAGCGGAAAAAGCAAAAATGGAATTATCAACAGTTGAAAAAACGACAATTCACTTACCATTTATTACCGCTGATAAAACAGGACCAAAACATATTGAGCAAGAAATAACAAGAGATGTGTTTGAAAGGTTGTGTGAAAAGTTAATTAACCGTTGTAGAATTCCTGTTGAAAAAGCATTAAGTGACGCGAGACTAGATAAATCAGATATAAATGAAGTAGTTTTAGTTGGTGGATCAACACGTATTCCGGCTATTCAAAATTTAGTGGAATCATTAACTGGGAAAAAACCAAATCAATCTGTTAACCCTGATGAAGTTGTAGCGATTGGTGCAGCAATCCAGGCAGGTATTTTAGCTGGTGAAGTGAAAGATGTTTTATTATTAGATGTTACACCACTATCATTAGGTGTGGAAACACTTGGTGGAGTTATGACAAAAATTATTTCACGGAATACAACCATTCCTGTTAAAAAATCAGAAATGTTTTCAACAGCAGTTGATAATCAAACAAATGTAGAAATTCACATCTTACAAGGTGAGCGGGAATTAGTCAGTGGTAATAAGAGTCTTGGTAATTTTAGATTAGATGGTATTCCAGCTGCTGATCGAGGTGTTCCTCAAATTGAAGTAACATTTGATATTGATGTGGATGGTTTACTTTCAGTAAAAGCGAAAGAGAAAGAAACAGGAGTAGAGCAGTCTGTAACAATCCAAGGTGCATCAAATTTAAGTGAAAACGAAGTCGATGATATGTTAGCAGAAGCGGAAAAATATGCTTCGGCTGATAAAGAAAAACGGAATACTATTGAGATAAAAAATCAAGCCGAAACATTATGTTTTGAAGCGGAAAAAGAACTTTCATTATTGAAAGATAAAATAACGGAAGAGAAACAAGAACAAGTTACAAAATTAATTGCTGAGGTTCGACAAGAGATTCAAACTGAAAATATGGCCTCATTACAATCGTCCCTTGAAGAATTAAAAACAGCTATGAAAGAGATGGTTTCTGCTGAATCAGTTGGGGATGATGGATCACAAGCAGATCCAATGTCGAACTTAAATGATTTATAATTTTAATTTGAGAATTTGGTCAAGTTCAAAATCTCATGATCTTAAATCGAAAGAACTTCTCTCAGGATGAAAGCAATTTGGAAGGTAAATAAAATACCAATCTGATCAATTTTTGGAAATTCAAATGAATCTTTTTAAGATTCATCTGAGTTTCCCGCATCATCCACAATAATACATTCAGTCGTTAATATCATACTAGCAATTGATGTTGCATTTTGTAAGCCAGATCGAGTTACCTTCGCGGGATCTACAATCCCTTCTTGATACATATTTCCAAAGACATTTTTTGCTGCATTATACCCAATTTCGAATTCTTGCTGTTGTACTTTTTCAATAATAACCGGTCCGTTAATTCCTGCATTCTCAGCAATACGACGTAAAGGAGCTAAAATTGCTCTTGAGATGATCATCGCTCCAATCAATTCGTCTTCCTTCAAATTATTCTTTGCCCAAGTGACAAGATTTTCCGAGAAATGAGCAAGTGTCGCTCCGCCTCCTGGAACAATTCCTTCTTCTACCGCTGCCCGTGTTGCATTAATTGCATCTTCTAATCGTAATTTTTTATCTTTCATCTCTGTTTCTGTTAACGCACCAACACGAATCACAGCAACTCCACCAGATAATTTGGCAATTCGATCTTGCAATTTTTCCTTTTCATAAGATGTCTCTGATAAATTAACTTGTTTCCGAAGTTGCTCACAGCGAATTTTAATATTCTCTAAAGAAGAACCATCTGCTACAATTGTTGTATTCTCTTTTGTAACAATCACTCGTCGTGCTTGACCTAATAAATTTAACTGGATATTATCTAAGCTTAATCCAGCATCTTGAGTAATTAAAGTTCCACCTGTTAAGATTGCAATATCTTCTAACATTAATTTACGTAATTCACCAAAGCCAGGTGCTCGTATTGCCACAACATTAATAATACCACGTAATTTATTTAAGATTAAAGTCGCTAACGCTTCTTTTTCGACATCTTCTGCAATAATAAGAAGTGGACGTTTCGTTTTTGTAATTTGTTCTAAAATTGGTAATAAATCTTGTTGAACTAATGTAATTTTTTTATCAGTTAATAAGATATACGGATTCTCATAAACGACTTCCATCTTATCCGTATTTGTTATAAAATAAGGAGAAATAAAGCCTTTCTCTAAAATCATTCCTTCTGTTATTTCTAACTCTGTCGTAATTCCTTTTCCTTCTTCTAAGGAAATAACTCCTTCTTTACCAACTTTGGCTAGTGCATCTGCAATTAACGATCCAATAACTTCATCATTTCCAGCTGAGATAGAAGCAACTTGTTGTATGGATTGTATATCTTCCACAGGTTGAGCAAATTCATTAATTTGGGTTACTAAATATTGAGTAGCTTTTTCCATTCCAAGTTTAATCGAAATTGGATTAGCACCTGCTGCAACGTTTTTTAATCCTTCTTTTACCATTGCATACGCTAAAACAGTAGCAGTTGTTGTTCCATCACCAGCAACATCATTTGTTTTTGAGGCTGCTTGTCGAATCAAAGAAACACCTGTATTTTCAATGTGATCTTCTAAGTTGATTTCTTTGGCAATTGTCACACCATCATTCACAATTTGTGGTGATCCATAAGCTTTTTCTAATACAACATTTCGACCTTTTGGACCTAAAGTAACTGAAACTGCTTCCACCATTATTTCCATCCCACGTTCAAGAGCACGTCGGGCGTTATCTTGATATAAAATTTTTTTTGCCATATATGTTTCTAAATTGTTTTTTGATTTTAGAGTTAGAAATGTTCGAATTGATACTCTAAGTTATCATCGACTAATATTGCAAGTTTAAAAGAGGATTCTATAAAATTTTTTTCTTCTAAAAGCTTTACGAAACTAGAATTTCTATACTATTATAGTAGTACAGTTTGGGCTTGTAGCTCAGTGGACTAGAGCACGTGGCTACGAACTACGGTGTCAGGGGTTCGAATCCCTTCTTGCCCAGTACCAAAAGATCATAAGTAAAATGGAAAGTCTAATAATTTGTAAAAATAGAAATTACACATGTTGAATTGTGTAATTTTATTTGGGGTGTCGCCAAGCGGTAAGGCTGTGGACTTTGACTCCGCCATTCGCAGGTTCGAATCCTGCCACCCCAGTCGAACAAATGTCTAGATGATAAAAAGTGATTAAGTGATTTACAGAAGCTGCATAATTACAGTAAAATAAAATTATCATAGTTTTTTGGTTGTGTAGAAGGATAAATTTATGGAAGCTAAAATTCAATTTATAAAAGGACTTGATGAAAAAGTTTTACCAGATGTACGTTTAACACGATCTCGTGATGGAAGTACTGGAACTGCCACTTTTCGATTTAAGAATCCAAGTATTTTAGATAAAAATACAGCAAAAGAAGGAGAAATAACTGGAATGTACCTGATAGATGAAGAAGGTACATTAGAAACTCGAGATGTCAATGCACGATTTATTAACGGAAAACCACAAGCAATAGAATCAATTTACATTATGAAAAGTCCTGAAGCTTGGGATCGATTTATGCGATTTATGGAACGTTATAGCCAATCGAATGGCCTAGTTTTTACAAAAGCAAGTTAATTATAAAAATGAAGACTAATTTTTAAATGCAAATATCATTACAATGGGTGAACGAATTAATAAATATTACAACTGTTAATTTAGAATATCTAATTGATAAATTAACACTTGGTGGTTTTGAAGTTGAAGAAATCATGGAGATTGAACTAGATGATAAAAAAACAATCACTCTTGATATTTCAGCAACAGCAAATCGATCTGATAGCTTATCAATCAAAGGTATTTCAAAAGAAATCGCCACTCTATTAAATAAACCGTATCGAATTTCAAAATACTTAACCAAGAATTGGAACAAAACTGCATTCCATCCAGATTTCAGTTCTCAGTCAACAGATGTCACTAATTATTCAACTTTTTTAGCTGTTAGTGTCGAAAATTTAGAAGATGTCAGTAGTCCAAGATGGTTACAACAAAAATTAATTAGTTCTGGAATCCTTCCTTCGAATAATTTACTAGATTTCCAAAATTATATATTATTAGAAAGTGGGTATCCATTTGAATTTTATGATTTAGATAAAATTCGTTCGAAAACAAAGAATTCTAATTTTCAGCTAACACTAACAAACAATCTGAAAGAGGATTCCTTTTTAGCCAGCAATAATCTGAGTTATAAGTTAACTGACTCAGTTTTAACGCTTGAAGCTAATAAGTTGCCATTAAGTATTGCCGGAATTATTCCACATAAAGATGTTTGTTATTCCGATCAAACAAAATCTTTATTCATTGAAGGTTCTATTTTTAACTCGACAAAAATTCGACAACAATCCAGATTTTTAGGTCTCCGAACAGATCGATCAGCGCGATATGAAAAATCCTTGAAAGATGATTGTTTAATCGAAGCATTCTATCGCCTCATTAGTTTGTTAAAAATCTCAAATCCAAATATGAGGTGTCAATTTCATACCATTTCTGAGGCTCAAAAACAAAATTTACAAATTATTGAGTTACAGTATAAAACGATTAATGAAATTTTAGGACCAGTAAAAGGGTATAGTCAAAGAAACGCGAAATATATTTCTCCGACAACAATTTCAAATTATTTGAATCGGTTAAACTTTGAGTATATTTATCATGATTCTAATTTCATGTGGAAAGTCGAAATACCAACATCGCGTAGCGATGATATTACCAGACAAATCGATTTAATTGAAGAAATTGGTCGCCTACATGGTTTCAATAAATTTTTAACTCGATTACCTCAAATCAAGGCAATTGGAGTTGAAGATGATAGTTATCAGACTCGAAAAAAAATAACAACTTGTTTAGTAAATGCAGGATTTAATGAACTAATTCATTATTCTTTAGTAAAGAAAACAACATTTCTCAATAATGAGATTGAATTATTTAATCCATTACTAACAGATTGTTCCTCTCTTCGCTCAAGTTTATTACCAAATTTAATAACAACAGTGAATGACAATTTAAAACAAGGAAATTCTTACGTGGAAGGTTTTGAATATGGGCACGTTTTTTCAGGTAATATTTTAAATAGATTTGAAGAGAAAGAATCGATCGGTGGGATTTTTGGAGGAATCAAAACGAAGCAAAACTGGTCTGATATAGCCCAACCACTGAGTTGGTTTGAAGGAAAAGGAAAAATTGAACAATTATTTAATCAATTAAATCTTGTTATCTATTGGAAAACGTATTCGGATAAGATTTATAATGAAATCTTACATCCTTATCGAACAGCTGAATTATCTTTCGCAGATGGAACTTACTTAGGTATTTTTGGACAGATCCATCCTATAGTAGCACGAAAATTAAATCTTTCGCCTAATCTCTATTTATTTGAATTTAATATAGATTTAGTGAAAGATCAAATTCAAAGAAATAAATTATCTACTTATCAAGAATATTCTTTATATCCAAAGATTGTCAAAGATCTTTCGTTTATTGTTGAACAAACAGTCTCATTTGAAGAAATTCAAAAAACTTTACTTCTGAACGGTACTAAATTTTTAACGGAAGTAAATTTATTAGATGAATATCAAGGAAAATCTATTCCGGATAACCATATAAGTTTATGTTTCCAATTAATCTTTCAATCGGATGAAAAAACTTTACAAAACAAAGATGTTGAAACAATAATTGGGGAACTTCAGACTCTCTTAAGGAGTTGTTTTAATGTCCAAATTCGAGTCTAAACTAGATAATTCTATACTAATTTTAGTTATAGAATTATCCACCTCCAACAATTGTCACAATTTCAATTTTATCATTATTTCTAATAGAAATTTTATTCCACTGAGTTTTCTCACAAATTGAATTATTGTATTCTAAAACAAAAATAGACTTTGTATAGTTAAAATAATAGATTAAGTCCGAAAGAGTAATAGTACTGTTGGTATAAAATTGGTGACCATTGACGAAAAACTGTTTTTTGAATGACATAGTTTTATGAAATAGAATATTTGTTAACGAAAAAGAGTTCAAAAAAAATTTAAATAAATAAGCTAGACTTAAAACGATAGAAGATGATAAAGTATCATTGAAAGCAGTTTGGCGGGTGTGGCCAAGTGGTTAAGGCAGTGGGTTGTGGTTCCACCATTCGCCGGTTCAAGTCCGGTCACTCGCCCTTGTTTAATTTTAAAAGATTAAGATTACTAAAAATTTACTTATAAATTTGACTGATTTTTATGTCACGTTACAGAGGACCTAAATTAAGAATTAGCAGACGATTAGGAACATTACCCGGTTTCACAAAAAAAAAATCAAAGAAGACAACTCGACCGGGTCAGCATGGGAAAGCTATTGATGATAATAGCAAAAAAACGACGGAATACGGTGTTCGTTTAGAAGAAAAACAAAAACTAAAATATAACTATGGTTTAACGGAAAGTCAGTTATATAGATATATTAAAGAAGCTCGACGACGAAATGGTGTGACAAGCTTAGTTCTAATTCAATTATTAGAAATGCGATTAGATACTCTGTGCTTTACATTAGGTTTTGCATCAAGTATTGCACAAGCTCGTCAACTAGTAAATCATGGTCATGTAACGGTTAATAAAAAAGTAGTTAGTATTCCTAGTTTTCAGTGTCGAATAAATGATGTCATTGCTAGTAAAGAAAAAAATGTCTCACAAACATTAATTCAAAGGAATATCAAAAACAATCAGACACGTGAGTTACCAGCACATTTAAAATTTGATACTTCGAAGTACGAAGCAACGGTTTTAGATTATTGTGACAGAAATGATTTAGAATTACAGCTAGATGAATTATTAGTGATTGAGTATTATTCACGTCGATAAGTCTAACTTGTAAAGCTCACTTTCTATTATAAGACTTATTACGATTTTACTAAAACGAAAAAAAAAATTAATTCGAGTATATATTTCTAATATGTTAAAATTAAGATTAAAACGAACAGGACGAAAACGCTCTCCCTCATATCGATTAGTTGTTATGGAGAATACAAGTCGACGAGATGGAAGACCTATTGAAGAAGTTGGGTACTACAACCCAATAACAAAGCAATCTCACTTTGAAACTGACAAAATAACAAAATGGTTAAGCTATGGTGTTCAACCAACAGAAACAGTCTTCTATTTATTAAAAAAAGCAGACATTCTTCAAACCTAGAAGTTGAAAGAATGTTAGGGTACTACTTATCAACGTTGGTAAATTGGTAGGTGATACAACTTCGCTTCTAGTAGTTAGCCTAATTCCTAGAAAATTCAGTTAGGTTAAAAAATGATTCCTTTTCAGAGAAGAAATCATTTTTTAACGTCTGAAACTTTTCTACTCTACTAACTAAAGATACAAAAGATTAAACTCTATTCAAAATAATATGTCGTTTTTAGAACTTTACCCCAGAGGGAAAGTATTAGGGGGTAGAAATCAATAAAATATTCTCATTTAAATTAATCACGGGATCAGAGAACCAAATACCCTTTGAGAAAGCCCTAATCGTACATTTAAGGCCACTTGATAGCTTGAGTGGGTAATACTACCCTCAGTTAAAACTCATCCCCAAAATGGGCAGGTTTCAGTGCTGAAGATGAAAGATAAAATAATTAATAAGAGTGATATAATTTATCACCCTTCAGTCAAAAAATTTTGAAATTTTAAATAAACCTTTTCTACAGAATCCTTAACCTCTTGCTTAGTGCAATATTCGTCTTCTACTTCTTCAAATTCACGGAAAATTGCGTTTATAAAACTCGCAAACCGATCTGATCGTGTACTAGGCTGAAATTTTTCGATTTGTTTCAAATCTATTACGAACATACCAAACTCTTCACGTGTTTTCTGATATAATAGCGTAAAAGCAGTTTCGAATTCATCAAAATTAATAATATTATCGAGAAAATTCTTCATTACTAGAAAAAATTCTCCTCGGTGAGTCCAAAAAACTTGTTCTTCTACAGCTATGTTATAGTCCAACAATTCGGAATACTCTTCTGGATTTTCTCGAAAAAGAGTCTTTCCTTGATTCTTTAAATCTTGTGAACGTATCACTAGTTGCTTATGTCTCTCTTTATTGGAAGTCATTGTTAGTATTTGTAGGATCTTTAATATTTGTGCTTAGTCCACTTTGCTGTTTTATCATTCTCTCAGGTAAAAAATTTCCATTAGTATCTTTCAAATGTTTTACTTCTAGTGGAGTTAATCTACAGGTAGTTAAAAATAAATTACTTCCATCTGGCTGTTTTTGATAAACAGCAATAAGGTTTGTATCCGGATCAAATAAATTTACAGAATCACAACCACGTTCTGTTCCTCCTTGATATTGGCCATCAGTATACCAGACAATATCCTGCCTATTAGGCATATCGATTAGAGAATCCCGTAAAGTTATAGCTTCAGTTTTTGGTGTTTTACCGTTACTGTCTACAGGTAATCCATGATCGGGTCCATGTTTTAGCGTTTTAAACTCAACTTGATTAAACCTTAAATCAAGTCGTGGGTAACCCTCAACCTTAATAAAACCATCTCGTCCTAGTGGATCAGGTAACTGTCGTCTTTCCGATCTTGTGATACCAGAATACTGTTGCTGCGGCATTGAAGCAGGTTTTTCCATCTCTAAATACGTCGTAGGTTTAGAAGGAGAAGGTCCAACATTTCTAGAATCATATTTACCACTCCACCAACCAAAGGGATCTTGATGTGGTAAAAGATTTGCTTGAAAAGCTCCTACTCCAAAGAACGAATCATACCAGTTACAAAAAATAACAAACGCAAGAATCACAACTATATCAGTAAATTCACCACCACGAAGTTCTAAAATTGCTTCGTCTATCGTAATTGAACCACTGCTAAGTTGTTGATTAAGACTATCAAATTGTTTAATTATAAGACTCATTTTATCTAAGCGCGGAATAACCGGGGCATGAGAATGAAAGTGTTGCGGGGCTGAACGATGAATTTCAGAGACCGAAGGGACTATTGGTGGAACTCCAATTGGTCGTGACTCCTTAGGCATCCCGAATAATGCACCGAAAATAACAGCAACTGATACTACGATTTCTTTCTTTTTATGAGTTATTTTTATTTTTAATAGTACAAAAAATTTGACCATTTCATTTCTATAGGTAATACTTATAACTTGTTAACAAATTTGATCAGAAAGAAATATTTTGGTTTCTTCTCCTATTCCTGCATTGTAAGGATACTTATGGATTTCTTTTTTCATTAATGAAATTAATTTTGTCTTCTTCACTTCTTCGAGTCCAGAAAGAAATACAACTTTTTTTAGTCTTCTATAACGATTCTTTTCTCACAATTTTTAATATCTGCTCATAGAAAGCTCGAGATATTTTTCCTTCCTGAAAAAGTCGGTATAATGCTTCCAAAAAGAGAGCTAATCCACCTACACCTGAAACACAAACAGTAAGAAGGGCAGAAATGATCGACACTATCAGAAACCTTTTTTTGCCAGCACATTCACCATTGATAATAAAGTCAAGTTTGATTTTTAATAAATTAATCTTATCATCTCTTGAAAGATTACTAGTAACGATTAATTCCTTCATAGATTTTGTATGTAAGTCTAATTCATGATCTTTTAGAATATCACAGACAATTTTTAGTTGTCCGTCGACCTTTTTACCGCATATTTGAGTAAAGACGTCATCGACTAATAACGTTTGAATTTCCTGGTGAAAATACTGAATCCCAGCTGTAGTAAAAACTGAGAGAAGGGCTATCTTTAAAGCACGATCCTCCGTAATTTTCTTAACCGCAATTATACACTTTTTTTTTGAATACTTTATTCTAATTTTTATTCCTAAAACATCTTTTAATTCTCTTCTTTCGATCATTTTGCAATCCATTGTCTACTACCAAGAGTATTTGTTTCCATAAACTTACGAATGACGGGAGGTCTTTGTTTAGTTCCAGTAATGAAATCTCCATTAGTCGGATTTTGAGAGAAGAGATCTCCCTCCTTAATTTTCTATTCCAAAAAACTAAACTATCCAACCTGATTTAGACAAACAAGAGCTTCTTCTAGAATTCTGAAAAAGTGACTCTATTTTTTTCACTTCTCCAAAAATAGTAGAAATTGGCCTTTCTGACACATCTAAGTTTATTTCAAATCATCTCGTCTAAGAGTGGAAAGATTTTCATAAATATCCTTTAGTGCCTTTTGGTAAGCTTTTAGATGCTCCAGAGAAGGTAGTTTATGACCTCGATGAATATAGATTAACTCTCACTCTTGCTGTGGATAAAAATATTTGACTACTTTTTCTTCTTCTTTTTTTTTGCACAAAGTGCTGGGTTTGCCCCTCTTAAGGCTGTCTTGTTATTGATAAACAGGCTACATCTGAGTCCACAGATAACACCGGTAGATGCAATAAATAATACAGTATTAACCTTTTTAGCAGTAGCATGAAATGAAAGAAATGGTGAATATGGTATATTTCTTTCTTCTTTGAGAGGAGATTTCTCTATTCTAGATCCAACTAATCCACTATCAATAGCATGCGAGACTTGCAGGATTCAAAATATACAAGCACTACCGACTGCTAAACCATGCTTTAGCAATCTTCTATTTGCTTCATCTTGAGGCAGGTTATCACCATACGCTTTTGGAACTGTTTCAGATTTAAGAAAAGTCATTTTTATTTTGAATTTATTTTAAAAGTAATAAAATTTTAAGGGAATAATGTAGTTTTTCGAAAGTCAACAAATTTTTGAAATTCAAATTTTATTGACTCTTCAACAAAATACTTTTCCAAGAGGATTGAAACAATTATTCAAAACTATCCTACTCTTGATTCAAAGCCTTTTGAAGTTTCAAAAGGCAGTCTTTGATAAAATTAGAAACTACATCCCCCAGAAAATTATCACATTCAGCCTGGAAAAAGCTAATAAAATTGCCAAACCCATCGGATTTTGGATCAAGCTCCCTTTCAAATCTATTTTGAGTTGCTCTTCTACCAGAATCGGGAGAAAGCAATTTCGAAGTGCTCAAAATCAATGGAATCATCAACGTAATTTTCCATACATAAAACAAATTCCTTTCTGCGTCTCCAAAAAATCAGACATTGGTATCTGCTTAATTCTAAATACTCATCTCGCTTTTCGAGATAGAAGTCAGAAACATTTTTGCCCTGTTTTTTGAAATCCAAATTCTAGATGCTTCTTTTTCTTAGAAGTCCTTGTTAGTCCCTTTTTCCTCATGAAAATTATTTTGAATTGGTAACTTCTCTCAAGATCTTTGTTTCTAAAATACGATTTCTTGACTTCAAAATTCAACTATAGGTGACTTCTACTTTTGCTTACTCGTCTAATTTCAAATGTCCTACCTAATTTTAAAAGTAATTATAGACGTAAAAAATAATTGAATTGGACTATAATAGTATATGACCCGTAGACTTTTGGAAAATCTAATAAGGCTGTTGGTTTAAATTCAATGCGGGTCACCAACAACTCAACATAACTTCGTTATCGATGGAATAGAAGATTCTCTTAATTCTATATAAATTTATTTCTCAACACTAATACGTATGTCACATTTTACAAATATGAAAACCCGTTTTCAAAATCTATTTTATTTAGAAAAAGCGTTAAATAGATTAAATATTATCCATAACCGACAAAAGGAACTAATTGAAAGTTCCGCATCAAACGCATATAATATAAATTTAGTAATTCCACAATCCAATGGTTATGACATTAGATTTTGTTGGAATGGTCAAGAATATGAATTAGTTGTTGATATGAGTTTCTGGAAGCAACCTTATCCAATTGAAAGCTTTATTGACAAAATTGCTCAACAATATGCAGGTGAAGTTATCATTGGTGAAAGTCAAAAAATTGGTTTCCAACCTATTAAATATCAACAAAATTCAGATGGTTCAAATACACTTGTATTAGAACGGTGGAATTCTACAAAATCGTAAGAGTAGAAAGAAAATAGTCTTTTGCTAGTACTTGAAATCCTAGAAAGTTAAACCCTTACACAGGTATTTTTGGAGAAGTGAAAAAAAAGAAAGTAACTTTTTCAAACTCACTAAAAATAAACTAGTAAACCAGAATAAATCTAAATATGCAGAAATTAAGAAAGCTTCCAAACAAGATTTTCTCTTGGTATAGAATTCAAAAGACTCGAAATCTACCAAAGTCAAAACGAAAATCAGCCTTGCTTGGCATGGCTACTGTTTTTAGTATCTTTGGAATAACATTGCTTGGATCATCATTACCAGTAATTGCAAAGGATATACCAGTGCCAGATCCTACTAGTCCGGCACCTAGTCCGACGAAGCAGAGTGAGGAACTTGTAAAGGCATTATCAGGTGTCGCAGGATCCGTTTGTGCTCTGGCCGTAACTACAAGTTCTTTTGCTGTTGGAGCAGCATGTGGGATCGTGGTAGTCTATGCGATTTTAAGAGCACAAGGAAATTAGGTTTACTAATTTCCTTGTGCTCTTAAAACTTTTTGATTGAAGGAGTACTATAATATCTTCTAATTCTTACAACGGAATATCTAAAAAATTCTACAAAAAATTTATGTCGAACAAAAAGTCAGAGTGTTCATCTACCCGCAATTTACTTACGGGCAGGATGGAACTACGGGAGTATCTAAAAAAACGAAAACTCACAAAATTACAGAAGACTTAATTTCCAATTCAATAATCCTGAACAAATTCAGAAAATTGCCGGTTTTTTAGCCGATACCTTACATTGCAGAAGTACTTTGTTGGATCAGTCAAGCAAGCATTGGAAGGGGAGCATTTTACGCTTTAGAGGGAGGCATGCTCAATGGTTTTATAAGGATTTGAAATTTCAAAAACTTGATTGGTCTATTTTTGATTTCGAAGATACAAATCTAGGTCGGGTTGATTTATGTTACGATCGAAAATTGAAAGCAAGTGATAAAGATCTAAATCTTTTTTTTGAAAATTCTTCGAAACAAATTAATAGCAAAAAGGATAACCGAAGCGCCAAAAGCGATAATAATATTTTACGAGTCGGAAAACTATCGAGTTCCAATTTTTTTCGAGTTTACCTTAAACCGAATGGAAGAGAGCTTCGATTTGAAATCGAATTAAAAAAAACTGTAGTTAAAAATTTTCAACATTATTTCTTTACAGATCAATTTGAGACATTTGAAGAGCTTTTAACTACACATTTTTATAATCAAGCTATTCAACTATTTGATCTCGAAAATTCTTATTGCGATTGGCTACTCGCTAATTTTAGACAAGTGAAAAAACCACCGTTAGAAGAAGTATTAATTAATTATTCATCGACAAGCTATCTAATTGAGAAGCCGATGCATGATTTAACCAAAGTAGAATTTTTCTATCGATTGATCCAGCTGCTCAATTATATTAAATGTTTGGAAGGCTCCTCGAAATCCATCTCAATGGGTGATCGGACTTATAAAATCTTTCAATTTCCCGTGAATAGTTTTCTAGAATTCATCGGCAAACCAAAAAACAATCATTATCAAGTAAAAAAATTAGTTGAGTTTTTAAAATCTTTACAAACAATTGAACCGATTTCAGAAAATTTTTCTGACGGTGGTTTTCGACGTTACGTTGCCTTTCCCTATCTGAAAGTCGAACGAAAAAAAGGTTGGTGGGTGGAATTATCCATTTGTGAAGAACTCTATCTTTATCGATATCCATTCCACTTGCCTGAAACGTTTTTAAACTATCGAGATAATTTTGAGTTAAAAGTAAAATTTATTTTACTGCAATCTTTTTGTAATATTTCGGTTCAAAAAGAATTTCCAACTCAAGAATTTTTAGGGCGAGTCTCTATCTCAACTTCTAAAAGTGCGAAGCTTAAAAACTGTATTGTTAGAGTTTTGCATGAGCTTAAGGATTTGAAAGTCATCGAGCCGGAATTTGAAATCCTGACAAAACAAAACCGACTCAAAGAAGTTTCCACGTTAACTTCCAATTTAGTAAGTCGATCTAAGTCAATATTTTAGACAGAGAATATCAATAATTGATCCAATTTTTGGTCTTTCAAACCTAAAAAACAGATCTGTTTTTTAGGTTTGAAAAAGAAATTTAATCCTTGATATCTAAGGAATATATTGCAATGTTAGAGAATTTTTGACTAAAAACCTTAACAGATACTCAAAGCAGTTTGTATTTTTATTCAAAATAATATTAATTAAATAAGTAGTCGACCCTATGAAAATAAAAGGTAGGGGTTTTCCGTTGGAATATTATCCTGGGGAAATCTTAACAGAAAGGGAAGCTGGAATAAATCGTAAAATGTTTTTGTTTAGAGTCACGGGTATGGGTGGAGCTCTAACTCCCAATGTCTCAGTAATGCTTCCACCACCACCAACTGCTATTAATAGAATTCAGTTTACTAGTCTGGATTCAATGGTTAGTCAAACTAAACCTAGTTCTTTAATTGCTCCAGTTATAACAAATCAACCTGATAAGAGTATTCTAACGGACCTACAGTTAGATGAATTTAATCAGATTAGTTCTAAATTTCTGGATAGTTCAATCAGTATGGACGAAGCAATATTACAACTTCGTGGTGGAGGAAAATTCAAAGATATTTCTTTTATAGTTTTATACATTTGGCTGTATAGATTACAGAATAATCATGTCGAAAGTTTTCAGCCTATTTATCCACCCCATCAAGAGTGGATGCAAAATAGAGCGCATCAACGTCCTCCTTATGCTGGAGGGTATAGTTCTTCCAATTCAGGATCAAGTCTTGGTTTAACTCATACGAATGATGGGTTTAACGAATTGAGTAGAACTAAGATCCAAAATGCCTACAGTCAGATTCCTAATCTTTCGGTAGAAGGAACGAATCAGCAAGTGACAGCTTGGTCTGCCGCTAAACATATACATCATTCGCCAGATTTTGGTATGGATCCAACAAAATACGGCATGACTCAAAAAGATTTAGATAGTATCGCCAAAAATGGTCTTATAAGTCATATTCGGGACGGTGGAACACCACCCAATGATGAGTACGTTAAGGCATTCCAACAACGTTGGAAAAGGTTTGCAGAACATAAAGATTTTCGAGAATGTGGAATTCAAACTGTTATGGGACAAGATTGTCATGTTTTAAAGCATAATCGTACAAGAATTTTTCTCGCAATTAAAACGGATAGCGGAGAAAGTTTTACAGGTTATCAATTAACTGAAAGACAATCTGTGAATCATAATAACACCGGTATCATTGGAAAAAATTATAAAAATTAAATTATGCAGTATGACAAAAGAAAACATTTAAAGTTACTAAAATCTTCACCGAAGTTAGAAAGCCCTAGAACAAGTCTTACAGATGAAGAATTTGTAAAATTTCTTGACTCTATGCCTATACCTGACGAAAATTTTTTCGAATTAGAAAAATATTCAGCTATGATGATTTCTCACTTACACTGGGAAAATAGAGAACACTATTTTGAATTGATAGAGAAATTATTAAATGGGCCAATTAATTTTTTGGAGCTAAGAAAGAAACATCGAGCTATTAACGACGCAGGAGAAAGGTTAGAAGCCGAATTAATTTTTTTGGAGCCTAATCCAAAATGTGAAGGGTTCGATGATTTAATTGACGAACTAGTCTCACTTTTTGATAGATACTGCCCAGATTCAAGTCTTCGTGAAAGTCACGAATTTAGTGAAAAGGAGTTAAGAGATTTGGTCCAAAATATTTTCATCAAAATGAAAGAGTATTATCCTGAAAATTCTAAGGAGAATCTATGACAGAAGATATTAGTAAAGTTCTCTCTCTCTCTGGACTAAAACAGGAGGATTCCAATAAACTGAAAAAATGGAAGGAAGAGGAATACAGTAAAATCCGTTCTGATCTGGAATTGATATTAGAGGGCCAAAAAATCAATCAAAAAGATCTGCGATTAGGCTTTATTGGATTAGCGACCCAAAATAGTGAACTTCTAGAGTTGAATAAGAAATTAAGTCAGTAATTAGAAAAAGTTGAAAAAGAATTAAATGTACTCAAAAAAGAACGAGAAGAAAAGGCGGCTCGAAAAGAAGCTCGTGCGAATTGAAAACGCTTACCAAAACGTCAACCAATCACATCGGAAATTTATCGGTTACTGATCCAAGCAGCCGAAAGTCCGAGTTATACTTTGGTAAGGTTAAAAATTGCTTTTTGTCTGCTAACGGTAACTGGAATTCGAATCAACGAACTCTTACCTTTGAAAGTCGGTCAGCTTCAAACATTACTCGAATCTCATTGGATTGGAATCGACCGTTCAAAACGAGGACCTGCTAACCATAAAGCTTTTTTAACTCGTGAGGGAAGAAAATTAGTTGATGAGAGAGAAAAAGATTTTGAATTCCTTTTCCTAATGAAAGATCGGGATTCATATATATTTACCTCTGAATCAAATCATCATCAAATGTTGAGTCGTGAAACGATCACAAGAGATGTGAATAGAGTAATGCGTTTTGTCTCCAAAAGTCTTCCGGATCAACCTAACATTACTAGTCATAGTTTTCGAGTTGGCTATATTTCTCAATTATGGAAAGACACTAAAGATATTGAATTTGTGAAACAATCAATCGGGCATCGAAGAATGGATACTACTTCTTCCTACGTTGAAAAGTTATCTGATCAAGAAAGGCAAGAGCGTACTCTTCAATTAAAATAGCCGCAGATATTTTCCTTTAAAGAGCTTTTTATAGAAATATACTAGAAGGGTTGTTGAGAGGTCAAAATAAGGCAAATAAGGGGCTCTAAAGAGCTATTTAGAAACTTATTTGCCAAAGGCCTATCACCAAAAGGAAATATGTAATCTTTGAAGCTATTTTTAAATAAAAAGTTTTTTAGTTTTTTTAAAAAGATTATTTGACAAAAATATCTTTATAACTTATTTGAGGAGTTCTAACAAACCGATGAAAATGTTAGATAGAAAATCAGTGAACTGTTCTTTGAAGTAAAACAATTGTCAGACTTTCCCAAGTATAACTTGTTGTCTTCTCAAGATTTCTTAGGCGACCATATCGCGAATTCTGAGGAGGGCTAAAAATAGGCAGAAGACTAACTAAATTTGATTTATTTCTATTCTAGAGCATTTTAAGGCTATTTCAGAGCATATTTAAAGTTTCTTTCAAATGGAGAACACAAATAAAATTGAAAATTTTGAAGAAGAAAGTCGTTTTAATTATTCATTGGTGTATTTTTTAGCATTGTTTAAATTTTTTACGGGCTAAGAGTTCGAAAAGTTTTTTCACGGCTTTCTGGAACTTCTGGAACTGAAAATTGGAAAATAATATTTCAAATGAATTAGTTACTCTTCGTTCAATATGTTTGAGATTTTTATGGGGTAGGACTCTATAAAAATTAACTCCTTGGAAACGGCTAAATTGTACTTTAGCCCGGTAAATCAAAGAATTTAAGAAAGTTTAGTAATTATTAACTATTTTATACTACATAAAAATCGATTTAATGAATTTACTCATGAATTTCATGGATTTTTTTAGAGATTATTGGACGAATTAGTGGCACTCAATAATAGACACTATAACGGATATTAGGAGTCCCGCATATACGTGATTCTTTTTGCTGATTATGAAAGCCGGTCAGGGCGTTAAATTTTTACCTAATTCAAACGGTATATATTATGCGCCAGGTTATACTGAAGGAGCAAGACTATATTTTCAATATTCTGGAGAATAATATTATTATTCTTGGAGAGTCGAATAAACCAACCCAAAACGCGGTTCTAGAATTTTTATGAAAGAATAATTAAATTATTAAATTAGGAACTAGAAATGTTAATTAAGTCTATTAGGTTTGAACCTGAATTAGAAGATATTGAAAAAATTGACGACGACAACGTTGATGCTATTATAGAGTTAGACGATGGATAGGAGTATAGTGTTCCGGTAATAACTCACAAAAATATATTATCGTTAATAAATAACGAAAGAAGTGATTTTTTATTTCCAATGGACCCGATGATAGTCGTCAAAGAATTGACTATGGAAAATATTGAACGGGCAATCAAAGCATACGCAAAAGATGATGCTTTTTGGTTAAAATTATATTATTTAGCCTCTGGCATTGATATTAAAACATTAAATATTTTAAGAGATCGATGGTTTGAAAGAAAGAAACTAAGAAATGAACTTCTTGAAAAAGATCAATTTATTGAGATCGAAAATTACGATCTTATAGATTTTAATATCAATAATGATTCAAACCTAAACTGTAAGGAATCTTATAAGTGTGTTAGATTTCTTAGAATATCTCTTTGCTAACCAAAATTATTTCATATTTAGTCTTTCTGGTAAAACGTTTACCATTCTTTAACACTAAAACCTCTTCTAAACCCGTTCTTTTAGATGGGAATATGCTTTTTCTACCATTATTAGAGATACCTGCCTGTTTTCTTAATAACACGCTCTTTTGAGGAAAGACTCTTATTCCTTAATTTCTATATCCTCTTATTCCGACTTGGAAAACGTTTTCTTACTCTCGTTTAAGCTTCTAAAACTTTGAGATCAATTAGATTTTTGATATCTGGATATCTTGACAGAAAAGCGTAATAAAAATTCAATTTTAGACGTTAAAATAAAATTTAAGTTTTGAATGTTTCATTAAAGTTTACTAATTTGATCTAAGGGTGAACTGGCGTTAGCATAATGTTTTTTTTCCATTCGACCTGCTAAATATCCTAATCGACCAGCTTGGACTGCCAATTTCATGGATTTAGCCATTTGAGCTGGTTTTTTAGATTGAGCAACCGCAGTATTTAATAACACACCATCTGCACCTAATTCCATTGCAAAAGCCGCTTCACTTGGTGAACCAATACCTGCATCAACAATAACTGGTACATTAGCATTTTCAATAATAATTTGAATATTGGCTACATTATTAAGTCCTTGTCCTGATCCAATTGGTGATCCTAATGGCATAACTGTTGCACATCCTAAATCTTCGAGGTGTAATGCAAGCATAGGATCAGCATTAATATATGGTAAAACGGTAAAACCTTTTTTAATTAAAAATTCTGCAGCCTTTAACGTTCCCACAGGATCCGGTAATAAGTATTTTGGATCTGAAATAACTTCTAGTTTGACAAAAAAATTATCGTTTTGTCCAATTTGACATGCTAATTCATGGCCTAAAAATGCCATTCGTATTGCTTCTTCAGCTGTTTGTGACCCAGCAGTATTTGGTAATAACCAAAGTTTTTCCCAATCTAAACAACGTAAAAAATTTGTACTATCATTTTTAGAGCTAGTTGGTAATCGACGAATAGCAACCGTAACGATTTCACATTCACTCTCTTGAATACTACTGACTGCATCAGTAACTGTTTTATATTTTCCTGTTCCTAACATTAACCGAGAATTAAAAAATTTATCTCCAATTTTTAATTTATCCAAAGTGTTTTCCATTTTTATTTTTATAGTTATACTCCCCAGGTAGGACTTGAACCTACGGCCAATCGGTTAACAGCCGATTGCTCTACCACTGAGCTACTGAGGATATTTGAATTACCTAAATAGTACCATAGATTCTTTAGAATTACAAATTAAATTTTGTGTTTCGTTCCATAGATGAATAAATTAAGATGAGTAGTGTCAAAGAAAGAATTTAAGAATTTAAGATCTCAAAAAAAATGCGAGAAAAAATAGGAATTCTTAGATTTGGAATTTCCAAACTGCTAAATCTAATAAAATTTTATAATCAAAATAATTTTTTTTGATTATAAATTTGATAGATCTTTCCCGAATTTGAAAATTACAGTTTCAATAATCTATAATTATTTATTTAGGACTAAAAATCTTAAGACATTTGAGTCTAGTTTTAAAGTATTTGCAAAGTTGTTAATATATTTGGGCATACTTGAAAAATTTAATTGGATATAATTGCCTTTCGTTCTATTTTCAATGGAATAGGCTAAATTATGTTTTCCACGAGAAATTACCGAAATATCACAAACACTAAATTTTCGTAAATTTTTAGCATAATTAAAGACCCAAGTTTTTAATTCACTATCATTAAATTCTTCTGTTAAAAGAATCATTATTTCATATTTTCTTATCAGTGACATAAAGAATATTTTATTTTATTTTTACATTCGAACAGCACTATATAATTGATGTTTCCTCAATTAACTCATTTATCATTTATAAGACATTCTAATTTAACAATCTTATTCTAAAAAATATTCTTATTGGGTTAAAAATCAGGATAAAATTAAGTCAACTTTTGATGCTTATAAAGAGTAAATGTACCATAATGAAAACATTTTTGTAAAGATCTAAAATGTAACGAATGAGTTACACGGAATTCAAACTAGATCCTTACGAAGCAAAGATAGAACCTCGAATCTAGCAAGATTAATCCTTCTTTTTTGATGAAACTAATTTGTTTTGGACTACTAGTTTTTCTTTCTTCTTGAAAAGAATTTATTTGTTTTAGGAATTCTTTATCTCACTAATAGTTAGTAAGCTTATATCTTCTAGGATCTTTTCAAAAACAGAAGACACTTGAATCCCAATCCACTTTTTTAATTTTCAATATTTTACATCCCCTACTAGTCTGAAATCCAAATTACTTTTCTTACATTTTGTTTCAACAAATTACATTTTCTTGCTACCACTTTCTTTTTGGAACCTGGGATAAGAAAAAAGGCTTCTAAATCTATCCTAGTAACTAAAAGAAAATGCGAAACTCTTACATTTATAAGAAATATTTCAAATTTTATATATAATACTAAGATATACTAATATGGTTATATTTTACTATTCTATATTTACTTTGAATATTTATAAATTATAAAGGATTCTCATTTATGGATACTCGTTTACTAGTAATTGCTGCTCCAGTCTTAGTGGCAGCCTCATGGGCTTTGTATAACATCGGTCGTTTAGCGATTCAACAGATTCAACGTTTATCACGTTAAGTTTCGGCATAGGAAACGATACTCTAACAATTTCAGGCATCAGTCTATTGACTTTGCAAAACTAAGTTTTTTTTAAAATAAAATAAACTATAATCTAAGATAACAATTAATAAAATTATATAACATTATGTCTCATACAGTTAAAATCTATGATACATGCATTGGCTGCACACAATGTGTACGAGCATGTCCTACAGACGTTTTAGAAATGGTACCATGGGATGGTTGTAAGGCAGGTCAGATTGCTTCTTCACCACGTGTCGAAGATTGTGTAGGTTGTAAAAGGTGTGAAACAGCATGTCCTACTGATTTCTTAAGTGTAAGAGTCTATTTAGGAGCTGAAACAACACGAAGCCTAGGATTAGCATATTAAAAAATTGTATTGATCAAACTAAATAAAAATTATAAATTTTATTTAGTTTGATCCCTCTATAATAATGATCCGTACCATAAATTTCTTTGTTTCAATAAGTACAAAAGATTTTCTAATTTATAAAACGTATTTCAATACAATATCTAAGCAATAACTCTGGATTTATATTTACTCGCAAGCGTCAGACTAGCTGAACAATTCGCAATTACTAATCTTTAATTTTAATATTTAGTTTTAGTTAATCTGTAATAGATTCAACTTCAATGATAATTGATTCATCGCTCAGTTCGTCTAATTTATCTCCTATTTTTCGGAATTTATATCGGTGGTAAAGATTGTTATTACAGAAGATATTGAGTTTGTATCCTTCCACAATTGAGAAATATACCCGATTCGAAAACTATGGTTTGTAATGTTTGGTTTTGATGGAAGAAGATTTGATACAGAATGCATCACCTTATTAACATCCATTGTAATTGTTTGTCGTCGAAGCATCTGATTTGGGTTTCGATCTGAGGTAAAAACATAGGAATCTTTATTCTTCATTAGAAACAAAAACTCAAAATCTCTTTTCCGGGCTTTGACTAGTTTTTTCCCTTCCGAAGTTAAAAAAGCTTTGTGATTGGCAGGACCTCTTTTTAATCGATCAATCGAAATCCACCCCTCTTCTAACAAAGTTTCCAGTTGGCCGACCTTCAATGATAAAAGTTCACCGATCCGAATTCCGGTCACTGTAAGCAGACAAATCGCAATTCGTGTTCTTGTTGCTATGTAGGTTGGACCTTCACTTTCTTTGATTAGCAGATTGTAGATCTCAGAATTAATCGGATCATGTTTCGGTAAACGTTTTCGCTTGGCCCATTTTTCTCGACGTGCAGCTTTCTCTTCTCGTTCTTTCTTTAAAACATTCAATTCTGATACCACAATCTCTAATTGCTGATGTAATTCTCGATTCAAATCTAGCAACTCGCTATTCTGTTTTGCCAATCCAATGAAACCTAATTGAAGATCTTTCTGTGTTACTTTTTGACCCTCCAACAAAAGCTCTAAATTCTCTAATATTTTTTTGTATTTCTTTTCATTTGAGTCATACCTAAATTGTTTCTTAATCTTACTCAAATCATTCTTACTCAGATACACCAGTTCAGACATAAATACATTATTTTCTAACTTCATAAATTTTACTTTTATATTCATTTTTATCGCATAAAGTGTTTGATTACTCAATTCTTTTTGTCTAGGTTATACTAAACAAGGCAGAAAATAGTTCAAAATTTAACTTCAGAGGTGATCATCTAACCAACAAACCCTTGATATACCTGGTGTTAGTTGTACTTCAAGTGGTAAATTACTCTATTTTCTTGATGGTGCATTTTGTACGACTTTTAAAATAAAAAACAGACAAAATGCACCATCCAAAATGGGTATAATCTTCCAAATTTTTATCCAATTTTTTGAAGAATTTCATGCAATTGGATATATTTTATCCGCCGGGTTATATCCGAAGTAGTTAAATTTTCGATCAAAGGGTATTTTTTTTTATCACTTTTCAATATGACTTCCACCTCATTTTGAATAATTTTATTTTCAACCAATTCGCTCAATAATTGGATAAGATTTTTTTTAATTTGAATCAGCGGGTCATTCCGAACATTGATTGTATTGAAAAATTATTCAAAATCCAATCTTTTCTTTTGGTCACTGACGCCTAACGATTTCATCAAACGAACTTTTAACCGTAAATCGTTTTTCGATCCCGAACGAAGAAACGACTTCGGTAAAGGATTTGCACAATCAACATACGGGAAGCAGACATAACTTCGAAAAGATATCTTCGAAAATACTTTTACGATAGGATCCAGCTTTTGCAACTGGTAAAAATAGAATATTAATTTTTCGCGGTCAGACTGATGTGAAAGTTGCATACCCGTAAACTTTACAAATTGACTTAGAGGAAATTTTAAACCATAATAAAATTGGTTTTTAATTTTATGTTTTTGACAATCCTTAAATGGATTTAACTTTAAACTTTTCACAAAAGATAAAAATTGTAAGAGATGAAACAAGCTTTCTTCTTCTTCTTGATTCGTAATTATTTGATTCTCAAGATAACAAGTCACTAACGGGCGAAAAGTCGGATTACCTTGGTATCGTCTCTGAAAATCGAGAATCCAATCAGTATAGCAGTAATCTGAACGTAGTACTTGGCCAGAATATTGAAAATACTGAATAACTAATTGATGTTCAAAGACATCCAGTTGATTCTCAAACAAATAATCTTGGACCAACTTTGTTTGTCGATGTTTCAGTTCAAGTTCAAAACGCACAGTTTCATCTTTTTGGTAAACTCGATAATGACGCGAGTTATTCCTTCGGTTGACTTTTAACATTTTTACGTCAGGAAAATCCTGTAACTTGATGTGACGAGTATTCGTATGATTTTGAATCTGACTTCCTGAATCCACTAAAAATCCATCGAATGATTTGCTTGTGTGACTCCAATCATTCGGACGAGAAAAGCAAAGGTCGATTCGACCTAAACTTAGAGTCTGCTGGTCAAATTTTAAAAGACGCCAATCAAACCTTTGAGTTTGGATAAGCTTATAGAAATAAGCCGCATCTTTTCCAGAGAAAATAATCTTAGTTCCGACCTAGTAACCTTTAGATCCCGTATATTGACGGATAGAAACCTTATACTTTTTTTTCAAGCCATGAAACCCAATACTAGGGACATCGTCAATTAGAAGATGTGGAGTAAAATACTTCAATAAACGATGGGCAATTATTCCTGGATCCATCAAACCTTCAAGGTTAAAAGAGATCCAATCTACTTTCAAATTTTCCGAATCAAAATTAATCACACTCAAATTTTATTCTCCTAATAATTTCGATAGTTTATTATCTGACAGAAGAGTAATTCTTGTGATTGCTTTAGTAAGCGGAGTTTGGTTTAGTAATTTAGAATCAGCTGAGGCTATCCGTTTAAGCATGCCACCTGCACCACTGGTAAGAGTTCAGTCAAGTTATGACCATCCATCTGAAGTGAAAATTGCGAAAGTGATTGCAAGAAAAACTGATCATATTTCTTATAAATCAAATAAAGAAATATTGTTTTTAATTTATTTAACTGATCCGCGAATCGCATCAAACCAACAAGTATTAAAAATTGTGAAGGAATTAAGGGGTGGATCGTGGGCAGGACTGCTAGGTAGTGCAGTTTTTTTTGGAATAATTTATACTATATTTATACTATCTGGAACTGAGAGTTTTGTGGTGCCACCAGCAAACCCCGGTTGGGGATTACCAAATAATAATAGTTACGATCCTCCAGGATTAGTCCGTCCGGCAGACTGTGAGACTCAACTTTATGCAGGCTCTCCAACTCAATCTTTAAAAACGTGGGAGGACAGAAACCAGCCAAATCCAAAAGATAGATTTATCCTAGTAGAATCTCGTCCGGAACTCGTAATTCGACGTGGTCAAGCAAAATTCAAAACAAAGGATCACGGTGCCATAGCGGGTTTACCTTACAGTATCAAAGCCAACGGGGGAACTTCTACTCCAAAAACAGAGGAAAACGTAGATATCTTCATGGACGTGGTTGAAGAAGTCGTTAAAGACCTAAATAGTATCTGGTTTGAGAAGGGTACATATCAAGGCAACACAACTCGCGAATTAGAATCTATTAACGTCTATAATGACGAATCCAATCGACTTGCAATATTTAAACGATCAACAGGTGAGTTTGTAACGTTATGTGAACCAACCGAGACTGAATACGAAGATTTAGAGGAAACTCACAATTTCGGAGGTCAAGATAATTGGTTTAGCGGTCAAGCTAAAAATTTGCCTCTACAACAAAATGTTGAAAATGAGATGACACCAGTAAACAGATTTGAAAGCGATGTTATGGGAATTTCTCAAGTCATGTCAATCAATGAATCTTCATCCCCAAATGAAGTACCAAATCAAGGATTTACTCCAATTAATAGTTTTGAAAACGACGTTTTAGGGGTAACACCGATCGATCCAGATTGGTAGATTTAAGAGAAAGTAGTTCGGATATTTTGGACGTATTATATCAAAATTAATTAGACTTAAAACCATTTATGAATAACATGAACTACAATCGAGAAAGACATATTGAATTGTTAAAACGTAAAGAAAATTTTACAAGTCAAAAAAAATCTTTTTTGAAAGAAAACCCACAAGAGCGTTTGGAATTAGCTAAATACAATGGAGCTGTTGAGCAACACATTTTTTGGGAAGATCGTTTTGAAGTTGCTTCATTAATCCAAGCCTTTTTGAATAAAAAAATGGATGGGGAAGAATTTCATGATAGCGTCTTTGGACTTCGTCGTAAGCATAAAGCTAAATGTGATAAGTTTCTATCGAAATTAGTTTCCGAAGAAATAAAAGATTTTTTTCCAAACAAAGAATCACATAAATTAAAGGGTTTTCTAACCTCTCTATATTGTGTATGTGAACACTTTGAGGAAAATTTTGAAGACAAAGAATTCGAAACTTCTATTCGAAACGGACTTTTAAAATTTCAAAAAATTTTGAATGAAGAGTGAGATAATTTCTCACTCTTCTTAATTATTTTATCTTTTATCTTCATCAGAAAATACGCCCATTTTAAGCACTGAATTTCATTGAAGGTAGAAACCCTACTGAGCCTAGGAAGTGCCCTTAAATCGACGATTATGGCCCTCTCAGAAGACATTTCAATCTCAGTACCCGTGATTCAAAAGATTAGATTTATTTCTACTCATAGTTCAGAAAGAATTAAAACTCATTCATTTATATTTTACTTCAATTTCTTGAATTATTCAATATTTTTTATTTCTAATTTTTGTTAAATGTAATGTATAATTATAATTAAGTATGACATAAAAGACAAAAAGTGTTGGCTTAATCTGTCTTCAAATTCTTCTATCTGGTTGGCAAATAAGAATTCTTGAAATGATTTGACCAATTCATTTTTTAGCTCCAATTCAAATTGCAAACCATCCACGACTTCAGAATATACATCGTAAGTTACTTCTTTTTCTTTTTGATAAACACGATAAAAATTCGAACTTGATCGACTCCCTATTCGCAGAAGACGACCTTTTTGAGTCCGCGTCCAAGAAGCCTGGATTCTTTTTGATTTGGACCCTATCCTCTGACAAGACTTTTCCATAAAATCTTCTATCTCTTGATTTGAATCTCTAGCTTCGGATTGTCGGAAATAATGAAGATCGAATCGTCCAAGACTTATCCTTTGGAGTTCAAGAAGATTCCAATCAAATCGATCTTCTTTGATACAACTGTAAAGATAAGCAGCGTTTTTTCCTGAGAAATGAATCTGGCTTCCGACCCAAAAACTTTTGGATTCTGGATCATATTCATACTGTCGAAAAGAAACTTGAAATTGGTTTCTGGAATCATATTTCAAAACTTGGGGTTTCCATTTGCCGTTAATTCTTTTTACAATAGTGGAATTGAACCCGAATGCTTTAAAGAAATACTTTGCCATTGGTTCTGGATCTACCCAACCTTGAATGTTCAAGGAAAGATAATCCACTACTAAATTCTCACTAGCAAAAGTTAATTTAGTTTGCTTCATTTGTTTCCTCGGGTTTGACTAACTGATTGGATACGTAGCCTAAATGTTCTTTCAAAACTCTATAAATGGTAGGCCGACTAAGTCCTATGACTCGAGAGATTTCACTGACCGATAGTTTTTTAGTTTCTTTCAAATCTTTAATTTTTTGAATCAAAGTTTTAGTAATGACAGTTTTTCGTCCTCTATATTTTCCTTCTTTTTGGGCAGCTCGGATTCCTTGTTTTTGTCGTTCTTTCCGTCTAGCATTCTCAAATTCGGCGATGCCGGATAAGGTTGTAGCAATAAGTTTATTGGTAGCTAAATCGACTGAAGTTGGTAAATCCAAAGCAACGAAAGTGATCTTTCTTTTGAAAAGAATATCTTGTAATTTTAAAAACTCCAAAGTATTTCGACTACATCGATCTATTTTGGTCACCATGAGCAAATCATTTGCCTCTAAGTCTTCTTCCATTAATTTTTGAAAGACGGGTCGGTTTTTAATTTCATTGGCTCCTGATCCAACCTCGACTCGAATATTTTTAGGCTGAATCCCATTCTCAATCAATAGTTGTTTTTGAGATTCAATCGATGAGTTGAACTCTTGTGATTTGGAGCTGACCCGAACGTAACCATATTTATTGTTTATTTTCACTGGACCCTCCTACTGTCAATTAATGATACTTTAATTTTAATTGTAACATAAGAATTAGAAAATAGCAATTATTTTATAAAAAACAGATTGAAGTTTAGAGTTTACTCTATTTTTACAGTTGGAGGGATAGAAATTAATCAAATATTTTTACCCTCGGGTTCTAGGATTTGAATCTCCTCTCAGCGACGTCTTAAGGGGTCTAGAATGAAAATAAATAAAGTTTAGGTATATAAAAACCTTCGATTAAAAAAGAGTCTTAAAATGGGCAGGTTTGAGTGGTTAGGATAAAATATAAAATAATTAAGAAGAGTGAGATATTTCATCACCACTCTTCATTCAAAAATTTTTGAATTTTAAAAATAATCTTTCCCACAGAATTGTTGAACTCAATTTTAGATTATATATATGGTTGAATCTCCTGAAGAATATTCCGAACATAATCCTTAACCTCTCGCTCGGTGCACTCTTCATATTCCAAAACTTCAAATTGACGGAAGATCGCGGTTACCAAACTGCAAAACCCATAGGCTTTTGGATTGAGCGGAAAGTTTTTTACTCGTTTCGGATCTCTTGTGAATGTGGCATCTTCGTCCATACTTTCCCACCACAATAGGGAGAAACCAATTTGGAATTCCTCCATATCTATTGAATCAGTCACCAAATTCTCCATCAACACAGTAAATTGCTCCTTTCTCTTCCAAAAAATAGAGTCTTGTAACTTAGAGTCGTCGGTGCTTAATTCGGAATTATATTTAGAAGTCATTTTTCGGTTTCCTTGTTTGTGAAAATTTAGGAATTATCTAATTCGTCTAATTCTTTGAGGTATTCCGTATGTTCGGCTTGTAATCTATTAAATACGGCTGTATCAACTTCTCCTGCGAAATGGTAAAATTTCAACCAATACGCACCATTTTCTGCATAAGCTTTAACTGCTTCTTCAATAATCTCTTTCGTCAATTTTCTAACGATGATAAAAGGATCGCCTGGTTCTGAAAAATCTGTTTTCTCCTTATCCATTAAGGACACTATATTTTTTGCTGTTGCTATAACTACAGTATAAGTATAACCGTCTTCTAACTCGACGAAAACATCAAGATTGTAATCCTCAATATCTGGAATCTCCTCAAGTAAGTTTGGACGTACAAAACTAATTTTTTTTACTAACATAGAAATTTCTCTTTAATTAAAACTAAATTAATCATACATTTTTTTTAAAATATTTATTACTTTTTGTTGGTTGCTTTTTACTGATTTACCTAAAATTTCAATTTTTCCATCTACTTCCCGGTAGTATACCCGAGCACGGTTTTTACCTCGTAACTCGTAAACATCTTTAAAAACGTTTTCTGTTCCTATTCCAGGATTTCGATTTCCTAAGGCTAGTTGTTCTACTAAATTGTTTAAAGATCTTTGAGCATCCTGATCGCGTCCTGCTCGTTGTGCTTCCCGAACTAGAGCAGGATTTTCCTTGATTCTGTAAACAATTTCTATTTTTCTTTCTTTAACGTTTTCATCTAATTCACATTGTTCAGCGGATTGCTTTTTTTTTTTTTTACTTTTTGAAGTCAAACCGTGATTAGGAGTATTCGATTCTTGTGATTGTTCTTTTTTTGGAACAGGACACTGATCATCGAATTCAGCAGCTACACCGCCATTCCCTGCGCCTGCTGGATTGGCTGCTGCACCTACTCCTGGAACTACTTTGGGCGCTGTACGATATTTTGGTACATATACAGGCCGACTAGGTCGACCTCCAGCCGGCGGTGTAGGAAATTAACTCGGCTGCCCTCTTCCAGGCGAAGTCGGAACTGAAGGTGCACTATCCCCTGTTTTAACCAGAATAACTTTTTGATCATTGTCTTCAAACGAATTAAATTCTTGGTCTGAAAGTAATCTTTCCTGATAAACTTGATTATTATTTCCAGGAGGTTCTATTGCTTCTGTATTAACAGGTATTAAACCAGCTGCACTTGCTGCAATAAGAACTGCTGTTTTAAAAGATATCCACCATCTACGAAAACCTCTCTCATCGGATTGTCGGTAAATTACAAAAAAGATACCACTTAAAATTGAAAGAAAGATTATATATTTCAAACTTCCTTAAAATCCTTCAAATAAGTCTTCAGAGGCGCATAAAAAGCTTCTGAAGGCCTTTTGGGACGTATGTTATAGGAATCTTAAAGGAAGTTTGAAAAAATCTTAAAGTTCTTCGTTTTTTACTTTAACCTTTATAGCTTCTTTGACAATTTCAGCATCTATAATATCATCTGGATCTTCAGCTATTTCTTTGATAAAATCTTTGAAATAAACTGTCTTTCCTTTATTTCTAATCTTTCTGTTGTGTATGATTTCTTCAAGCTGTTCTGGAGTAGGATTTTCAACAAGTCGAAGCTCTTCTTTCATTCTGGCTTTTATAAATTCTTCAAAAGTTTGATCTGAATCAAAATTGAACTCTGGTAGAGGATTCTTATCTGAATCCCATGGTTTCATTTCTATACCAGTAGTTGTTGGGACTTCGCCCTCCATAAAGAATGCTCGGATTGTTTGTTTTAGTTCATCATCCTCTAACATTTGATTAACCAGCTTTTTAAACTTTGAATAATCTCTCTGATTTACAATCTGTTGTGCAACACTTCGTATTAATAAAACTGAAATTAATACTGGCGGAGCAACTAAACTTGCACCTGCTGAAAACCAAGAAAGAGTAAACCCTGCAGCACCGCCTGCAGTGGCTGTTATTACAATCACTTGAGTGCTTAATCCCTCAGTTAACAACGAATAAGTAATGTCAATTCTACACTTATATAAAATAAGCTCCAGAAGTAATCTACCATTTTTAAAGAAAATTCTAGCTACTCCTTTTAATTCTCGTTCTTTAAGGAAGCTAGCTAGTCGTTCAACTAATCCTTTAATTTCTTGTGCCAACTTAAAAACTTCATTAGAAAACTCATGATCTGCTTGAAAATTTTCAAATTGCCCGCCGCGATTTTCTAAAGCGAATTTATAAATCTTTTTTATTCTTATTTCTTTAGAATTGGGAGTGGGTCTATTCGATTTAATTACTGATTTTGATTTTTTAATAATGGAATTTTTTAATCGTTCCATAGCTTTCTTTTCAGATAAGTAATCTTTCAAACACGAAGCTAGAATACTTCCAAGAATAGCACTTAATAAAAAATAATCCAATGGGTCAACTACCCAAACGCGTAAAATCCTGTTGTAATACATAAAAAAAACCTCCTAATAATATTATTAGATGGGCTTAAATCGAATCCTAGATGCTTTTCGGAGGACATTAATTTAATTGAATCGAAAGCAAAACTAATCTTACATGATAGTCTATTTCCTAACCTTAAGTTATTTCGATTTTAGACCCCTTCTGACGCCGCTAAGAGCATATTTCGAATTGACTTGCTTGGATAATAATCTAGGATTCCTTTCCACCCACACTACTGGTCATCTAGGGTATACCCTAGAAGAACTACCTTATTTTGTTCAGTAATAGTTTTTTTTACTTGACTGAATTTGTCCAAATGATTGACTTGAATCAAATTGATACCCGCGAACAGGATATTATTTCTGGTATTAATCGATTGACATTTTCGAGATGTTCTATTTCTAATAATTTGCTAGTTCGCGCGGTAATTGCGGAAGATTTATTTTTGTATATATACCCATTTCGATTACCAGATATTTTTAAGTCTGATAGAAAATTATCTAAATCTGATTATATAGTTCGTTCTGAGATAATTAAAATTTTTAGTTCTCGATTAATTGAGAAATCCGCGCTCGTCTTTCTTGATCAGATAATTTGTTAACGTAAGCAGAGTAAATAATAAAGACTCAAAACTAAATAGAAAGTCTTTCATAGACTATAAAACCTTTCGAAATATTCTGAGAAGTTAATTGATTGGTCTGATAAAGAGTAAATAGAACTGATTTGTAAACATTCCCATCGGTTCTATATAACGCATAAGAAAACGCCTCTAGAATCGATGAGATAAAGAAAAAGATAAGGATACTTCTTGAAATTTTCATTTTTAATTCTCCTTCGATTTTTTTATTAAGTAATATCATTCCTCCTTTTTAGTGACACTTCTCAGACACTATAAGTTAGTTGGTTAGACTATACCGGTAACTTTTGGATAAAATATTTCCATTTTTGATTAGACTTACCTCTCTCTACTAAATGATACTAAAGGCTTTTAATGCTTTTTTAGAGAAAATTTTATATAGTTAAAAATGGCGAAAAAATAAAATAAAAAGTATCACTTTTTAACTATATTTTTTCTAAAAAAGTATCACTTTTTTAACAATCAATAATCTCATAAAAATAAATATCTTTACTTTGAGTGATTAATAACGGAGTTAAGTTTTCAACCCTTTTCGGTGAACCTTTTTTTAAAACTATATTAAAACGAGATTCTATTAATTTAGAGTTTTTTAATTCATCCAATAAATTAATAATTAATTTTTTTATTTGGGTTCTATTATTTTTCCTAAATTGGTTGATAAAGTTTTCGACCGGAAACTTTTTTTCCAGACTATTTGTACTAAGAACCTGAATGATTTCAAATTTGACTATTAAATCGTACTTGGTCTGAAAATAAACTAACGAACCTGAAAAGACGAATGGATAAGTATACGAATAAAGTTGCTCCCCTATAGCTATTTTAAGAATCCATGATCGATTTTCTTTTCTTAGTTTAACCAAAGGAAACATAACTGAACTTCGGAATTCAACCTCAGAGAATTGTTCAACAAGTGGGGGGAATCCTTGAAGACTGTTCAAAAAATCTAATACTTTCTTTCGTTGATAGCTACTTTTCGGATTCTCTCCTAGAAATCGTATAAAATCAGCGACAGGAAATTTTATTAGATAATAGATCTGATCATCTACAAACTGTTTGACCCCTGTTAAGCTTCGAATAAAGGATAAGAATTGTAGAAATCGAAATAAAGACTCTTTATCAGTAAAGGAATTCAATTTACTCTTACCTAAATAATCTGTAACTAGACTAGGATTGAATTTTGGTCTTTGAACTATTTTTCTTAAAAGTTTTACTAGCCAATTTGTATAGCAAAAATTAAGAACCAAGTATTTGACAGATTGTTTCATTCTGTCATACTTAATTACTATTATAAATGACATTAATCAAAATTACAAGAAATATTTGAATGGTTAAAATAATTTTTTAAGATTAAATTTTTAACGAAAAAATATTGACCCATTCAATAATTTGAAATAGACTATAAATTAATGGATTTTAATTTTTCCCAGAGTATGAGTAGAAATGGATCCAATTTCTCTAACCACATAATGTTTAATGTTTTCGGAGAGGATCCTAGAACACGCGTAAAGGCTACTTGCTAGCTTGAATAGGGTTATAGCTTGTAGTGTTTTAAATTCTGGTTTCTTTGCTCAGAATTTAAAACAATTTCATATTATAGATAGGGTTGGATCTCCTGGAGAGTATCGCGAACATAATCCTTAACCTCTTGCTCGGTGCACTCTTCATCTTCCAAAACTTCAAATTGACGGAAGATACAAGTCATGAAACTGCCAAATCCATCTGATTTCGGATCATACTCAAAGTTTTTGACTAGTTCCAAATCTCTTTCGACTCCCTTGTTCTCGTTCATACTCTTCCACCATAATTTGGAGAAATTAATTTCGAATTGCTCAAAATCAATGGAATCATTAATGTAATTTTCGATGGATAAAACAAATTCTTTTTTATGTCTCCAAAAAAAGCAATCGTGGAGCATACGTTGATATCTGCTTAATTCTAAATACTCATCTCGGTTTTCGAGATATAAGTCATAGATATTTTTGTCTTGTTTTTTGAAATCTAGGAAACGTCTTAACAATTCTAAATGTCGAATTTTGTTATATTTAGAAGTCATTGTTTTTTTCAGTATTTGTTAAGTTTTTAATAATGTGTAATACTTTGGGGTCTTTTAAATTTGGCTCAGTCACAAAATTACCACCACTTGATAAGAAAAAATCTCGTTCCATATCAGTTAGTTTACAGGTAGTAGCAAATCGACTATATTGGCCATTGCTTCGTTTTTTAAAAACCGCAATGACCTCGGTATCTGGGTCATAAAGATTAACGGAATCATAACCACGTATAGTACCACCTTGATACATCCCATTATCAAACCAGATAATATTTTTTCTATTTGGCATATTGAGTATGGAGTCTCGAAGAATAAGTGCGTTTTTTTCCGTTTTCGGTGTTCGACCTTTTTCATTCACAGGTAAACGATGAGCTGAACCGTGGTCCGGCGTCTTGAATTTCACTTGATTATATCCCACACCAAGGTGGGGATGACCTTTCTCTCTAATAAATCCATCTCTCGCATCAGGTAAATCTCTTTTTTGTTGCGGAGTCAAGCCACTAAAATTTTGCTGAGGCATGTTTGATGGTTTCTGAACCTGCAGAGAAGTACCTGGCTGACTAGACTTCGAAAAATAATTATTCCGTGGGGAACTTGAAGTACCTCCAAATAACTGACGATGTGGAGGCGGTGGTGCTTGTCTTACCGGCTGAAAGCCTACGCTTTGTTGTTGCAACATCCAGATTGTGATTAACAACCATGCCGCCTCCCTCACACGTGAATCACCAGCTCGAAGCTGGTTTATGGCATCCTGCGAATAAGAATATTGAGGAACCAATGAAGAACGCTCTATAGAATCCATTAATAAACCTGAAGGACGATCCTTATCCAAAATGGAAACATACGGATTGTAACCAACCCTACTTACAAGTTGTTGATTTGGTTGATGGTAATCCAATTTTAAAGAAACATTCGGTCCAATCAAACCAATTTTAATAGCTAAAAAATAAAGAGTAAATTGAATCGATTTGTAAACATTACCATCGGTTCTATAGAACGCATAAGAAAACGCCCCTAGAATAGATAAGAAAAATAAAAAGATAAGAATACTTTTCGAAAACTTCATCTAAATACCTCCTTTAGAGCTCCATATTTTAAATTTAAGACTACTTTCCAGCATTTCATTATTAAATACTCAAAATGCGATTTTGACGCTCTTCATCGTCCATATGAGTCACGTAACCCGAAGTTGCATTTAAGCTACGATGACCGATGGTTTGGCGAACAAACTCAATATCTTTTGTATCTTTCCATAATTGAGAAATATAACCAATACGAAAACTATGGCTTGTAACGTTTGGTTTTGATGGGAGAAGATTTGATACAGAATGCATAACCTTATTCACATCCATTGTAATTGTTTGCCGTCGAAGGATCTGATTTGGTTTTCGATCTGAGGTAAAGACATAGGAATCTTTATCCTTCATTAGAAACAAAAACTCAAAATCTCTTTTTCGAAGCTTTATTATTCGTTTACCTTCCGAAGTTAAAAAAGCTTTGTGATTAGCAGGACCTCTTTTCAATCTATCAATCGAAATCCAACCTTCTTCTACCAAAGTTTCTAGTTGTCCAACCTTCAATGATAAAAGTTCACCGATCCGAATTCCGGTCACTGAAAGAATACAAATCGCAATTCGTGTTCGTGTTGCTCTATAACTTGGCCCTTCACTTTCTTTGATTAGCAGATTATAGATTTCAGAATTAATCGGATCACGTTTGGGTAATCGTTTTCGCTTGGCCCATTTTTCTCGACGTGCGGCTTTTTCTTCTCTCTCTTGTTTGATTACATTTAATTCCTTAAGAACGTCGTCTAATTGCTGCTTCAGTTGGTCATTTGCCTTTAAAAGCTCTTCATTTCGTAATGCTAATCCGATAAACCCTCTCTGCAAATCATTTCGAATAGCTTGAAGTTCTTTCGAGTTATTGGTTTGGCCTTTTACTAAAATATCTAACTTTGATTCAACTTCGAATTCTGTAATAAATTGATTTTTTTCAATTTTTTGTAGTTTGTTCATCTTAAAATTTTATCCTTTATTTATTTCTAGTGGGATTTAAACCTTACATCATACTATACACTTTACTTTAAAAAACAGTCCGTTTCACTTTAAAAAACAGTCCATCGTGACGGACGCTTTTTTAAAGTGAAAAAATGCTAAAAGCTTGTGAATTCAGGCTTTGTTAAATAAAAGTTAACGAAAAAGAAATTTTATACGCTATTAGCCCATATCAAAGTCAGTATTAAACTCTATTTAAAATAAAGGTTATTATCAATTTTTTCGTAAAGAATAATACCATCTGAAATATTAGAAGTAGTCAAGTCAGAAATATTTATCCTACTTCGATTCGATATAAGTAAAAGTTGTTGTTCGATAAGTTGATGTTGTTGGAAAATCCGAATAACATCAATAAAGATTTGTTTAATCTCTTTGATTTTTTGATTAGAGATTTTATAAACATTAAAGAATTCTCTAAGATGAAAGGATTTCTCAAGATCTTTGGAACTGAAAGTTTTAATGAATTCAACTCTGACCAACCTTTCATGTTTAGTAAGATTTCCCTTAAACAAATCAGGTAATCTAAAAGGGTATAGATAGTAAAACAAATCATCCATCATAACTACTCTTGCTAATAAATATTTAGACCTTGGTTGTTTAAAAAGGGTTACTCGATGAATCCCAGCCAGGCTATCCATCTCAACTATGGTTTGATCTTGAGAAGCAAGGGTTTGCATGTAATTAGAGTCATTGAAAATTTCTACAAAGATATTTTGTTGTAATTGTCTAAGAAATTTTTTGACCTGGTCAATCTTATAAAAGTTATTGGAGGACTTAAAAAGAGAATCACATTCATCACTAAAATCCGTAACTCTAAATATAATGATTCGATAAGGTATACTATCAAACTTTCGAATGTCATAGTCTAACTTTTTAGTAAATGCTATAAATTTTAAAAACATTATAAAATTTTTGATTGTTAAAGCTGATATTATAGGTTTCTGATATGTCATATAATCTGTGTAGATACTAGGTACAATTGAACTTCTAGCATTATTAGCTATTGGTCTTAGCTTTTTCAGGAGCCAATCAACATACTTGTTTTTTAGAGGTAATAATTTCCAAAAATAATTTAAAAACTCCCTTGTTAAGGAATCTTCGATTTGTTCAAAATTATTGCTTAGGAAATCAGGCTTATAATCTGCAATCAATGTTCTGCGAATTTCCATTTCAAATTTCAAAAACTTCCCTTGTCGCCCAACATCGTAAATTTTAGCAGATCGGTTACTACGTTTCGAAGCAATCTTTAAACTTAACTCCTTTTTGGTAGAATTAATACGGGCATTGATTCCTTTAGCACGAATAGTTTCTTCACTTTGTTTAAAAAAATCTGCTACTAGACGTTCTTGACTAGGATGAATTGGTCGAAGATAATTCAAATCCAATCGATTAATCTTGGCAGCAGGAAATAAGTTCCAGTCAATCTTTTTTTCCTTTAAGAGGTGATAAAAGAAGGCTGCACTCTTCGCCGGAAAAACCATACAAACTCCATCCCAATGCGTACTAACATTCACCACAAATTGAATCTTATATGGGTTCTTATAATTGGTTCGAATTTCAGTAGAACGAGATTCACGATACTTTTTATCGACGTCAAAAGAATTAAATCCTAACTTGAAAAAGAACTCAACTATTTGTTGTTTTGTGTATTCAGATAAGGCATCAAATTTCAATTCAAAATAATCAACAACTAAATCTTCAGACTTAAAGCTAAATTTATTGAGAGTCATATTTAGATTTTTATTTTAAAAACCCAAAATCATTCTCATGAATCAAGAAAAAATGACTTTTAAATATCATAAATTAGAAGTAGATTTCTTAACTTTGAGTATGGAAAACTTAAGTAAAAGAAAAAAAATACAAGAATTCGCAAATTATCTATTTAAAAATTTCGGTTTCAATTGTTTCTAAAGCGAAGGCAATATAAGAAAAATTAATGAAACATTATTTCAGGATATTGCTACTAAAGATACTGGAATTATTCGAATCAATTATTGGAAAGTAACGGTTATTGAATTCCCTGGAAAGAGTGGACAAAAAGTATACCAACTTCTTAAGTCGCAGCAGCTTGATTGAAGATTCTTTCCGAGAACTTCTTTGAGGTTAACGTGTCTTGATCTCTGCTATCAATTAATTAAAAACGACTCGTTCGATTCCCAAGAATTGGATCAATTCTTAATTGAATAGCGAAGACACACTCTTGATCAAACGCAGACTCGAACCGTGAAATTAATCACTGGTAACAAGGGCGTCATTTTAGGAATTAACAAACGTTCGAACCCACGCTATGTAAGAGTATATGAAACTCTCAGTGCAATTCGATTCGAGTTAGAGTTAAAGAATTCAGCTCTAAAAGATGTTAAAAAATTTTTATTTAACTACCAATTCAATGATTTTGAATCTCGACTGACTCAGTCATATTTTCACTATATTAAAAAATTTTTTCCCTTGGATAATTGTTTTGTAGCATGGTTAATCGATTTTATTAGAAAGGATTCTAGAAACCAAACACATACGCAGATTGTCTTAGCCACAGAATATTTTACCGATATTACTTGTATTTTTGAAAACCAATCTTCTGAAAGAGTCTATAGTTAATTTAGAAAGTCTACTTGGTTCCTTGATTATTTTCTCTTTTATGTTAGCAATTTTATCGTCATCCAGCATGTTAAGATTGCGTTTGAATTCGTTATATTTTTGCTGACTCTCTACGTCTAGTAAAGTTTTTTCTTGTTTTCTTATAAATTCTTCAGATTTTTCAGCGAAAGCGGCAATTTTTTCTCTTTTGTGCTGAACAGCACGAAAATGTTGAAATTGTTGAGCAAAGATACGTCCAACAAACAATACTGACGCATAATGATGCAAAAAAAGCTCCAGTAATCCCACTTGTTATACCACAAACTGTTGATATAATTATAACCTGTCCAGTTACATTATCTATATAGAAAGCGAGTCGAATACCATGTTTTTGTAGAACATATAAGAGATAACGCTGAATCTTAGTGAGAATAAATTTGACCCTCGATTAGTAGTACCTCCAACTTGTAAGCGCTGAGCTATCTGGACTAATAAGAATGTCAAAAAATTATAGTACTCCGTTGCCACTATATGTAAAAGTGCATCATCCTCGACTTGTACAGATGTATTCTCACTATCATCTATAAAAAATAAATAATCATCTTCAGAAACCCCCCCTCTCATAGCGAAATTATATATTTTATGAACTTTTTTTGGCTGTTTAAAGTAAGCCGGTGGAACTACAAATTCGGGATGAAGTCCAGATTTGGAAATTATGTCTTTTGCTAATCGTGTAGTCTTTTCTTCTTCAGATAAAAAATATTTATTTCTAACCCAGGCAGCTAAATAATTAGAAACAATGAAACTGAATAAATAAATATCGAATGCAGAATAATCCAATCGCCGTATATTTAATACCTCACCTTTCTAGATAATTATTATTATACAAATAATTATCTAGAAAAAAACTTTTCTTTTCTCTATTGCTTATTAGATGATTACTAGAGCTAAAATTAATTGCTACTTATTAGAGTAAATCATGAAAAAATCTTAAGATTCTATCTCAGAAACTACTAAATCTACCCACCTTTTGGTATCTGACCTAATTTTAGATATTACTTTTAATGTTAGATTTTCTTTTCACAAAGTGTCTAACTTTTAAAAAGAGTTTTTAAAAAATTTTGATCTACTTCGATTTGTTCTCGATTAGTGTTTTTGCGTTATTCACAAAATTCGCCTGATTTTGGGCTTATTTTTCCTTTAAAGTAAGTACTAAATAGATAAATTATCCAAAGTCTTGTATCTTTAAGCTAACCATCCATAACTATGTAACCCTTTTCCTAAAAAGTTGACTCCTAAATAACAGATCCAAATAACAAAGAATCCTAAACCACCTAGAATAGCTGTTTTCTTACCTTCCCAACCTTTTGTAATACGAGCATGTAAATATGTCGCAAACACAAGCCATGTAATTAAAGCCCATGTTTCTTTTGGATCCCAACTCCAATATGATCCCCAAGCTTCGTTTGCCCAAACGCCACCTGAAATAATTCCAATTGTTAAAAAAGGAAAACCAAGACCAATAATCCGATAACTCCAATTATCTAAACTTTGTAATAATTTTAATTTACCAAGTTCTGACATTTCATTTGAAGGAGATAATAGTTTTGCTTCATAATAATCTAACATTATATTGTAGAGTGGTAATGATGAATCATCGATAGATTTTAAATCAATATCTTTATATTTAGAAATAACTAAAAATAAAATACATAGTAACGATCCCATTATTAAAGTTGCATAACTTAATAACATCATACTAACGTGCATCATTAACCAATTTGATTGTAATGCTGGAACTAAAGGACTCGACTTTTGCATCTCTGGTGAAAGTGTTAAATTTGCAAAACCATTGATAAGTAAAGCTACTGGTATTAGTATTGCCCCGATTAATTTACTTTTTGTTTTCAATTCAATATATAAATATATTGTTAATAAAGTCGAAGTTAAGAACAATAACGATTCGTATAAGTTACTCAATGGAAAATAACCCGCTACAATCCAACGTGAACAAAGAATAAAACATAACAATATATTTGCGAATATTGTGCTAAATCTACCAATTTTTGTTAAAGGGTTTGTTTTTGTAAAAAATGATAGATTGACCCAGTAACAAATCATTGCAACTAATAAAACTGCAAAAACAATGTTTGATGAAAAATTTTGAATTTCATTCCAATCCATGAAATTTCTCCAATAAATTTTTTTTTATATAAATTCTCTTATAGTATACTATTTTACTAAAAAATTCTTTGAATTTGTTTCTTTTCACATCTTTGTAATTTTAGAAAAAATTATGAGGATAGGTAGTAAAAAAAAAATTCGTCTCGGCGAGAAAATAGGACATTTAAAAATAATTCAATGGTTTTTAAAGAGGAGAAAAGAACTACTAACGAGTAAAGTCTAGAAGGGAGCCTCTTTCTTGCTTAAAAACTTACCAAAATAAACCCTTTACAAACTAAGTAATATAAAACATATTAAAAGGAAAGAACTTATGTAGAAAAATAATTTATGTTTAACGATAACGACATTCCCAAGACTTGTAGGTATGGTTATGCCAGAGTTAGTTCCAAATCACAAGAAGAAAATTCTTCTTTACAATCTCAAAAGGAAGAATTTCTTAGACTCGGCGTTCCAGAAAAGAATATTCGAGTTGAAGTTGGATCTGCTGCTGATAATATTTCTAACCTACCCATTTTCGACTGAATTTTGGGTGAGGGATAAGCGAAGAGTTTTTGAGACTAGATATTAAAGATAATTTTCTGCCTAAAATTGTTAAGTATTGTAAGAAATCTCAATTCTAGGGGGAAAGTTAGTCTTGGACGTTGGAAAGCATTTTAAAATAGTGTCCTCCGTCCAAAGACTAATTAAATTCCCATTGTTTTATTCTTTTAGTTGCTGATACAATTTAGTACGTTTGATACTATAGCCTTTAAGCTGAAATAAACTGTTCGCTTCGCTCACTCCTTCATAATACTTTTTCAAAGATATCTTGCCTTCCGCTTGACGTTGAAAACCTGTTTTAATAATTTCAATCTTCTGTTCTTTTGGAATCCTTCCCAAAGTAATAAAATTTGCTTCGCTCAGGCCTTTCTCTTGATTTGAGGGTATATTTATATACTGCTGATTGTTTGAAAGTCTGTCTAAGAGGCTTTTAGAGTCATCTGAGAGGTTTTTTGAGACTTGATCTCTTGGTTCTGTAATTTCCAAATTCCCTTTTCCATGATTTGATAGCTTATAAGGCCCTTTTTCTGATTTCGAGGTAGGATGTCCTTCCAAAACTTGGTTTTGGAAGGAATTTAGTTGTTTTCATTCTCGATTTCATCCTAATCAGGATCTCTTATGAAATTTTTATCTTTTAGAATTTTTTCAAGATTCGAAGATTCTTCAATCTCAATAGAATGTTTTGAGTTCGAAACTTTTACAGATTGAGCTCCGATTAAATTTAAATTACTACTTTTAAATTTTATTTGGAATAACTCACATCGTCGAAAATCACTTGCTTGTAAATTACTTTTTAGAAATTCACAATTCCTAAAACTAGTATCGCTAAATTCTGCTCTGCTTAAGTCGGACTTAACGAAATGACAGTTTTTCAAATTGCAATTTGAAAACTGACATTTCCGAAGGCTTACATCATTAAATTTACAATTTTCAAAATTACAAGATCCAAAAACCTTTCCTAGTAAGTCTAGATCTTCGAATCGACAATCGATGAAATCAATTAGAGGGAAAGCATCCCATTTAAGATACTGATCTAAATCACTCTCATTAGAAAAAGTCTGATTACTAATTATTAAACGGTTTTTATTTTCAATCATTTTTTATTAAGTATTTAAAAATAAAATTCCTTCTGAGCTACCGGTTGCTCTTATACAAAACTCTTTGACAGTTTGTTTTTCATGCGCCGGAACATAGCATAAATCTACAATATGTAAAACATTTTTACTACTTCTTGGACCTTGCTCTAAACCACAAAACCGTTTTTTTTGCCGAGAAATGTTTGTTCCTAGGTCAGATGCCATTTTTTTTAGTGTTGTATTTTGCCCTTGTTCTTTCAAAATGGCACTACCTATTTAAAATCACATATGCCGATCCAGTCAAGAGGTCAAACTATAAAAATATTTTAATCTAAAAAAAAAAGAGATGTTAGTATTTCAACATCTCTTGATGTTTCTACAATGGTTTACTATCCAAGAATTGATACAATTCGTTTAAATTAGCTAGGATATCTGACTGCTCTTTCTTAAAACTGTCTTGATCAAGTTTTGCTATTTTATTAATTTTGTCCTTTAATTCATCCAAACCTCGAATTACGTTGTATTTCTTAGATTGTTTGACTTCCTCAGCTTGTAACTGATCAAATACAGAAATATCGATATCATTTCCAAAGTAGGATAGTTTTAACTAATAACCGTCTGGGCGATCGTTCATGTAAGCTTCCACTGCTTCGTGAATAATTTCAGTAGTTAATTTTTGAACGATGACCCAAGCAGGACCCGGTTCAAAAAAGTTTACCTTGTTCTTTTTCATTAAAAACTCTAGATTTTTTGGTGTCCCGACAGTAATGCTTAAACTAAATCCATCTTCTAATTTGACATAGACGTCAGTATTTGCATTGTATCTGTCCTTGATTTCGCTTAATTCAGCTTCATCGATTTCAATCGAAAATTTACGAATTTCTTCCATAAAAATTAATTTTTTTTGTTAACATATAACTCTTTCACTCGCTTTATTACCTTACTTTGGTTTTAAGTTCCTTTGCTTGACTTTGCCAAAATTTCCACCTTATCACCAATCTCTCGGGTGTAAAGTTGACCACCTCCGCGTTCTCTATGTTCCCATACATTATTGCCGAGGTATTTTTTATGTGTTCCTGGATTATCACTGCCTTTAGCTAATTCCTCTTGTAAATGATTATCATTATCTTGAACTTTTTGGTTATTACAGGCTTCTTCGGCAAGACGGACTAAATCTGAATCAGCATCAATTATAGACGTTATTGTTTTAGGACGTAGTTCACCCCGAACCTGTTGTTGATGATTAGGTACCATTTTGGGCGCTGTACGATATACTGGCGGATTAACTCTCGGTTGCGTTATTCATTCCAGGACCTAATGTTACAACCGTTGTTACTGTACCTTTATTTATCGGTTGTAAAACCTTTGTTTGGTGCTGTAACCGTGCTAAAAAGTACCTTGGGATAGTACAGCTGTTAAAGTTTATAATAGCTCAACACCTAGTGGCGACGTTATGACTCCAGCAAAAGGCGTTGTTAGATTGGACTGTAGTCCGCCAATTATTAAATATCCTGCTTGCTTTAGCCGGATGTTGTATAGCTAGTGTGGCTACGGGTGGTAATCCGCTGGCTGTTTCGGCAACAATGACAATAGACGAAGCTATTGTTGAATGTGCGATAGATTAAAAATATTGCATCAGATGATTTTTGTCACTTTCCAAAAAATCATCTGATGCAAAACCAGTATTATATAATTTTACTCGCCTAACATAAAAACCCAACCGAATTTTATATCTTCCACCTTTAACACTGAAACCTACCCATTTTGGAATGAATTTTAGCTGAGGGCAAAGTATCTACCCGAACTTCGTTTATTTTCATTCTAGGACCTTTTAGGTCCATTTCCGAGCATATTTGGAATTGAATTCCTTCCTTGATTTGATATTCCGATTAACTCATTGAATATTTCCTAGACAGACTGTCGATTTAGGGTTTACCGCAAAAACACACTAATCTGGGGAGAAAGGAATGAAATATTTCCATCCAGGGGATGAGAGAATCAAATATACTCTGAGAGGGTCAGATTCATCGATTTAAGACCACTTTCTAGGCTTAGCAGGGTATTTGCTAACTTCAATCAAATTCTGGGCTTAAAATGGGCGTATTTTCTGATGAAGATGAAAGATAAAATAATTAAGAAGAGTGATAAATTATATCACTCTTCAAAATTTTGAAATTTTAAATAAACCTCTTTTACAAAATCCTTAACATCTTCCTCAGTGCAATATTCGTCTTCTACTTCTTCAAATTCACGGAAGATTGCGGCTATAAAACTCGCAAATCGATATGACCGTGTACTAGGCTGAAATTTCTCGATTTGTTTCAAATCTATTATGGACGTATCAACCTCTTCTGTTGTTTTCCGAAATAATAACGAAAAAGCAGTTTCGAATTCATCAAAACCAAGAATATTATCGAGAAAATTCTTCATTACTAGAAAAAAATCTTCTCGGTGAGTCCAAAAAACCTGTTCTTCTACAGCTATGTTATATTTCGATAATTCGGAATCCTCTTCTGGATTTTCTAGAAAAAGATTTTTCCCTTGATTCTTTAAATCTTGTGAACGTATCACTAGTTGTTTATGTCTTTTTTTATTGTAATCCATTGTTATTATTTGTATTATCTTGAATATGAGTGCTTACTGATTTTTGTTCTTTTAAAATTCTCTCAGTTACGAAATTACCATTAGTAGCCTTCAAATGATCTCTTTCCATTTGAGTTAATTTACAGGTAGTTAAAAATATATTACTTCCATCTGTTTGTTTTTGATAAATAGCAATAACACCTGTATCAGTATCGAATAAATTTACACAATCGCAACCACGTGGTGTTCCGCCTTGATATTCCCCATTAATATACCAGACAATCTTTTTTCAACTGCAATTAGTACAGTCGTGCGTGATGCTTTGCCTCACTCGCATTCATATCTCGGAAAGTCAGAAACAAAACAATTTATTCGAATTCAGAAAGAAAAAAGGG
>Ga0209812_10000103_pt1 | contig 77619 bp, 70 predicted proteins | sample JI71714BDNA_FD_187502 | JGI IMG/M metagenome (GOLD analysis project Ga0209812, IMG submission 187502) | Wastewater effluent complex algal communities from Wisconsin, to seasonally profile nutrient transformation and Carbon sequestration -... | ecosystem: Engineered > WWTP > Effluent > Algae... | reverse complement strand
CGGCATATGCGTAGTCTCCTTTTTCATCGGGAAGATTTAAAAAAAAGTAAGTGAGTGGGTAAGACAATAGTTTTACTGCTTCTTGAATATCCGTTACTTCAACTTGATTAATATATCCTTCAAAATAGGCAGGGTATTCTCCTGAAAGGGGCTTTGGCATGGTTATTTTTTTGTGTTAGTACTTGATTTAATGGTAGTAATAGACTTGAATTCATTGGCCATTTTCACTGCTTCAAATGCGTTTACAATTCCCCCTGTTTTAGATAAAGATTTGAATGGGACAATAGTGGGTTCTTGACCAGGCTTTAAACATTTAATATCATCAGCAGGTTTGAATGCAGATTGTTCAATGATTTTCTTTATATCAATAGCAGTTAAATGAGGGTAATAAGATTTTAAAATGGCTGCCACTCCCGAAACTATTGGGGTTGCCATACTGGTCCCTTTCAAATTCCCATAGTTGTTGCCACCAGGGATAGTTGAAAATATTTTTACACCAGGGGCAAATACATCCACTTGGTATTGACCATAGCTGCTGAAATCTGCTGCAATGCTTGGGCCTAAATTAGGGTCACTGCTGGCCCCAACTGTAATATAATTTTTGGCATAGGATTTCCAAGGATTTAGCCAAGGGCTGGGAAAGTTTTCAACTGAATCAAGGTTTTCTGCGTCATTGCCTGCAGCATGAATGAGTAAAACATCTTTTTGTTCTGCATACTTAACTGCACTATCTACCCAAGCTTTTTCCGGGGAAAAAGATTTCCCAAAACTCATATTGATAATTTTGGCTCCATGGTCTACGGCATATCGAATGGCCAATGCAATATCTTTATCGTATTCGTCCCCATCTGGAACAATTCTAAGCGTCATTATTTTTACTTGATCTGCAACTCCGTCAATTCCAATTCCGTTATTTCTTATTGCCCCTATAATACCAGATACATGTGTTCCATGAGTAGGACCTGGACCCATTACATCGTTATTTCCATAAAATCTATCTGATAAATTTTCATAATCGTCTCCAATGATTTCACCTCTATAATTAGGAGGAGCATTGTCTTTAGATTCAAATGCCGATTTTTTTCCTTCGATATATTCTTCTAATTCTTTTAAGGCACTTGAATTCTTTTCTTCCGGATCAATTTGAAGCATTTTCATTACTGTCAGAAATCCTAATTTAGCATCTCTTGCGGTTTTGGTAGTAGGCTCAAATTTTTCTAGTTTCTCACAATTATATTCATCTACTCCCATTTCTTGTCGAAGAATTTTATCATGCCTTTTTAGTGCTTTGGCAGTAACTTCTATGAACATCAGGTCCATCATTTCTTCCTGACTAAAATTGAGCTCTTTCGCCGCTTTTGACCACATTTGGTATTGTGATTTTTCTGCTGCTGTAAGTAAATTGGTATCTATAAATGAAGATTGGAATCGGCTCTTCCATTTGTGAAATACCCTGGCTCTTTCATCCCCAGCTTTTTTGAGGCTCTTGCCATCTTTTCCCCCTAAAAAATTCCATCCAAACACATCGTCTACATATCCATTTTGATCGTCGTCAATGCCGTTCCCAGGAATTTCTTTAGGATTTCTCCACAATACTTTTTTTAAATCTTCATGGGCAGTGTCTACACCAGAATCTAATACTGCAACAATAACGGGTTGGGGCTTTTTGTTTTTTGCAGCTAAAAAATCGTAGGCCTTATTCAGGCTAATACCAAAAACATGGTTAGTTTCTAAATCTAGTAAATGCCAACCCTTGGGTATTTCCGATTGTGCTTTTGAAGACAAACTAAATCCGCATCCAAATAAGATGGCAAGCGCAGTTCCACGAATCATGTAGTGTAAATTTTCTCTCTACACAAATTTGCACAATACTGTTGATATATTGTTATGCCTGTTTTTTATTTATCAAATCATTAAGCATAGGTTCTACCATTCTTGTCTTAACAAAATGTTAAACCTTGCTGTATTGTCTCCATTTCTCTACTGCTGCTTCCATATCTGCAGGCATTGGAGATTCAAAGAAAATTTCTTTTCCTGTATTGGGATGAATAAATCCAAGTGTTCTTGCATGAAGTGCACATCTTGGACAAGCTTCAAAACAATTCTCAACAAATTGTTTATACCTCGAATAAATAGTGCCTTTTAATATTTTATCACCACCATATTCGGCATCATTAAATAAGGTATGACCTATATGCTTCATATGCACCCTAATTTGGTGCGTGCGACCAGTTTCTAACTTGCATTCTACCAGGGTTACATAATTGAATCTTTCTAGCACTTTATAATGCGTTATTGCATGTTTTCCTGTATCGCCCTCCGGGTATGCATCAAACATTTTTCTATGCTGTTTATGGCGTGCAATATGTGCATTTATAGTACCATCTTCTTCTTGAATATTCCCCCAAACCAAAGCTATATATCTTCGATTTACGGTATGATTAAAAAACTGTTTAGCTAAATGCGCGGCAGCTTCTCCTGTTTTGGCTAACACAATTAATCCGGTTGTATTTTTATCAATCCTATGTACCAAGCCAAATCGAGGTAAACTCTCTTCGTTTAATTGTGGGTTTTGTTGTCTTAAATAGTATGCCACCCCATTTAACAATGTACCACTAAAGTTGCCTACTCCCGGATGAACCACCATATTGGGTGGCTTGTTTATCACCATTAGAAAATCATCTTCATAAACAATATTCAAAGGAATGGGTTCCTCTTTTAAAATGGTATGTTCAGGGTTGATTAAACTCATTAGAATGATTTCATCCCCTGGTTTTATCTTGTAATTACTCTTTACGGTTTTGCCATTCACCGTTAGAAATCCAGCTTCAATACCTTGTTGAACTTTATTTCTGGTAGCGCCTTCCATATGCATTTGAACCCATTTGTCTATTCGGAAGGGTTCTTGGCCTTTGTCTACTGTAAAAATCTTGCGTTCGTATAAGGCATCAGACTGCTCTTCTGAAATTAATTCGGTATCTATCTGCATGCGGCAAAATTAACTTTATTTTTGTGGTATGGAGCAGGAAGTCATTTTCAAGGATTTAGGTATAAGCAGTTACAAAGAAGTTTGGGATCAACAAGAAGCTTTATTGAAATCAAACGCCGATATTAAAATGGCTTTTAAGTTTGGCAATCAACAACAAAATGCCCCAGAAACCATACCCACATTACATCACTTATTATTTGTAGAACACCCTCCAGTGTATACTTTAGGTAAAAACGGGAAAGAAGAGCATGTATTAATTAGTGAAGCAGATAGAGTTAAAAAAGGGATTGAATATTTTCATATCAATAGGGGGGGAGACATCACTTTTCATGGACCGGGGCAGTTGGTAGGATATCCAATTTTAGATTTAGAAAGATTTAAAACCGATTTGGGTTGGTACTTAAGATCATTGGAAGAGGTAATCATTAAAACCATGGCAGATTATGGTTTAAAAGGGGAGAGAAGTGCAGGGGAAACCGGTGTATGGTTAGATGCGCATATAAAAGGTAAAGAAAGAAAGATCTGTGCAATGGGTATAAAATGTAGTAGATGGATTACCATGCATGGATTTGCATTTAATATTAATACCGACCTCTCATATTTTGATCATATTGTTCCATGTGGTATTCAAAATAAAAAAGTGACTTCTTTGGCACAAGAACTAGGACGAGTAGTTGATTTTGAAGAAGTAAAGTATAGAGTAAAGAAACATTTCGAAGCTATTTTTCCTTGTAAGCTTATCGGCGAATAAAATGGCTTATTGAAGTAGAAATTTATTTTTTTCAAGCAGTTCGCCATTGCAATACAATTCAAAATTATACCATCCACTGTGGTAGAAATTGCTTTTTTCAATGATCCAATAATCTTCTTGCAAATTGGTGATATTGTGCAATAACAATTTGCCATCATAGATAAAAAGACTGTATCTCTTAGTATTTGTATTGGGTAACTGGATGGTTAGGTTGCCTTTTGAATTGGTAAATACATAGCTGGATGGTACCCAAATATCTTGAATTGTTGTGGTTTCGCTTGTTTTGGTTGCCGGAGAAAACTGGAGGGTTCTTTTACCAATTCTTGTAAGTGTATCTTTTGTATTTGCAAAAATGGAATCCTTGAATTTTTTGTACTCACTCGCTGATAATTCCTTGTACAATTTGTTTTTAATAAAAATCCGTTGGTTCGCAGCAGCTTTGTTGGAGCGGGTTAATTTTGCTTTTTGCGCAACAGCCGAATTGAACAATGGGAGTAAACAAATGATACAGAAACATATACTTTTCATACGCTTCACAAATATATTTCATTAGAGCTAAAAAATTAAGCTTCCTGGTTCTAAACTTCTATTCCCTTGCAATCCTCCGCTATGTATAATGAGCAAATTGGCGGGGCGTTTAAAATATTGCTGCTGAATTAAATCTTCGGATGCGTAAAATAATTTTGAAGTGTATACAATATCAGTGGGTAACTGTTCCCTACTGTATAATTGGTTCATGTATTCAATTAACTTGGTTGGATGTTTGGCATAGCCACCAAAATGATAATCGTGTATGGTTGTAAATGCATTGATTTTTTCAGGGGGAAGGAGGGCGTTTACCATTTCGTTAAGCCCGAAATTATTTTTTAAAACACTAATGCCAACTACTGACTGATTTTCATTGGCTCCCAGAGCTAGACCTGCTAGCATAGTACCTGTTCCAGCAGCACAAATAATATGAGTAAAAGCGGAACAGTTCTTCACCAATAAAATGGAAGCAGCTCCTAGGGCACCATTGATACCATAACCACCTTCATTAATCCAAAACCATCCTTTATTGGCAAATTCTCCCATCACTACTTCTTTGTATTTATAAGCTTTCCTCGAAATAAAATGTAGTTTCATCCCCAAGGCTTCTGCTTCCCTTAAAGTGGGCGAATTGCATGATTCACCTCTAATAAAACCAATTGAAGACAAGCCATTTAATTTACATGAAGCAGCAAGCGCTACAATATGATTGGAGTAAGCTCCGCCAAAACTAGCAACAGTATTGCATTTGAGCCGTTTTGCTTCCTCTAGGTAAAACCTTAATTTAAACCATTTATTCCCACTTACTATTGGATGTATTAAGTCTGTTCTGAGTGTAGAAACTTTGGTATGTTCATTTCCCAAACTGGGAAGTTCTTGAACGATGATTTTATTGGTATCGAATAACATTTATTATCAATTGTTGCAATGTTAAATGATTTAACTTTGTATTGTAAAATTAAACTATGAAACCTACTCTTGTAATTTTAGCTGCTGGCATGGCTAGCCGTTATGGAAGCATGAAACAAATACAGTCTTTCGGCCCTGATGGAGAAACTATTATGGATTACTCCATTTATGATGCAATTGAAGCTGGATTTGGGAAAGTGGTATTTATAATACGTGAAGAATTTGCTGAGCAGTTTAAAAGCATTTTTGAGCCCAAACTGGCTGGCAAAATAGCTACTGATTATGTGTATCAATATTTAGAAGCATATACCAATGGGTATCCAATACCTGCAGATAGAGCAAAACCTTGGGGTACCGCTCATGCTGTATTATGTTGTAAGGGCAAAGTAAATGAGCCTTTTGCTGTTATTAATGCAGATGATTACTATGGTCGTGACGCTTTTCATAAGGCATTCGACTTTTTAACCACCATTTGCAATGATGCTACATTTGCTCTAGTAGGATATGAGTTGCAAAAAACCTTGAGCGAGAATGGAAGTGTGAGTCGTGGGGTATGTACTGCAGATGCCAATAATAATTTGACCGAAATTAATGAGCGAACCAAAATTTATCGTGAAGAAGGGGAGATTGTGTTTGAAGACGACAATGGAAAGACACCATTACCTGGAAGCAGTTTAGTAAGTATGAACTATTTCTGTTTTTCACCTGCCTTTATTGATATGTGCGAAAATATGTTTACCGAATTTTTAGCTGCAAAAGGGCAAGAGTTAAAGTCTGAATTTTTTATTCCATATGCAGCAAATGAATTTATACAATCAGGTAAAGGCGTATTAAAAGTGTTGCCTACTTCTGCGCAATGGTTTGGAGTTACGTATAAAGAAGATGCCCCTGGAGTTCAAGCTGCTATTAGTCAATTAGTAGAAAACAAAGTGTATCCATCCTCTTTGTGGAAATAAACAGTTTAAAGTCCTCAAATAAAAAAGGTCTCAGCTATCAAAAACTGAGACCTTTTTATTTATCTGAAGTATAATTTATTTTCCGTAAGCTTTTACAAAATAAACACAGTCTTCTAACTTATTGATTTGAACTTTTCTATCAATCCCTTTAAGAGATGATTTGCTTGGAAGTTTTACTCTTTGAAAAGCGGTATCACTTTTCTTTAGATCATCTATAATAGAATGAATATTCTTAGATTTCACTGCAAATGCAACACCATCTGCTTGTGCTTGCTTGGTGCTTAATACACCAATCACTTCCCCATTCTTATTAAATACCGGACCACCAGAATTTCCTGGGTTGGCACTGATTTGTATTTGATAAGAAAGTGAATCTCCATTGAAACCAGATTTTGCACTTAAATAACCCATGCCATACACAATCTCATTTCTAGGATAACCCAAAGTGAAAATTTCTTCTCCTAAATCAGCATTGCTTTTTTGTATGGTGTATGGAATAGACTTTATAGATTCATATTCCTCATCGTTGATTTTTAATATGGCCAAATCTTTTACATGGTCAATTAAAACAATGGAAGATTTGAACTCCTTTCCTTTGCTATTCACAACAATGGCTCCAGTTCCTTTAAGAATATGGGCATTGGTAACAATATATCCTTTTACGTCTACTAAAAAACCTGATCCACCGCTTAATAGTCTTGCGTTGATCGGTATTTTAGATGTTACTTCATTAATAATATTACCTTGGTATTGTTGATTTTTCTTTACAACTTCTAAGTCTTTACCCAATTGTTCTAGCTTAGGATCATTCACAGCAGTAGAGAAGTACATTGCTAATCCGCTAATAAATAGGGCTATTACACCACCCACAGAAGCAGCAATGGCAGTAACTCTTTTATATTTATTAAAGAATTGAATCACTTTTCCTTTATTGCTTAATGAGCCTCCTTCGTTTAAGTCACCTCTTTCTAAAAGGTTTTGGTGAACTTCATGTAAGGTTTGTTTGATTTGAATATTAGCAGAGTAATCGGCAATTTGATGCAAGAACATATTGTGCTCAACTACCATTTGATCAATTTCAGGGGTAGTATTGCGAAGATTCTCGAAATAAGTACGCTCTTCAGGGCTCATTTCTCCACTGAGGTATCTTTCAATTGCGTCTAATAATAAAATGTCATCCATATACTTACTCTCCAATATTATATTGCGAAAAGAACAATTTCTTTAATCGCATCAAACACTTGTATTTCTGGTTTTTCGCGTTGTCTGCATTGGTGTAACCAAATTCAGCAGCCAACGCATTCATGTCCATTTTCTTTAGATAATAACCCTGAAGTAAACTTTTACAAGGTTCACCTAAACTATTTAAAGCCCGATCCATTATTACAAACTCTGCATTCCTCTTTTCATGGGTTTCTAAATCTTCCTCAACGGCTACAGTTTCCTCAAACCCATCAACCGAACCAGTGAACCTGCCCATTTGTTGAAGTCTTTTTAACCAAAGTCTTCTGCAAACAGAATACAAATAGGTTTTAATTTGACAAGTCAGCACGAATGAATCAGTTTGAGACTTTTCATATAAAGCAATCATTGCTTCTTGGAAAATATCCCTCGCTTCATCATAACTCCCATTGTTATTCAAAACAAAAGCCTGAATCATATTAAAATTATCTTTATATATGATCTCGACTGCTTTTGAATCATTGTGAGCCAGTCCCTTCAGTAATGCTTGTTCGTTCGTATCTCCTTTCACTATCTGTTCCTTTAATACAGTTATAGGCTTAAAAGTAACCCAAAATAGCCCTAAATATTTTTATAAAAAAAATTTGAAACTTCGGGTTACCTTTTTCTCGTTGGCGTATTAATCAGTAATCATTCAAACTAAAAAAGAAAAAAAATGAAAAAATTGTTATTCGTTTTAGCATTAGGCGTATTCGCATCTTGCGCTGGAGAAAACAAAGAAGCTGCTGCTGACACTACTGCAACAACTGTTGACACTGCTGCTGCAACTGTTGATACTGCTGCTGCAACTGTAGATACTACTGCTGCTCCTGCTGTTGATACCACAAAGAAGTAATTTAAACAATCTGTTGGTGAAGAGAAACAGTGAAGTCTAGCTTGCAGAACGTACAACAGATTTAAAAGTTTCATATGGCAAGCAATCGTTAGAAGCCGCTCCGTTTCCACGGAGGGGCTTATTTTTTTAGCCTACTGAATAAAAACTAACTAACCTTAGTTTAAGACTTGTCAAATAAATTTTTTGCTTTCCAATCAATTCATATATTTGAAATACAATGCAAACGGCAATTAACAACTGGTTCTATTCTTTTTATTTTTTCTTCTTTATGAAAAGGAGCCGGGTCCAGTTTGCAAAAGCATAAAAGTTTTAAACAACATATAGGTCCCGGCAAATAGCCGGGATTTTTTTTATCTATACAGTAATGAACAAAATAAAAAAAAGAGATACCGCCCCAAAAAATAGCTTACCTGCTCAAGCAAGTGGTATTTGTATTCAGGGATATGAAGGAAGTTTCCACCAAGTAGCTGCTAGACATTTTTTTGGTAAACAAGTAGAAGTAATTCCTTGTGCATCTTTCAGGCAATTAATTAAACTTGCTTTAGATGATCAAGCATCCAAAGGTGCAGTAATGGCTATTGAAAACTCAATTGCTGGAAGCATTTTGCCTAATTATAATTTATTGCAAAAAGCAAATTTGAAGGTTGTAGGAGAAGTGTATTTATCCATTAGTCAAAATTTACTGGTGAATAAAGGAGTGAAGATTTCAGACATTAAAGAAGTGCATAGCCATCCTATGGCTATTTTACAATGTCTAGATTTTTTAGAATCTCATCCTTTTAAATTAATTGAAACAGAAGATACCGCATTAAGTGCTAAAAATGTGCATCAGCACAAGAGTAAACATATTGCAGCTATTGCAAGTAAACTGGCTGCCGAACTATTTGACCTAGAAATTTTAGCACCCGATATTCAAACACAAAAAAACAATATCACTCGCTTTTTAGTCTTGCAAAGAACCAAGGAAGCTCAGCCAATTATTGGTGCCAACAAAGCATCTATTTATTTTCAAACCAATCATTCAAAAGGGATTTTAGCAAAAGTGCTCACCGAAGTTGCTAAAACTGGAATTAATTTAAGTAAGCTACAAAGTATGCCTATTCCTGGGAGCCATTTTAAGTATGGTTTTTATGCCGATATGGAGTTTGATCAGCTAAAACAATTTGAAAGCATGATGAAAAAAATTGAATCGCTTACGAATAATGTAAAATTATTTGGAATATATAAAAAAGGAAAACTGGTAAAAGGATAATTATGCAGATAGCAAAGTCAAAAAGATTAGAAGGGATTGGGGAATATTATTTTTCACAAAAGCTAAGAGAAATTGAACAGCTCAATAAGGCTGGAAAAAATATCATCAATTTAGGAATTGGAAGTCCAGATCTTCCCCCGCATCCATCAGTAATTAAGGTATTGCAAGAGCAAGCAGGATTGAGTAATACACATGCCTATCAATCTTATAAAGGAGTTGCTGCTTTAAGAAATGCCATAGCAGGGTGGTACCAAAACTGGTATCAAGTTAATTTAAATCCCGATACAGAAATATTGCCTTTGTTGGGCAGTAAAGAAGGAATTATGCATATCTGTATGACGTATTTAAACGAAGGTGATCAGGCATTGATTCCCAATCCAGGTTACCCCACTTATACAAGCGCAGTAAAGTTGGCTGGAGGCACACCGGTCTATTTTGAGTTAACAGAAGAGAGCAATTGGGAGCCCAATTTTGACAAATTAGAAGCAGGTGATTTAAGTAAAGTAAAATTAATGTGGGTTAATTATCCTCAAATGCCTACTGGTAAAAAACCAACTATTGAATTATTTCAAAAGTTGATTGCATTTGGAAAGAAACACCAAATATTAATATGTCATGATAACCCGTACAGCTTTATTTTAAATGATGCACCCATGAGCTTGCTTAGTGTAGCAGGTGCAATGGATACTGCAATAGAATTAAATTCACTAAGCAAAAGCCAAAATATGGCGGGGTGGCGAATAGGAACATTGTGTGGGGCTGAAGAGAGAATTAATGATGTTCTTACTTTCAAAAGCAATATGGACAGTGGTATGTTTTTACCTGTTCAACATGCTGCAGTTGCCGCTTTAAGTTTAGGAGCTGATTGGTATCATTCGGTGAACGAAGTGTATTCAAAAAGAAGAGAAAAAGTATTTGAGTTGCTTGATGTACTAGGATGTAAATACAGCATGAATCAAGTTGGCATGTTTGTATGGGCAAAAATTTCTGAAAACATAAAAGATGGGTATGAGTTGAGTGATCAAGTATTATACAAAAGCAATGTATTTATTACCCCAGGAGGAATTTTTGGTTCGGCTGGTAACCAATATATCCGAGTAAGTTTATGTGGAAGCATCACCAAATTTGAGGAAGCCATCCAACGAATAGAAGCTCAAAAAGCGAATTAAAAAAAGAATATGGTTATTACAATTATTGGTATAGGATTAATAGGAGGATCTCTTTCCATTGCACTTCGTGAAAAGGGATTGGCTACCCATGTTATTGGAGTAGAGGAAAATCCAACTCATGCAAGCAAGGCAATAGAACTAGGTTTGGTAGACGAATGTTTGCCTTTAACAGATGCAATCCAGCAATCTTCTTTAATCATTATTGCCACACCCATTAATGCAGCAGAACAACTGTTGCCCGTTATTTTAGATAAAGTAACTAATCAAGTGGTATTTGATGTTGGCTCTACCAAGTCAAAGATTGTTGAAAGGGTTATACATCATCCGAAAAGAGGAAGATTTGTAGCAACTCACCCCATGTGGGGAACAGAAAATAGTGGACCAACAGCTGCTATAAAGGGCGCATTCAGCAAAAAAGCAACCGTTATTTGCGATAAAACACATTCTGATGCAGATGCTTTAGAAATGGTTGAGCAATTGTATGCGCTTTTAGAAATGCATATTCTATACATGGAATCAACTGCACATGATATGCATGTGGCTTACATTAGTCATATATCTCATATCACTTCTTTTGCATTGGCGAACACTGTTTTAGAGAAAGAGCGAGAAGAAGATGCCATTTTTGAACTAGCAAGTGGTGGTTTTGAGAGCACTGTTAGACTTGCAAAGAGTAATGCAGCTATGTGGGTTCCCATTTTTATGCAAAATCGCGACAATATTTTGGACGTGTTAAATGAGCATATTAGTCAATTGAGAAAATTCAAGTCATGTTTAGAAAAAGAGAACTACGAATATTTACACGAATTGATTGAAAATGCCAATGGAATAAGGAGAATACTTAAGTAAAACACCGCAAAGAAAGCTATATAGAGTACCTTTGCACAAATTTTAGAATACATGATTACATTTGAAGGGTTGGGAATTGACGAGCGTTTAATTCAAGCAACCACAGAGTTGGGGTATGTGAACCCAACGGCAATTCAGGAACAGGCGATACCGGTCTTATTGAGCGGAACGACTGATTTTATCGGTTTGGCGCAAACCGGCACGGGAAAAACAGCAGCATTTGGTTTACCCTTGTTACACATTATTGACGCAGCAGCTAAGTACCCACAGGCATTGGTGGTTTGTCCTACACGCGAATTGTGTTTGCAGATTGTTAAAGAGATTGAGCTGTTTAAGAAATATATGACCGGTATTTCGGTTGTTGCAGTTTATGGAGGAGCTTCCATTGGATTACAGATCCGTGATCTGAAAAGAGGCGTACAAATTGTTGTTGCTACACCAGGCAGACTAATTGATTTGATTGAGCGTAAGGCAATCAATCTAGAACAAATTAGTTATGTTGTATTAGATGAAGCAGATGAAATGTTGAACATGGGTTTCCAAGATGATATTGAATTCATCTTGAAAAATACTCCTCAACGAAACAGCACTTGGTTATTCAGTGCAACCATGCCACCGGAAATTAGAAAAGTGAGCAAGCGTTACATGAAAGATCCAAAAGAAGTAACGGTTGGTAAAGTAAATACTGCTAACAAAAGTATTGATCATCAGTACTATGTTACTACTGCTCATCATCGTTACGAAACGCTTAAGCGTATCATCGATTTTAATCCAGGAATTTATGGAATTATTTTTACCAGAACAAAATTAGACGCGCAAGAAATTTCTGAGCGTTTAACCAGAGAAGGGTATGATATTGATGCGTTGCATGGTGATCTTACACAAGGCCAACGTGATAAAGTGATGGGCCAGTTCAGGGATAAAACACTCCAATTATTAATTGCAACTGATGTAGCGGCAAGAGGTATTGACGTGCAAGGGATTACCCATGTAATCAATTTTGAATTACCTGATGACGTAGAAATCTATACACATAGAAGTGGACGTACAGGTAGAGCAGGAAATCAAGGAATTTGTATTTCTATTGTACATGCTAAAGAAACTTACAAGCTTAAACAGATTGAAAGAATCAATAATTGTCACTTCAGCAAATTAGATATTCCTTCAGGAAAAGATGTTTGTAGAAAACAATTTTTCTCTTTTATGGATAAGTTGTTGTCGGCAGATATTAGTCATGGCGATTACGAAACCTATGTTCCTATGTTGGCAGAAAAATTTGCCGAAGTAAGCAAAGAAGAGGTATTAAAGCGTGTTGCAGCAATGGAGTTTGATCGATTCTTAAAGTACTATGAAAACTCTGAAGATTTAAATATTAGAGAGCGTGACAGAAGTGCAAAGAGAGAGCCAAATGACCGTGGAGACAATCGATCTGCACGCAGAGAAAGCGGAAGAGATGCAGGTAGAGATGCAGGCCGTGGTGACAGCAGAAAAGAATATAAATCAGGCGGAGGTTACAGTAGGTTATTTGTAAACCTTGGAACCAAAGATGGTTTTTATAAGGCGAGCTTCTTGCAATTTGTGTTAGATATGAGCGATCTTAAGAAAGAAGTATTGGGTCGTATTGATATGAAAGACATGAATAGCTGGATTGAAATTGAGAAAACTGCAGCGCAGCAAATGATTCGTTCTTTGGATGGTAAAAAGTACAAAGGAAGAAGCATTCGAATGAATGATGCAGATAGTGGAGGAGGACGCAGATAATTTTATTAACAAGCAATCAAACGTATATGGAACAGACCTTACAGCAAGAAGCTAATATCAACACTATTCTTGCAAAAAGACCACTCATTATTTCCGGACCATGCAGTGCAGAGACCGAAGAACAAGTTTTAGCAACTGCTAGCCAACTTGCCGCAACAGGTAAAGTAGATATTCTACGAGCAGGTATTTGGAAACCAAGAACCAGACCGGGAAGTTTTGAGGGTGTTGGTACAAAAGGGTTACCATGGTTGCAAAAAGCAAAAGAGTTAACTGGTTTACCTGTGGCAGTTGAAGTGGCCACTGGTAAGCAGGTGGAAGATGCTTTACATTTTGGTGTAGACGTCTTGTGGATTGGTGCAAGAACAACCGTGAATCCTTTTAGCGTTCAAGATGTGGCAGATGCTTTGAAAGGAGTGGATGTTCCAGTTTTGATTAAGAACCCCATTAATCCAGACCTAGAATTATGGATTGGTGCTGCCGAGCGTGTTGCGAAAGCCGGCATTAAAAATATTGGGTTAATCCATAGAGGATTTAGTTCTTATGGAAATACCGAATATCGAAATGCACCTATGTGGCACTTAGCAATTGAAATGAAGCGTAGGTTTCCTGAAATGCTCATGATTAATGATCCTTCCCATATTTGTGGAAGAAGAGATATTCTACAAGAAGTTGCACAAAAAGCAATTGACTTAGATTTCGATGGTTTAATTATAGAGAGTCATATTGATCCAGATAATGCATGGAGTGATGCTAAACAGCAAGTTACTCCAGCAGTATTAGGGGCTATGATTGATGCAATGATTTGGCGTAAAGAAGACATCATTTCTGAGGAGTTGCATATTCAGATGGATAAAATGCGTGCACAGATTAATCAGTTAGATGATGAGTTATTGCAATTGTTAGGACAACGAATGAAAGTGGCAGATAAAATTGGTCAATACAAGAAAGACAATAATATTACCATTTTACAAACCAATCGTTGGAACGCCATATTAGAGCGTGCTTTTGTAAAAGGAGGGCAGCTTGGATTAAGCCAAGAATTTATCACTAAATATTTTGATGCGGTACATATGGAAAGTATCAATCATCAAAATAAGATTATGAATTCGTAGTATGCAAAAGAAGCGTTTTTTATTCTCTGGAAAAGAGACTCTTTTTTATTTTGATGCAGCATTTAGCTTGCTAGAAAAATTGGTTTCTAAAGAGAAAGCTATTATTGTAACAGATGAAAATTTGTTTCAAGCACATCAACGAAAATTAAAAGGATTTAATACCATTGTTTTAAAGCCTGGAGAGCAATTTAAGGTTCAACAAACAGTTGATGTAATAATTGACCAACTAATTTTATTGGGTGCCGATAGGCAAACAACTTTAATAGGTTTTGGTGGAGGAGTCATCACCGATTTAACTGGTTACGTTGCTGGAATTTATATGCGAGGGATAAAAGTAGGATATATTCCTACTTCCCTTCTTGCTATGGTAGACGCAGCAATAGGCGGTAAAAACGGAATTGATGTAGGGGTGTACAAAAATATGGTTGGTTTGATTAGACAACCATCTTTTCTTATTTATGATTATAGTTTATTAAAAACATTGCCTCTAGCAGAATGGAAAAATGGATTTGCCGAAATCATTAAACATGCTTGTATTAAGGATCAAAAAATGTTTATAGAATTAGAGCAAAACAGTATTCCTACATACAAAAAGAATCCTTCCTTATTGGCAAAACTGATTCTGCGAAATGCTTTGATTAAAATAAAAGTAGTACAGCAAGATGAGTTTGAAAAAGGCGATAGAAAATTGTTGAATTTTGGCCATACCCTTGGGCATGCAATTGAAAATATGTATCAATTGAGTCATGGTGAAGCCATTAGCATTGGCATGACTTATGCCGCATTAATGTCTCAGCAGTTAAAATTTTATAAAGAAGCAGAAAGAGTCATTCAATTATTGCATCAATATGGGTTGCCTACTGTAGCTGATTTTGATGCCAAGAAAGCTTTTCGTGTTTTACTAAAAGATAAAAAAAGACAAGACGATTCTATTAACTATATTCTTTTGCAAAAAACAGGAAAGGGGGTTGTTCAACCTCTATTACTTGTGCAACTGCAAGAGATTTTCAAACAATTTTAATAAGCTAACTTGTTCTGATGATTGCAATCGTTCATCCTGCTAAAATAGAAGGTATAATACTTGCTAATGCAAGTAAAAGCTGCATGCAGAGAGCCTGTGCTGCGGCATTGCTGCATCATGGAACAACTCATATTGTTAATCCAGGAAATAGTTTTGATGATTTGGCTGCTATTGAAATGATTCAAAAATTGGGAGCATCCATCATCAATCATTCAGAAGAAAGTTTAACGATTCAATCTACTGGAGTAGCTCCTATTTCTCAACAACTTAATTGTGGAGAAAGTGGATTGGGGATCAGAATGTTTACACCAATTGCTGCGTTAAGCAAGGCAAGCTTAACCATTAATGGGTCAGGAAGTTTATTGAAAAGGCCGATGCATTTTTTTGATGAAGTGCTTCCGCAACTAAAAGTGCATATGAGCTCAGCGGAAGGGTTTTTGCCTATCACCATTCAAGGGCCACTAACACCAACGAATATCACTATTGATGGATCTTTGAGCTCTCAGTTTTTAACGGGATTATTAATGGCTTTTGGTGCTGCAGAAGCAGACGGTGTTACCATAACTGTGAATGACTTAAAAAGTAGACCCTATATAGATCTTACATTACAAGTAATGGAAGCATTTGGAACTACTATTCAAAATAATAATTACGAATCGTTTAGTTTCGTTAAAGCCAATCAAAAAGGAAAAAAAACCAATATCCAATACCAAGTAGAAGGGGATTGGAGTGGAGCTGCTTTTTTATTGGTTGCTGGGGCAGTTGCTGGAAATATTAATGTTAAGGGATTAAATGTATTTTCTACACAGGCAGACAAAGCAATATTGCAGGCATTGTCTGATGCAGGAGCCGGACTTTCTGTTCAAGAACATCAAATAGAAGTAAGGTCATTGCCTTTAAAAGCCTTTCATTTTGACGCTACCGATTGTCCTGATTTATTTCCTCCATTGGTTGCATTGGCTGCCTTTTGTGAAGGTACTACAGTGATAGAAGGAGTTCATAGACTCGCATATAAAGAGAGTAATCGAGGAATTACATTACAAGAAGAATTTGCTAAATTGGGTGTTGAAATAAAGCTGCAAGACAATTTGATGCTTGTTGTAGGACGTAGAAATGGATTGCAGGTAACGCCAATTAATTCAGCAAAAGTTTCTTCTCATCATGATCATCGGATAGCGATGGCCACGGCTATTGCTGCATTAAATGCGGATGCGCCAGTTACCATTCAAGATGCAGAAGCAATAAATAAATCTTATCCAGCATTTTATAGTCACTTACAACAATTAGGTGTTGGTGTAATAACTGAAATATAATAACGTTTAAATATAAACAGCAAGGTGAACGCATTTGGTAAATTATTCTGTGTGCAAATTTTTGGGGAATCTCATGGAGAGTCCGTTGGACTTGTCATTGATGGATGTCCTGCTGGTCTTCCTTTATCTGTTGAAGATTTTATTGTAGATACCGAACGAAGAAAAGGGGGGGTGCAAAAAGGAACTACACCAAGAAAAGAAGATGATTTACCCATTTTCAAAAGTGGATTATTCAATGGAAAAACAACTGGTGCTCCATTGACCATTTTATTTGAAAACAACAATACAAGAAGCCAAGATTACGATAAACACCGATCCATACCAAGACCGGGCCATGCAGATTTTACTGCACATGTAAAATATGGCGGTTTTGAAGATTTTAGAGGGGGCGGTCATTTTAGTGGTCGGTTAACAGTATGCTTGGTTGCAGCTGGAGTGGTCGCGAAAAAATTATTAGTACAACATCAGATACAAGTTCAATCAGTCATCAATGAAATTGGTGGAGAAACCGATTTAGAAAAAGGGTTGCAAAAAGCGATTGATGCAAAAGACAGTGTTGGGGGAATTGTAGCTTGTACTGCAACGGGATTGCCAATTGGTTTAGGGGAACATTTTTTTGATTCTGTAGAATCGCTGATCAGCCATGCAGTGTTCGCTATACCTGCCGTTAAAGGGGTAGAGTTTGGGGCCGGATTTGCTGCAGCAAAAATGTTTGGGTCTGAGCACAATGATGCCATTGAAAATATTGCGGGTCATACTAAAACCAATCATGCCGGTGGCGTTGTTGGTGGTATTAGTAATGGGAACGACTTGTATTTTAGGGTGGCAATTAAACCAACTTCTTCAACACCTAAAGAACAAGTATCTTTAAATTGGGATAACCAAGAACAAGAACGGTTTTCAATTAAAGGAAGGCATGATTTGTGCATTGCTTTACGTGTTCCTGTAATTTTGGAAGCGGTAACAGCAATAGTCATCACCGATTTAATGCTTCAAGAACAAAAATTAAAAAGACTATTTTAACATGAACGGAGATTTTATATATCATATCACTACCCAAGAAAAATGGGGTTTGGCTTTAAAACAAGGATTTTATGAGGCCGATACATTGGTTAAAGAAGGATTCATGCATTGCAGTACTGCTGATCAAGTGAATGGTGTATTAGAAAGATACTACCAAGGAGTAACTGGGTTAGTAAAGCTGACAATTCAAAAAGACAAAGTAGAACGCCCACTCGTATTTGAACTGGCAGGAAATATTAATGAGGTCTTCCCTCATATACACGGCACCCTAAACCTGGATGCGGTAGTTGCTGTAACTCCTATTTAGTAGATCATAAGTTATTGAAAATCAACTTGTATTTAATATACATGGTTGATTTTTTTCATTTGAATCAAACTTCGGCATACAATTTGGCTATTGTGGCAGAAAGTGCGAAGCTCATTCGGTGATTTTTTGTACCTTATGTACGCACCATTGTTCATTTAAAGCAATTGAATGCATCATAAAATACTTTTTATTCTATTACTCATATTAGCGGGTAAGGTTCAGGGGCAAACACAAGCAGATTCAGTGCTGTTTAATCCTGGTATGCCAGATAGTTTATTGTGGTCGGCAGATAGTGCGCTTAAAGCAGATGCCAACTTGGTTTTTACTGGCAAAGTAGTTTTGGGAACGGCAAGTTATTATAGTGGTCGTTTTGAAGGGATCAAAACCGCCTCAGGAGAAAGATTTACTAATAAAGCATTTACTGGCGCTAGTAATAGCCTCAAATTGGGAACATGGGTAAAAGTGACCAATATGAAAAACGGAAAATGGGCAGTAGTCAAGATTAATGATAAAATGCACCCTAGAATGAAAAAAAAGGGAAGAGTGATTGATTTAACTAGGGCTGCAGCCAAAAAATTAGAATTTTTGAATAAGGGACTTGCAAAAGTGAAATTGGAAGTTGTACAGGCTCCAGAGGGGAAAAATAATTAAAAGATAAAGTTATCATAATTTTAGAAAACCAATTTCTACTTGTATTTTTGCCATAAATTAACAAAAACCTGTTTATGAAGAAATTTCTGTTTTCTTTAATAGTTGTTGGTTTGGCAACTGCTTCTTTTGCACAAACACCTACCAGCTATAAGAAAAGAGCCAGCTTAGGTGTTGCTTTTTTCTTGAATGATATGTACACTGCGGAAAAAATCAGCAGAACTTCTCTTTCTCGTGTTCTTCAAAGTGGTGAGTTTACTCCTCTTAAGGAAATGAGTCCTGGTTTAAGCTTTCAATATTTCGAAGGTATCACTGAGCATGTAGACTTCATGGCTACATTATCTGGTACTTACACTAAATATCCTTTTTATAGAAAGTCTGGTGTTACTTCTTCTACAAGAAGCCTTTTCTTATTAGAAGCAGATGCAAATGTGAATGTTAAGTTGCTAACCGATAAATATACTGTAGTTCCTTATTTTACAGTAGGTGTTGGCGCTTCAATGTATGCTGGAACTTATTTTGCTGCTCAGGGTAATACTGGTGTAGGATTACAATTCAATTTGGGCGGAGAAACCTTCATCAATACCCAAATGTTGTTCCGTGGCGCCATTTCTGGATTAGCGTATAATCATACTGCTTATACAGTAGGTATTGCTTCTCCATTAAAGGATAAGCCAGCTCCTAAAATGGTTACTCCTCCGCCACCTCCTCCTGTTGCTGCTCCAGCACCAGTTGATACAGATAAAGATGGCATTAACGACAAGGATGACAAGTGTCCTACTGTAGCAGGAGTTGCCAAATACAATGGTTGCCCTGTACCAGATACCGATAAAGATGGCATCAATGATGAGAATGATAAGTGTCCTACCACTGCGGGTGTAGCTAAATACAATGGATGTCCTATTCCTGATACCGATAAAGACGGTGTAAATGATGAAGAAGATAAGTGTCCTTCAGTTCCAGGTTTAGCACGTTATCAAGGTTGTCCAATACCTGATACTGATGGAGATGGTGTAAATGATGAAGAAGATAAGTGTCCTTCAATTAAAGGGACTCGTGAGAACAATGGTTGTCCTGAACTAAAAGCAACTTACAATTTTGATAATAAGAAAGTACAGTTCGTATCTGGTTCTGCAGTATTAACCAAAGTGTCTAAAGTAGAATTAAACAAAGTGGTAAAAGCTTTAAATGAGAATCCTACATTGAAATTATTTGTAGAAGGTCATACTGATGCTTCTGGAAACGACAAAATCAATAATCCATTGTCTGTGAAGCGTGCAAATGCGGTTAAGTCTTACTTAGTAGCTCAAAAGATTGACGCTGCAAGACTAACTGCTGAAGGCTTCGGAAGCACTCAACCAATTTCAGACAACAAAACTGCAAAAGGTAAAGCGCTGAATAGAAGAGTAGACTTTAAGGTTCAAGAATAATGATTGAACTACTTATATTGAAAAGCCCCGAGTTTACTCGGGGTTTTTTTTTGGCGATATTGTTTTATTCAAAATCTACAAAAGTTGGAAGTAATTGGGAATTCTAATTTAATGAATTCGATCTCCTCTTAATTCAAGGTTTTTCATGATTTCAATTTCGTGGGCAAGCCATTCTTTCCATCTTGCTCTAACTTTTGTTTTGGGGATATATAATTCTGCAAGGGTTATAAACAAAGTGTAATGACCTGCTTCGCTTTCCATAAATTTTCGGTAGAATTTTCTTAAATAAGCATCTTCTAAACCTTCACTTAAGCGTTTAAATCGTTCGCAACTTCTTGCTTCAATTAATGCCATAGTGAGTAACTGGTCTAAAAGTCGGTCTTCTATATGCCCACCCTTGTGTTGAAAAATCAATAATTGATTTACATATTCGTCCTTTCTTTGCTTGCCTAGTGCAAGCCCTCTTTTATTGAGTTCTGCTAATACTGCTCTGAAATGCCCCCATTCTTCAGTAACAATCGGAGATAGGGCTTCTACAAGTTCTTTTCTATCAGAATAACGTTGAATATAAGAGATACAGGTTAAAGCTGCTTTCTGCTCACAATAAGCGTGGTCTGTTAATATTGCTTCTAATGAAATACTGGCTAAATCTACCCATCTAGGATCGGTAGGTAATTGTAAGCCAAGGATATTCTTGGCATGCGTAGATAAGTTGTCGTGCATAGTAATTAAAGTCATTTTTCAAAATAAGCAAGGCTTCCTCCAACCCAGTCTTTGTCTTGGTTGTATCTAACACCAATCATTTTTCCTTTGCTCAAACGGGCTAAGTTATTGGTTGCAATAGGTCTTGCGTCCCCTTCTTTCCAAAAATAAAAAATTCTAAGCTCAGCTTTGGCGGGTTCATTGGGGGTGTCAATTACTGCAGCGTATTTTACTTTTTTTTGTAGTATCCAATTTTCTGGGTCTTGAACTGACTCAATATCTTTTGGAGTAACATCAATCACTACGCCTTGTCCTGCAAATGAGAACAATGGTTTTAATACATAGTTTTCTAAGTCTGGAGGAACCTGTTTTAATTCATTCAAAAACCATGTAGTTGGAACATATGGATGCTGAATAAATGGTAAAGTATATTTACTAATTCTGTAGAACCAATTTGGATGAGGAACCCATTCAACATTTAAATCTTCAAAAAGAATTTGGCCTATTGCTTGTATTTCTTTTTTTTGTTGTTGTAAATCATCAAAAATAATCCGATTATAAATTCGCTTAATTTGAATCTTCCTCTTGTCTTTTATATAAAAAAGGTCATTCCCTTCTTTAATTAATTCTGTTAAGCAAACTATAGATATGCCAGTATATTCGGCTGTAAAATAAAAATCAACTTTTGTTTTTTGTTCATGCGGAAATAATTCCAAAAGAATGACTTCTTCTGGGGAATAGTTGCCTACTATAATTTCATTGAGTAAGGCAGTATATGTTTCTTGTGTAAATCCATTTAAGTAACAACTAAAATTTTCTGGAATTGCATATTGTTTTCTAAAAGTTAAGTCGTGCCATATTTGATAAGCAAATAGGGTAGGGAACCCTTGCATTTCAATTAATTGTGGTTCAAGTTCTCCTAATTCATTTTCACATATTCCAAAATCAAAAGCAATAAAATGGGTATGCTTATTTTCGTTGGGAACTTTTACATTAGAAGGAATTGCATGATTGGTTAACTCAATGAAGTTGGGTTGTACAATAAAATCAACAATTGATTCGCAAGCTGAAAGTAGCTTCTCTTTAAAAATTTTATCAATAAATACAGGAGTTTCTGCAACCCTAAATTCGATTGCTCCTTTATATTTTTCATTTAGAACTGCTAGGTATTGTTGATACCCAGCATCAGTAAAAGATTCGTTGAATTGTTTTCTGATTGCAGGAACCATAAGTTAAAATTTTGGACTATTGGGTAACCAATTCTTTTGTGGCTTGATGAAGAAAGTTAGGAAGAATATGGTTGTAGGTCCACATGATTTTTCCCGGATCCAATAATTGTTCTACCATGCTTTCCCACTTAGCCAATCCATGTGCTTCTATAACCACATTTTTTTTATCTTCTCTTTGTAAGTACATGGCCATTCCATTTGCATCTGCTTCCGGATGAAACTGCGTGCCCATGAAATAATCATTGAAACGAACGGCCATAATGGCTCTTTCAAAGGGCACATGGGGCCTGTTTTTTTCTATGGCTAAAATAGCCCCACCCAGTTCTCTGATTTTTTCGTGATTGGGTTCAATTACTTGATAGTCTCTGCTGTCAACGCAATAGAATGGATCGCGTAAGCCATTAAAGACCAATTCATGGTGGCCATCTTCCATCATATGAACCGGGAATACGCCAAATGAAGTAGATTTTCGTTTACACACATTGCCAACTTCATAGTGTCTGCAGAGTAATTGAAAACTGTGACAAATAAAGAATGCATGTTTTTTAGGGAAACAATTGGTACTATTATTCCATTGCTCTAGTTGGGTTAACCAGCTAAAATAAGCTGCTTCCCATTTAGTATCAATAGTATCTAGAGGAGAGCCTGGGCCTCCACTAGATATAAATAGATCATAATCTAAAGAGGGTACCGCTAAATGTTCTCGAACATTAAATTCATCTAATTGAATCTGAATATTATTTTTACTTCCCCATTCGGCAAGTATTTCTCTTATACAACGCATTCCTTGGTTGGCTTGACCTTCATAAAGATCAAGTATGGCCACTTTATAGGTTGTTTGGCTGGGTATTACCATGCTTATAGATAGCTAAGATTGGTCTTAGGCGTTAATGTTAATAAGGTTTCGTACATTAATTTGATGGTGTCTTCAATATCTTTTTTATGCAACATTTCAACGGTAGTATGCATATATCTTAAAGGGATAGAAATTAATACAGAAGGACATCCATCGTTTGCATATGCAAAACTATCGGTGTCTGTTCCTGTGCTTCTACTTAGGGTTCGCATTTGAACTGGAATCTTATTCTTTTCTGCAACAGATTCAACCACTGCAAGTAATTTATTATGAATTGCTGGGGCAAAAGCAAGAGAAGGCCCTTTACCGCATTGAATATCGCCCTCAATAATTTTACTAATCATTGGAGTACTTGTGTCATGCGTTACATCTGTAATGATGGCGATATTCGGTTTAATTCTTCTGGCAATCATTTCAGCTCCTCTTAATCCAATCTCTTCTTGAACTGCATTTACCACATAAAGTCCAAAAGGTAATTGCTTCTTGTTTTCTTTGAGTAGTCTGGCTACCTCCGCAATCATAAATCCCCCAACCCTATTGTCAAACGCACGTCCAATAATAAAATCATAAGCCAATTCGTCGTATCCCTCTTCATAAGTAACTACAGAACCAATTCTAATCCCTAATGCTTCTACTTCCTTTTTATTTCTTGCTCCACAATCCAAACAAAGATTTTCTATTTTTGGTAAAGGTTCTTTTTGTTCCGGGTTGCTTAAACGAGTATGGATAGCAGGCCATCCAAAAACGGCTTTTACAGGGCCTTTTTTACCATGAATAAGTACCCGCTTTGCTGGAGCAATTTGGTGATCAACTCCTCCATTTCTTTTCAAATAAATAAGCCCTTGATCATTAATATAATTTACAAACCAACTGATTTCATCACAGTGTGCTTCAATCACTACTTTAAAAGGAGCAGTAGGATTAACCACCCCAACAGCAGTTCCGTAGGGGTCTGTAAAAATGGTATCTACATAGGGTTTTATATACTCCATCCATAATTTTTGACCACCACTTTCAAATCCTACAGGAGAAGGAGTATTGATATACGTTTTTAAAAAATTCATAGACTTTTCGGTAACTACCGACTTAGTCTTGGTTGTTTTTGCTTTTGCCATTATTAAAAGTTTAATTACCCAACATGCCGGTTATGCCACAAATTGCTTTTACCAGCATCAATCCGTCAATGATTGCAAGATAATAGAGAATGCTTTTACGTTGGTGCATAAAAGTGCAAACAGTTATCAACAATACATAAGGTATACTGTTGAATAGTATTCTAAAAATGGAAAATTCTTGCCCGATTGCAAAAATCCAGTAAGCCAGTACACTTAAAATAGTCATTGGGTAAATGACCCAAAACAATGTTTTTCTGAGTCCAAATTGAACTACCCAGGTTTTCAAATGCTGATTGGCGTCGTTTGCGTAATCTTTGATGTCGAAGAGAATGCAAAGAATGCTAATAAATAACCAGTTTTTAATAAATAGAAGTCCGGTTAGTGTATCTAGGGATTTATCTTGACCTGGATTGCTCAAATCATAAAAGAAAACTGGTGAAAATGATACTGTGCCAGCCCAAACCCAACCAATAATAAGCGGCTTTATTAACCCATTGTTTCTTAATCCCCACTTGCCCCAAAATGGATGCATATGTTTGTAATAGGCAATACCTATTACAAAAAAACTAAATAATATCAACCAGCTTTTAGTATTTACTTTAGAAAAATGGGGTTGGAGTCCATTCACAACCAATAGGGTAATGGTTGCTAGTAAAAAAGTTAAGATTAACTGCGTTCTTTCAATCTTTTTTTTATTACGCAAGTACCAGGCAGTTCTATCGTTAAGGGTTGTTGGGGTTCGCTTAATTTCAATATAATAAGCGTGAGTATAGTATAGGATAGTTGCGAAGCCAATTAATAAATAATAGAAAACATTATTTAGTGGCAAACCCAGTTGTAATGAACATTCGATGGATAAAGCAACGGCACAAATTGCGTAGAAATAGTTACCGTAAAAAAAACCTTTTATCTCAGCTATTCCTTTCATTAGCGAATTAAAATAATATCAGGAGAGCTAATGGTGTCACTTCTGTTATTGGCCTTGTCTTTTAACCAAAATCTAAAATACGATGTATCATTTCTATTGTTACAGCCTACAATCGAAGGGGTACCTGGTACATTTGCATTGTAAACAAAAGTGACTTCTAATTTTCCTTTTAAATTAGGGGTGCCTGTAAAGTCGGGAACTCTATTTGGACTAATAAACTGCACACCAGGTGTAGTGGGACAGGTTTTAGAAATCTTCTGTACCCAAAGGGTATCTTGTATATCTCCCTCTTTGTCTGTAAAGTTTAAGCTGAAAATGAGCAAATTGCCCTGTCTGAGTTCCCTTGAATTCACTTCGCCAAAAGCAAGTGTTGGCTTTGTATTAAATTCATCTTTTTTACATCCGTAAAAAAAGCAGGTAATTGTCAGCAGGATTAATAATTTTGTTCTCATCAGATTACTTTCTTTTCAAATTTAGTTAAAACAATACAAATAAGGTTGGTACTACCCATTGATATTAACAATATTTTTTCTGTAAATGAATCCAGTTTTGATGATTTGTGTAATACTGTTTTTCAATTTCAGTACCAATATAACCCAGTTTACCACCAATGGGTTGACCTGATTGATTCATTGCCATCAGAACGAAAGATACCACAAAAGATACCTGCGTTGCCTATTTCATTTTTCAAAGAGCAGCAGGTGAAAACAGGAAACTGGCAAGAGCAGAAAATTTTTGAAAGTAGTGGAACAACTGGAATGGTTAGTAGCAGGCATCATGTGGCCAATTTAGCCATTTATGAGCAGGCTTTTCTTGAAGGATTTGAACGTCAATACGGATCAATTCAAAATTGGTGTGTATTGGCTTTGTTACCCGCTTATTTGGAAAGAGAAAATTCTTCATTGGTATATATGGCTAATAAAATGATTGCAATGAGCGGTCATTCCGAAAGCGGCTTTTATTTATATAATTATGCCGAATTAGCAAATAAGATTGCAGCGTTAGAATCTAGAGGTCAGCCCACTTTGCTGTTGGGTGTAACATTTGCCCTACTTGATTTTGCTGCACAGTTTCCTATGCAATTAACATATACAGTGGTAATGGAAACAGGGGGCATGAAGGGAAGAGGAAGAGAACTAACAAGACCTGAATTACACGAAACACTCATTGAAAGGTTAAGTCTTCCATCTATTCATGCAGAATATGGAATGACAGAATTACTCAGCCAAGCATATTCAAAGAGCGGTGGCAGGTACTATTGCCCACCATGGATGAAAGTATTTGTTCGAAAAGAAGATGATCCATTAGCCATTTTAACGGAGGGAACAGGACTATTACAAATCATAGACCTTGCAAATATTTACAGCTGCTCTTTTATTGCAACACAGGATATAGGCAAACTATATGCTGACGGAAGCTTTGAAGTGTTGGGTAGAATGGATCACGCAGATATTCGTGGCTGCAGTTTACTGGTTTTGTAGGGTAATGGATGATTTATTATAATGTTTTATATACTTCTATTTGTGCTCTTGCAATATTGTTCCAAGCAAAATGATCAATCACCATTTGTCTAGCGTTCATTTTCTTTCTATTCCACTGAATTAAATCGATATCGTTCATGCTTTCGATAAAAATTTGGCAAAGTGTTTCTACGGAATTGTCTTTTAATGTATAACCAGCATTAGCTGCTTTGATGATTTCTGCAAAATAAGTTTGATTTGATACAATAGACGGGATAGACATTGACGCACTTTCTAATACAACAAAAGGAGAATAGTCTAATCTTGATGGTCTTACCATAATATCAATTTTACTTAGCTGTTCAAATTTTAATGTGCCATACACCATTGGTTTTACAAATACATACTTGTGCAATCCTAGTTTTTTAATTGATTTCAAAATAGTGTTTCGGTCTTTCCCATTTCCCATAATCCAGAGTACAGCATTATTGGTATTTGTTTTTTTAAAAACAGAAAATGCATTTAGTAAAATATCAATTCCCATTTTGGTGACATTCAGCTCTCCATAATAACAATAAATAATTTCATCATGTTTCATTATTTTAGGAGCAATATTGATATTATTATCGATTAATCCATTGGGTAAAATATAAGACTTTTGTAAGTCAAAAGGGCAGGAGGCTAAAAGCTCTTTTCGTTCAAACTCACTTACAAAATGGATAGCGTTGGCCCAATTAATAATATTCGTATCAAAATTTTCAAACTGTTTTCTTTTTAAATAGCTCGCCAATTTTAAAGTATATAGGTTGTACCTCCCATGTGGAGATAATACAAATTGAAAATCATTTTTATGAAGATGAAAAATGATTGGATAAAAAATTGGAATAATACCTCCATGTATATGAAATATGGTTCCTGGCTTAAGCGCTTTCATGGCTTTTTTCATATTATCCAGCGTATTCCACATAAATAATCTTGAGCTGAAGAAGCAGACTTTATATGGTTTTTGTTGTAATTGCTCTATGGTGCCAGCTCCAATTCCCCAAACTTGAACGGTATAGCCCAACTTAGTTTGCTCTGTTGCCAATTGGTTAGCAATATCAACCAGTTGGTTGATTTTTTCTTTAGTATTTCTTGCAAAAACCAGGTGTATTATTTCCATAATAAATTCTGCATTTATTAATTCCAGAATGAAAATACAGTATATTTAAATTACACAACGAATTACCTATGAAGTGGCGTGAACTAACTTCCCGTTCTATATTTTTCGCTTATTTTTTACTATTGTTTGGCCAATTTTTATATTGGCTTGGACGAATATTTTCTATCCATAATATTAAGTGGTTCATATTGAAAGTGATTATTTATGCTTACATCATTCTATGGCTTTACAATTATATAAAAACATGGTTAGGTACATTAAAACAATTTGGGTAAATACTAGAATTGTTATTATTGAGTTATACAAAAAAAATAAGGACAAAAATGCGTTATCCATATAGTGTTGAAAGAATATTATTAGATCAAATTTCTTCTAATGACCATTTTGTTTTTACAACAGACTTAGAGGCAAATATTACATTTTGCAATGATGCTTTTCAAAGGCTATATCAAATTGTGGGTGAATCTGTACAAGGGGTAAATATTGATTCCTTAATTAATTCTGCAGATGCAGGATTGATTAAAGACACGATTCATCAGGTATTGCTTACAAAATCTACAGCTCCAAACAGCTTAAAACTAAAACACCCAGGAATTAATGCGAGTGAAAATTTTATTCAGTATGAATTTTCAGTGGTAAACGATCGAAGGTCTTACCCGGTTGCTTTTTTATTAATAGGGAAAACAGCTGTTACATCAGTTCTTCAACCAAATACAACCACTTCAACTAATTCAGGTGGAGCTGGTTTTTCAGGTCAAAATAGAGAATGGTTTCGTGAAATTGCAGATTATATGAAGGAAATGATGTGGATGAGTAATCACCAACATCAAATTAATTTTGTTAATAAAGCTTGGTTAAAATTCAGGGGGGTCTCTATAGAAAATGAATCGGGAAATGGATGGATGGATGGGATTTATTTGGAAGACAAATACCAAGTGACTGCTGAGCAAAACGCTGCATATTTAGCAAAATCTGATTATACCATTCAATTTAGGTACAGAAAGTATGATGCAACTTATAGATGGGTAGAAATGCAAGGCAGTCCCATGTATACGAACCTAGGAGACTTTGTTGGTTACGCAGGTACGCTGCAGGATGTAACTAATATGAAGGAGCTGCAATTGCAAATGCATAGACAAAAAGAAATGTTGGAAGTGTCTAAGGTAGAATTTGCAAAGTTTACTAAGATTGCTCAAAGAATTAATGTAGTAATTATTTTGTGTGATCCTGGATACAGGATAACCTGGGTAAATGATAGTTTTGTAAAATTAACTGGATTTCCATTAAGAGAAGTTAATGGCAAAGAGCCCATAGCTATTTTGTCTGGGGCGGATACAGCAGCTGATTCCTTAGATAAATTAAGACAAGCCATTTCGCAAGGCAAAAGTTTAAGAACTGAAATTGTTTTTTATGCTAAAAATGGTAATAAGATTTGGTTGGATCTCAAAATGGAAACCTTGTTTGATAAGCAAGGAAATATTATTGGTTATTTGACTATCCAAAATGATATTACTAAAAAGAAAATGACTGAAAAAGATGTGGAAGAACAAATGGCACATCTTAAGCAAATTTCTGATATTGCATCATTTGAGTTAAGACATGAGTTTTCTAAAATCTTGCAAATTTTGCAAACTGCAAAGTTTCAACAAAATACATTACAAGGTTATCAACAAATTTTGTTGGATATAGAATCTTCTGCAAATACAATGAATCAGGCTATTTTAAAGATATCTGATGAAGTTAGTTTTGCATCAAGCAGTAATATTGCCCTAAATAAATTTTTATTAAATCAGGAAATCGAAGAGATTATTTTGGTGGACGATGACCATATGATTAATAAGCTGAATACTGTAATTATACGGAATGTAATTCCAAATATGACCGTAACAGTATTTGATAATATTGACGACGCAATAGACTATTTAAAAGGAAATCCTACATTAAAAAGAAAGATATTTTTAGACTTAAATTTTATGGGAAGGAATGGTTGGGACTTTCTTGAGGAATATGAAAAAATGAATCAACCATGGCCAGTGATAATTTTGACTTCTTCCATTGATCACAACGATTACGAAAAGTCTAAGAAATATTCAAATGTCACCCATTTCATTACCAAGCCGCTCACCGTACCTCAATTTGAAGAACTTAGTGCATTAGATGAAGCTTCTCCAGTTGGGAACTAATTGACTGCTTCATTAATACACCATTATTGGCTGCTTTTGTAGGATGTAGTGAGTGAAGTATGTCTATCAATTCTGATGAGTGCTTAAAAAACATGGCATTGTTTTGCGTGAGTGCTTTATTGTATTCAGAAGCATATGCAATAATAGGTAGTTGCATATACATTGCTTCAATTAATGAAGCGGATTGGTCTTCCTGGTGATGTGAATCAATATAGATAAAACAATTTGTCCTGAGCATATTCAGTGTTCTTAATTGAATCTGCGGATGTATTAATTTAACTAAATAGCTGTTTCTGTAACGTTCAAAAAGCGCCTGTCCGTAGGCATTCGCTTTCCAATTTCCTACAGCAATGATTGGATATTGATTAAATTTTTCGAAACCATCAAAAACAATATGAATATCATTCTCTGGTTCTGGTTCGGTAATCATTAAAGCGTATTTTCCGTAAAGAAAAGGAAATTGGGTATGGTCTTTTGTTTGAATGATTTCATGATTACAATGGTCAATTAATAATTTTTGCGAAATTTCATTCAATTGTTCATTTATAAACACAGTTACATTCATCACAGTTGGTTTTGTTCATCAACTGTATTTATCTAATACAATGCCAATTGTTTGCTGGCTATTTAATATTGATTATCAGTTGTTTATAATAAAGAATCCTATACCATTATTCCCATATTTGGAACAAAAATTTATTTTGGGACAAAAGCATTTGGGTAATCTTCTTTTAATTGCGTCAATACTTCATTTAATAGTTGGTTTAAATCATTGATATGGGTAAAGATGGATTGGTCTAAAGGAATATCTGTTGCCATTTCTTCAATTCGTTTCACTTTGGTTGCTGCTATTTTTATTCCCATACCTCTAAAAGCAGATTTCATTCTATGAGCAGTTTTTTCTACCGTTTTCCAATCATTAATTGTTGCAGAATTTACCAAGAGTTCCATATCAATTGGCATAGTTTTTAGAAATAAACCGACCATTTTTTGAATAAATTCTGGTCTTCCTTTTCCCATTCCCATAATCAATTCCTCATTATACAGTTTGTTGCTTTTTGTATTGGGCGTTTCAATTTGTTCTTCTTGTACAATAAAATGTGCTTGGTCTAAAACCTCTATGATAGCATTGTATAGCTGAGTTTCATGAAATGGTTTGCTTAAATATCCATTCATCCCAACGCTTCTGTACTTAGTTTCATCTTTTTTAAAGGCGTTGGCAGTCATTGCAATGATGGGTATGCTTTTTTTGGTGGGGTGGTTCATGCTTCTGATAATAGAAGTCGCTTGTATTCCATCCATATATGGCATAGATATATCCATTAAAATTAAATCATACTGATAATTAGTTACTTTTTCAATCACTTCTTTCCCATTAATGGCCACACTTACATAAACACCTTTTTCTTCTAATAAGGTTCTCGTTATAAACTGATTCATTTCCACGTCTTCTGCTAAGAGAATTCTGCAGCCTTTTAATTTTTCGTAGTTGGGTTGATTAATTGTTGTAGATAAAACTTTATTATTCTTCTTAATTGGAAGTATACAACTGAATGTAGAGCCTTTTGATGGAACGCTTTCTACTGCAATTCTTCCACCCATATTTTCAATTAATTTTTTGCATATACCTAAACCCAATCCAGTGCCCCCAAATTTTCTAGTAATTGAACTGTCAGCTTGTTTAAAGGGTTCAAAAATTTGTTCTATTTGATTAGGCGCAATGCCTATGCCAGTATCTTTTACAGCTATTTTGCACCATATTAAATTGTCGGTTTCCGATATGCTGCTAAGTGTTACTGAAACAAACCCTTTTTCAGAAAACTTGATGGCATTACTAATAAGATTATTTAAAATTTGTGATAGTCTATAAGGATCCCCCAACACCATCTGATCTCTTTCTAGTTTATTTTCAAATTTTAATAGCAAATTTTGTTCTTCTGCTTTGTATTGAAAGCTGTCTACTATCGTGGCAATTTGGTCTTTTAGTTGGAAGGGAATTTCTTCAAATATGATTTCGCCTGATGAAATCTTTTCTAAATTCAATATGTCATTTACTATTACCAATAAATTATTAGCGGCTTCATCAATCATCCAAGCCATTTTGCTTTGTTGTTGATTTAGTTCTGTTTTTTTAATCAGATTGGCCAATCCTAGTATTCCATTAAGGGGAGTCCTTATTTCATGGCTTATATTTGCAAGAAAAAGTTCTTTTGCTTTTGAAATATCTTCAGTTAATCTTTTTGCTTTTTTTAGATCTTCTTCTACTTTGACCCTTTCTGTAATATCTGTATTTAAGCCAATAAGCATATTGAGTTTGCCTGTCTCATCAAATACGGGTTTTAAATTTCTCAAGTAATAATGAATTTCACCAGTTTCATTTACTCGCTTTTCTTCAATGGTACCTTCAATTTTATTTTGTATTACACTTGTAAATAATTCTTGATAGTTATTGATAGCTTTTGCAGAGAATAAGTTAGTTGAATTTGGATAGTTTGGGTGAATCATCCACTCTAAGATGTATTGTCTTAATTCTTCGTCTTTTACAGTAATTGGATTAAGAAATAAGTCGGCATATTCAGGATCAAGCACTGCAATATCATTGGGTAAGTGACTGAATAGATCACCGTAAGCCTTTTTTATTTTCTCCAACTTTTTTTCAACTAAATTTTTTTCAGTTGAATTTTTATAATACCAGATATGTCCTTGGTATACTTCTCCATCTATTATTGGAATATAATCTCTCTCTAGGTATTGACCATTTTTTAATTCAATTCCATCATTGGTTACCATTTTTCTTTCACTCAGTATTTCATTTGTTCTTTGAATAAAATAGTATTCGTTTTCTAAAACACTTAAGTCTATACTTCCATTCAAAATTAAGTCTGATCCAATTAGTGTTTCTTTAGGAGCATTAATATTGAAAATATTACAAAAAGCCTCATTAATTGAAATTACAAGACCAGATTCGTCTTCAATTAATATACCTAAATTAATATGGGTTGTAATGGTATTAATTAGTTGGTCTCCTAAGTAAGGATTGGTTAATTTTTTCTTATCATATAAATGGCGATTACTTAGCATATTATTTACTTAGATATTTCACCTTTCTGCATCATTCTATAAATGGTTGATTTTCCAATATCTAATTTTTTTGAAACCATCAGTACATCTTGATTATACTTGTTCAAAAAGAATTGAATATTTTGTCTTTCGTATTCTTTCAAACTGGTTTCTTTATTTAGTAAGTTGCCAATATGGTCACTATTGTCAATGTTTATGTCTGAAGCAAGAATCGTTTCTTTTTCAGCCATTACAATGGCCAATTCTATAATTGATTTTAGTTCTCTAATATTCCCTGGGAAATCATATTGTTTCAATTTTGAAATGGCTTCAGCACTCAGTGTTTTTAATGGTAGCCTATTGTCACTACAAAAGCTATGTATAAAATGTTTGGCTAAAATAAGGAAATCGTTCCCTCTTTCTCTTAGAGGTGGAAGTTCTATCGTAAGCCCCAAAAGTCTATAATACAAGTCTTCTCTAAATGTTTTGTTTTGAACTTCCTTGAGCAGATTTTTGTGGGTAGCAACTATTATTCTAACATCTAAATGAACCGTTGAATTGCCCCCAATTCTAGTTATCTCCCTCTCTTGCAAGACTCTTAAGATTTTAGCTTGTAAGTGCAAATCCATTTCAGCTATTTCATCTAAGAATATTGTTCCCTTGTTGGCTTCCTCAAATTTTCCTATTCTCTTTCCATTTGCACCAGTAAATGCCCCCTTTTCGTATCCAAATAACTCACTTTCTAACAAATCTGGCGGTATAGCTGCAACATTCAATGCAACAAAAGGATATTTATGTTTGCTTGAATTATAGTGGATGGCTTTGGCAACCATTTCTTTCCCAGTGCCTGTTTCTCCGGTTATGGATACAGTAATATTTGTTCTAGCGGCTTTCTCAATTAGTTTGAAAACACTGTTGATTGCATCGCTCTGTCCTATGATTACTTTGGAGAAATCAAAATTCTTTTTGAGTGCATCTTTTAGTGTTTCCACTTCTTTTTTGAGTCCTTTAATTTCTTGTAAGTGAAGCAATACATTCCAAAGTCGATCTTTAGTATCTTCATCTTTTACCAGATAATCAAATGCCCCAGATTTCAATAATTCTACTGCAGTGCTTATTTGATCTTGACCTGAAATGATTATCACTTCAATATCCGCATTGAATTCTTTTATTTTTTTCAATACTTTGCTACCATCTGCGTCTCCTTCTGCTAAAGTATAATCAAGTGTAATAACATCGGGTTGGTCATGTATTTTTTGAAAGAATGCTTTTTCAGTTTCAAATCTTTGAACTTGGTAGTCAGGATTTAATGATAGATAGTGTTCTAGCATGGTACCATACCAGAGGTCGTCTTCTAAAATGAAGATTTTTAGCGGTTTTGAAGGCTTCATTGGATTTTTTTAAAGCAATACAATTTAATGTTATTTTCTGCCGAATAATTGATTTTAATCCCAAAAAGGGAATAATAGTCCCAAAAATGCCTTCTTTAAATGCTTTTATTTAATACAAGTGATTGATTATTAGATTTTTAATTTGATGGCATCATTTTTACATTACTTCTATAAATAATTTAATATGGAAGATAAAGTATCATCTTTTGCTGTTTTGCCTACTGTGGTTAGTCAGACTGCTTTATTAGAAGCCATTTATAATAAGTTACCTGATATGGTTTTCCTGTTTGATATAAAAGAGAGAAGATTTGTTTTGAGAAACCCCGCTTTAGATAGCATATTCGGATTTGATCATCTTAAAGATCAAGAAATTAATTGTATATCACTGCGTTCTTTGATTCATTCTGAAGATTGGAAACCTATACAAAATGCCATTCAACAATTAGAGAATAACGAAAAAGAAATGGTAGAAATTGAATGTAGGTGTTTAGATAAATTTCAGCAATATCAATATTTTAATACTAGGCTTTCGGTATTTGAAAAATTAGGGGATAAACTGGTTTATTTAATTGGGATTGCTCAAAATATATCTGGACGAAAAAAAATGGAACAACAAAGTCAACTATTCAAAAATAGGTTACAAGAACTTTCTTTTATTACTTCCCATGAAATGCGCCATGAGTACGCTAAAATACAGTCTATCGTTAATTTGATGGACAATAAATTTATTTCCGATTCTGAAAGAGTTGAATTGATAGAAGAGGCTAAAAAATCTATTCAATTAATTAATTCTTCTATTTTTAAATTAAATCATAAACTCTCTTTTAATCAACAAGATGAATTTTTTACCATCAATAAAGAATCAGAAAAATTCAGAAAAATAATAATGATTGATGATGATGTATTAACCAATGTGTTGAATAGAAAAATTGTTCAAGCTTTGTTGCCCGAAATGCCTGTAGAAGTTTACATAAATATTGATGACGCACTATCCGATATCAGAAATATGGGTCAAATGCAGCAAACCCTCATATTTTTAGATATCAATTTTCCTGGACGGGGGGGCTGGGACTTTTTAGACGATTATTCAACCATTTCTGATGCTGCAAATGTGATTGTACTTTCTTCCTCAATTGATAACCGTGATAGAGAGAAAGCAAGGAGCTATGCTTCGGTTATTGATTATATTACCAAGCCACTTTCCTTCGATTTCATTAAGACTTTTTTTGAGGATTTGAAAATGGCGAAGCTTGATAATCAGTTATAGTTCATATTAATCAGTTTCCTTATCTTTAATCATATTATTGGTTTACAAAGCTGTAAGTGATACAATATGCGAATACTCATTGCTGATGATCATGGTCTAATTAGAGAAGGATTAAAGAAAATTCTGCTTGAGTCGCTTCCTGATGCCGAAGTACATGATGTGTCTGATTCTGCAGAATTATTCAAAAAATCGATTAAAGAAAAATGGGATATCATCATTTCTGATATTAGTATGCCTGGATTTTCTGGTATTGAAATACTCAAACAGATTAAAACCCATGTGCCAAATACTCCAGTATTAATGTTGAGTATGCATTCCCCCGAACAATATGCCGTTCGGGCAATTAAAGCCGGCGCCTCTGGTTATTTAACCAAAGAAAGTGCTCCATATGAGTTGGTTACTGCTGTTCAACAAATTTTAAGCGGAAGAAAGTATATCACCAATAGGGTAGCAGAAGTTCTTGCAAGTTCTTTAGAAACAGATACAACTAAGCTGCCACATGAAAATTTATCGGATAGAGAGTTTGAAGTGTTAAAAAAATTAGTGGAAGGGAAATCAGTTTCTGAGATTAGTGAAATGCTATCTCTTAATATCAATACCATTAGTACTTACCGAACCAGAATCTTAGATAAAATGGGCTTAAAGAGCAATGTCGATCTAATTCGGTACGCAATTGAGCATAAAATCTCTGAATTGTAGTGATATCACTACAAGCTGTCGTATAATCACTGTTTTTTTTGTTAAATGCAACTACAACTGAAGTTCTTTAGTTGAATTAGCTTTGCTATTTGAAACACGAAAGTGTTTATTTTAAAATTCAATTTCCTGAAAAACCAGTTGTAGTGTCAAAACTACAAAAGCTTTGTAGGCTTGCCCTACAAAGCTTTCTTTTTTAGTTGTTTAAATTTGGGTAAGTACAAAAAAATATGACTTCATCAAGTTTAAATATATTAATCATAGAAGATGCAGATATCATAGTGAATCAACTGCGAATACTTTTATCTGATAAAAATTCTACACATCATATTCGATCAGCAAATTCTGCAGAACTTGGATTAGAGTTAATTGAAAATTTATTTCCTGATGTTTTTATTGTAGATATTAAGTTGCCAGGGATCAGTGGTATAGATTTATTAAATAAAATAAAACAAGACTATCCTACTGCTAGTCCTTTAATCATCATGCTTACGAATATGCCTCATGCTATTTATAAACATGCTTGTTTGAGTAAAGGAGCTAATTTTTTCTTAGATAAGTCTAGAGATTTTTTAGTGTTACCAGAAATTCTTGATTCTTGTTTCTGTAGAGATGATTCTCAAAAGGTAAAGTTTAACCCCCCCAAACGCTAGTTTATGCAATTCCCCTTTGTAATAGATAAAGATTTGAAGAATGCCATGGCATCTTCTAGTGATTTTTTATTAGCAACCGATTTGGAAGGCAATATTGTCTTCTGTAACGATGCATTTGTTAGATTGTATCAATTAAAAGGAACCAATGTAAAGGGACTAAATATTGATTCAATTTTTAGTAGCAATGAAATAGCCATTTTTAAAAACGCATTGTTAAAATGCACTAAGAATAAACTACATACTGAAAAGCTTCAATTTAAAAAACCCAACCACCAAAGTGAAGTTGAATGGTATGAATGTTTTATGAATGTGGTTTGTAATAGTAAGGGAGTAATTGTTGGAGTGGTTATAAAAGATCATCTCAACACCCATCTGACAAGCCAAATTCCTAATAAGGAAATTGATTTTAAAAAAGAATGTTTTTCTGAATTAGCCAATCATATGCCCGATTTAATGTGGGTGACAGATAAACAGCACCAGTTAATATTTGTGAATGCTGCATGGTTAAATTATAGGGGAGTTACTTTAGAATCCGAAATGGGCAATGGCTGGATTGAGCATATTCATCCCGAAGATAAGGAGCAGGTTTTGCAAGAGAGAAGACAGGCATTTGTGGTGCAACAACCTTATGCGATCACTTTTAGGTTGAAAAAAAACGATGGTTGTTACAGATGGATGAATATGAAAGGGAATCCTATTTATAGTGATGCTGGATTATTCAAAGGGTATGCTGGAACTGCTTTAGATATTACACCTGTTAAAGAAGCTCAAATTCAAATAAGAAGGCAACAAGAACTAATGGAAAGTACCAAAATTGAATTTGGTAAATTCACTAAGATTGCACAAAAAATCGGAAGTATTATTATCATGTGCAATAGTGATAATAGGATTACATGGGTGAATGATGCTTTTGTAAAGACGACTGGGTATACGCTAAAAGAAGTTTGTGGTAAAACACCAGGCAGCTTTTTAAAAGGGCCAGAAACAAGTAAAGAAACCCTTGACAGAATTAGAAAAGTGATTGAATTAGGTAAAGGTATTAGAACGGAGATATTGTATTATACCAAAACAGGTGCAAGGATTTGGCTTGATTTAATGATTGAGACACTTTTTGATAAAGATGGAATAGTTACCGGCTTTATTACTATTCAAAAAGACATTACACTTAAAAAAATCTCTGAGAAAGAAGTTTTAGAGCAAATGAATCATCTCAAAAAAATCTCTTTTATCACTTCCCATGAATTAAGACATGAGTTTTCGAAAATTTTGCAACTTTTACAAACCGCAAAATTTCAGGACCATAATGTGGCTACTTATGCCCAAATATTTTCCGATATAGAGTATTCTGCTAATTTGATGAATGATGCAATTTTTAAGCTCAATGATCAAATTAATTTTGCTTCGTCTAATAGTATTTCACTCAATAAATATTTATTGAATCAAGCTATTGAAGAAATTTGTTTAGTAGACGACGACCATTTGGTAAATAAATTGAATGAGCTGATTATTCGAAATGTAATGCCAAGCATGCCAGTGCATACATTTGATCATGTTGATACCGCCTTAGAATATGTAAAAGAGAACCCTAATACCAAAAGAAAAATATTTTTAGACCTTAACTTTTCAGGAAGGTCTGGATGGGATTTTTTACATGAATATGAAAAATTAGGCCAACCTTGGCCAGTAGTTATATTAACATCTTCCATAGACCATGTTGATTATGAAAGATCAAAGAAGTTTTTAAATGTAACTCATTTTATAACTAAACCTTTAACGATTGAGCAATTTGAAAGATTGAGCGAAATGGAAAATGTACTGGTTCATTAATTGATGGGTCTGGTTGTTTGCCAGCCAATTAATACAACCCCAATAATCACCATCATTGTTCCTATTATTTGTTCTAGTAGAATGGGCTCATTTAAGAAAAGGGAAGCTTGAATAATGGTTGATACTGGGCCTATACTGGTTATGATTGAAACGTTATTGCTCCCAATCTTTTTCATGCCACTACTCAACATAAAAGAGGGAATAACCGTTGCAATAATTGCTAAAGCAATTCCATACCACCAAAGTTGGGGAGACATATTTACATGCTCCCATTGTGCTTGAACAATAAAATGGATAAAAACTCCAGCAGTTGCTGCAAGCATAGCATATGCTGTGTACCTAGTTGCTCCAGCTTTAACTACCATTTTACCCGTTCCTACTAAGTAAAAAGAATAGGTTACAGCGCACGAAAAAACCATAAAAGATCCAAAATAAAACTGTTCATTTTGTTGGATGGTACCCAATTCGGCATAATAAGCAATGCCAATTCCTGTATAAGTAATCGCTAGTGCAATCAGTTGAATGGTAGAAATCTTGTTTTTAAAAATCCAAGTGTTGAGCAAAACTGCAAATGTGGGGTATAGAAATAAAATCAAGCGTTCTAATCCCGCAGAAATATATTGTAATCCAATAAAATCAAATAAACTACTTAAGTAATAACCCAATACCCCTAATGCAATAATCCAAGACCAATCTTTTTTATTTAGCGGAGTGGCCAATTCTTTTTTACCTGCCATCCATGCTGCTATCAAATAGAAGGGGAGTGCCAAAAGCATTCGCAGACTCAGCAATGTTAAAGCATCTACACCTGTATTTCGAAACGCCAATTTTACCCAAATGGCTTTGGTAGAAAATAATATGGCTCCGCCAATGCTTAATAAAAAGCCGGTTAAAAACAAAGATGAGCGTTTGGACTCATTCATTGTTAAACACTCACATTAAAGTCTCTAAGCGCGTCGTTTAAACTGGTTTTTAAGTCGGTGCTTGGCTTTCGTTGACCAATGATTAATGCACAACTAACCTGGTATTCACCTGCATTAAATTTTTTGGTATAACTACCAGGTATCACCACACTTCGAGCAGGAACTCGGCCTATCATTTCAATAGGCTCTGGCCCGCTTACGTCTATAATTTTTGTGGATTGTGTTAAAACTACATTTGCCCCTAATACGGCTTCTTTTTCTACAATAACTCCTTCAACCACTATGCAGCGGCTGCCAATAAAACAGCCGTCTTCTATTATTACTGGGCTAGCTTGTAAAGGCTCTAAAACCCCACCAATACCAACCCCTCCACTTAAATGAACGTTCTTGCCAATTTGTGCGCAACTACCAACAGTTGCCCAAGTGTCTACCATGGTGCCTTCATCTACATACGCACCAATATTTACGTAACTAGGCATCAATACTACGTTTTTGGCTATATACGCACCATACCTTGCAGTGGCAGGTGGAACAGCTCTAACTCCTAATTCTTTGTAATTGGTTTTTAAAAGCATTTTATCATAAAACTCAAACGGGGGCATTTCCCAGGTTTGCATTTGTTGAATTCCAAAATACATTAAAATGGCTTTTTTAACCCATTCGTTTACCACCCAACCATTTGCTTCAGGGCTTGCAACTCTTAGTTGACCCTTGTCTACCGCTTCAATTACTTCCTTAATTGCATTGCTGTATTTAGTATCCTTTAGTAATTCTCTATTGTTCCACGCTTCTAACACTAATTCTTGGGGCATTATTAAATTTTTAGCAAAAGTACAATATTTAGCTTTTTTAATTGAATGAGAATGATTTAGCGCATATCCTTAGTTTTGTTGAATGCAAAGGGTGCTGATTATTCAAACGGCTTTTATTGGGGATGTGGTTCTAGCAAGTGCAATGTTAGAATCCTTGCATCAGGCATTTCCGACTGCTGAATTAGATATATTGGTTCGCAAAGGGAATGAGTCTCTATTTAAAGGTCATCCCTTTTTACGTGATACGTTGATATGGAATAAGCAACACAATAAGTATAAACACCTTTGGCAAATACTTACCCAAATTCGGAGGAATCAATATGACGCTGTGATTAATTTACAGCGATACGCGGCAACAGGTTTTTTAACTGCTTTGTCAGGAGCAAAAGAAAAGATTGGGTTCAATAAAAACCCACTCAGTGCTTTGTTTACAAAAGTAATTCAGCACCAGATGGGCAGTAGCACTGGATTGCATGAGATAGAACGGAATCAATTATTATTGTATTGGCCAGAAACAAAACTATGTTTGCCCAAATTGTATCCAACCCCAAGCGATATCCATTTTGTAGAGCAGTTTAAACAGGGAAAATATATTTGTATTGCTCCCTCTTCTGTTTGGATGACTAAACAGTTTCCAATAGAAAAATGGATTGCATTTTTGCAACAAGTGCCTTCAGATATTACCATTTATGTGTTAGGGGGGAGCAATGACGCCGCGCTTTGTCAGGAAATTATTGATCGGAGCGGGAACCCACTATCCCTTAATCTTGCGGGTAAATGTAATTTTTTGCAGTCAGCCGCATTAATGCAAGATGCAATAATGAATTATGTGAATGATTCTGCTCCCATGCATTTTTGTTCTTCGGTAAATGCCCCGGTAACAGCCATTTATTGTTCCACTATTCCTGGTTTTGGTTATGGTCCATTAAGCACAAAAAGTTATATCGTACAAATCAACAGAGACCTTGTATGTAGACCCTGTGGTTTACATGGGAAGAAAGAATGTCCTCAAGGACATTTTGATTGTGGGTATAAAATTGAAATTGCGCAATTAATACGTTGCTTGCCTGCTACATAATAAACAATCTTACATTTGCAGCAATGACCATTCAGTTTAGCGATAAGGAAGAAGCAATATTCAAGCAAATAGGAGCAGTGGCCGATAAAATGAATCTGCCCTGTTTTTTAATAGGGGGCTTTGTTAGAGATAAAATTATTGGAAGAAATACCAAGGATGCAGATATTGTTTGTTTAGGCGATGGCATTGCCTTAGCCCACGCTTTTGCGAATGAATTAAGTCATAAGCCAATCGTAGCATATTTTAAAAATTTTGGAACTGCACAAATTAAATTGGATGAGTTCGAAATTGAATTTGTTGGAGCAAGAAAAGAAAGTTACCAGCAGGAAAGTAGAAAACCTCAGGTTGAACAGGGTACATTAGCCGATGATCAAAATAGAAGAGATTTCACCATTAATGCCTTGGCCATTGGGTTAAATCAATCTCAATTTGGTGTACTACTCGATCCATTTAACGGCATACAAGCAATAGCCGAAAAAAGAATTCAAACGCCTTTAGAACCCGTACAAACTTTTAGTGACGATCCTTTGCGAATGTTAAGGGCTATTCGATTTGCAGCTCAATTGAATTTTGTAATTGAGGAAAATACTTTCAAAGCAATTGGTGAGAATGTACATCGAATGAAAATTGTAAGTCAGGAAAGAATAACAGATGAATTGAATAAAATCATGTTGTGTACAAAGCCTTCTATTGGGTGGGATTTACTGTACAAATCTGGGTTGCTCAAATGGATTTTTCCTCAAATGGTAGACTTACATGGGGCAGTATATATTGAAGGGAAGGGGCATAAGGACAATTTTTACCATACACTTCAAGTATTAGATAATATTGTTCCTCATACGCAGAATCTTTGGCTTAGATGGGCTGCCTTATTGCATGATATAGGTAAGCCAGCTACTAAAAAATTTGAAGAAGGACATGGTTGGACTTTTCATGGACATGAAGTTGTAGGAGCCAGAATGGTACCCAAAATATTTTCAAAGTTGAAATTGCCCTTGCATGAACCTATGAAATATGTTCAGAAACTGGTTTTATTGCATTTACGCCCGATTAGCTTAACCAAGGAAAATATTACAGACAGTGCGGTCAGAAGACTCTTGTTTGATGCTGGGGAAGATATTGATGATTTGATGACATTATGCGCTGCGGATATTACGAGTAAAAACAAGCAGAAAGTAAATCGGTATTTGCAGAATTTTGAAATGGTCAAAGAACGGATGCAAGCAGTTGAAGCAAAAGATCAATTGAGAAATTGGCAGCCACCCATCAGTGGTGAATTAATTATGGAGGTATTTGGCTTAACCCCAGGCCGAAATGTAGGGGTAATCAAAGATGCTATCCGAGAAGCTATATTAGATGGGATTATTCCGAACCAATATGAATTGGCTTATCAATATATGTTAGAAAAAGGGGTAGAATTGAATCTAAAACCCGTTAAATAATCGCTATTTTGCAGCCCAATCATTAAATCTTGGCGGGATGGCTGTTTTAAAGTTTAGAATTTATTTAGAAGAAGACGACGCGGTTTATCGCGATATCGTGATTAAGCACAACCAATTCTTTTTGGATTTGCATTTTGCTATTTTGAAATCATTTGAATTTGATTCGAAACACCAAGCCACTTTTTTCAGAAGCAATGACAACTGGTTGCGCGGAAGGGAAATCAGTTACGAGAAATACGATAAACCATATCGAGTAGATCCATTATTGATGGCTGAAACAACCATTGGTTCAGAAATTCAAGACGTGAATCAGAAATTTATTTACGAATACGATTTTGCGAAGGGTTGGGTGTTTTTAGTGGCTCTAATTAGTGTTAATAAAGAAGTTAATCCTAAACTAACTTATCCAGCTGTTTCAAGAATAGAAGGGATTGGTCCTCAACAATACGGAACAAAAAGTTTGTTGGGCGATAAGTTTGCCGATATAGAAGAGAAATACGATTTAAATGAAGCAACTGAAGGATTTGGTGAGGAAGGGGAAGAAGCCCCAAGTGAAGCAGACGGGGACGATGATGGTATAGGTGGTGAAGAACAAAGAGATGATTTTGAAGACTAAGCCCACCGTATATATTATAGCAGGCCCAACTGCTGTTGGTAAAACTACCCTTTCTATAGCGTTGGCCAAAGTGCTCCATACAGAAATTATTTCTGCGGATTCTAGACAGTGTTTTAGTGAGCTTTCTATTGGTGTTGCAAGACCAAGCCCAGTAGAATTAACTGCAGTAAAACACCATTTTATTGCAGATCATTCTGTTGAATCTGATATTAATGCAGGCTATTTTGAACAATTTGCATTAGAAAAATCGGCAGCAATTTTTTCACAGAATGACCAGCTGGTTATGGTAGGCGGAACCGGTTTATACATAAAGTCTTTTTGCGAAGGGATTGATCCAATGCCCCAAATAGATCCAAGTGTTCGCGAGGCAATAATTGACAATTATACATCAAAGGGTTTAATTTGGTTGCAGGCAGAATTAAAGCATCGGGATCCTGCATTTTGGGAAACAGCTGAACAAGCAAATCCGCAAAGATTAATGCGGGCTTTAGAAGTGTTGAATGCCACAGGCAAGTCTATACTCCAGTTTAGAACAGCACAAAAAAAACAACGTCCTTTTAATATTGTTAAAATAGGATTAGAAATGCCGATGGATCAGTTGACCCTGCGCATTAATAGCAGGGTAGACCAAATGATGCTTGATGGATTGATTAAAGAAGTGCAATCAGTTGTTCAATTTAGAACTAAACCTGCTTTACAAACAGTGGGATACAAAGAGATTTTTGATTTTTTAGATGGGAAAATTTCTAAGGAAACAGCCATTCAACAAATCAAGCACCATACCCGTCAATATGCCAAACGACAAATGACCTGGTTTAAAAAAGACCCTGAATTTAAATGGATCAATATGTCTGCACATTCAGTAGAAGTAGCATTAGAAGAAATTTTGAGTTCAAAATAATCTGCTTAATAAATATTTACTTCTCTCTCTAGCTCTATTCCAAATTCAATTTTTACTTTTTCAATGATTTGTGTGCTTAAATTAAATATTTCTACACCTTTAGCATGTCCATAATTGACTAATACCAATGGTTGCAACGGATAGCAACCTGCGTCTCCTACTCTAAAACCTTTCCAACCGGTTTGTTCAATTAACCAGGCTGCAGGTACTTTGGTATGCAAACCATTTTGAATAGCAAATCCTGGAATGGATGCATGCGCTTTTTTTAGTTCATTATATAATACCGTTGGAATAATCGGGTTTTTGAAAAAGCTTCCTGCATTCCCAATTTTAGTTGGGTCAGGCAATTTTCTTTGCCTAATTCGAATAACCGCTTCTGCAATAGTTTTGATAGAAGGTGCTGCGTTCATGTTCATTAATTCCTGTTCAATATTTCCATAACTGGTATTGTATACAGGGGTTTTACGCAATTTGAACAGGACGGAAGCGATGATAAATTGGTTGCGCAATTGGTGTTTGAAAATACTTTCCCTGTATCCAAATTCACAAGCTTTATTGTCAAATGAAACGATTGCCCCGTCACTTATTTGAACTGCTTCTACAGATTCAATAACGTCTTTCACTTCAACCCCATAAGCACCAATATTTTGCATAGGAGATGCCCCTATATTGCCAGGAATTAAACTCATGTTTTCTATTCCTTGGTACTGCATTTGAACGCAGTAACCAACAAATTGATGCCAGTTTTCTCCAGCCATTGCTTTTACAAAATAATATTCGTTGTCTTCTTTTACGAGTTCAATTCCTTTTAATGCATTTTGTAATACCAACCCTTTATAATCTTTGGTGAAAAGTAAGTTGCTGCCTCCGCCTAAAATAAGTAGGGGACTATTTTTTGTTTTATTCCATTCCAATAAAGCTTGAACTTCATTGAATGACCTAACCGTGCAAAACTGCTTGGCCAATACATCTATACCAAAGCTGTTAAATGGTTTGAGTGAAATATTTTCTTTTATTTGAATCATTAATAAATGGGGTCTGCATTAGGAATAATATGAACGGATCGATGTCTTTTGTTGTTTTGTATAATGATTATTTGTTGATGAATCATCTTTTTACAATTATGAACGGTTTTACTGTCTTTTGGTAATTTCAATAAAATTTCCCAAATGTATTGATTCCTAATTCTGTCTACAATGGGTTGTGAAGGGCCATTTAAATAAGCACCAAACTGATTGGATAATCCTTGTTGCATAATATTGGCGGCTTCTTCCGCAATATGCTTGTCTTTGTGTTTAAATATGACTTGTATTAATCTTGTATATGGAGGATAATGAAATTGTTTCCTATTTTCAATTTCAAATTGATACAATGACTGGTAATTATGTTGTTGAACAAACTGAAGTACAGGGTGCTTTAAATTAGTTACTTGCACTACTACTTTTCCTAATCCATCTTTTCTTCCTGCTCTTCCACTTACTTGTTCCATTAGTTGATATGCCCGCTCATTCACTCTAAAATCGGTAAAGTTTAAAATACCATCGGCATCTATAATCCCCACTAAACTTACTTTTTCAAAATCTAATCCTTTTACTACCATTTGTGTCCCCACTAAAATATCAATTCTATGCTGCTCAAAAAGTTTAATCAAATTATCATGATCATGTTTGCCTTTTACACTGTCGTAATCCATCCTGGCAATAACAGCTTGTGGAAATGCTTCAGCCACCAATTCCTCAATCTTTTCTGTGCCAAAATTCTTTTGCACAAAATGGTGATTGCCGCAGGCTAAACAGGTTTGTAAAACAGGATAAGTGGTACCGCAATAGTGGCAGGATAATTTTTGTTTCCCTTTATGAAAAGTAAGGGTAACATCACAATGATTACAATGTGGAATCCATCCGCAAGTATCGCAGATCATATATGGGGCATAGCCTCTTCTGTTTTGGAACAGAATGATTTGTTTTTTGGCTTCAAGCGTTTCTTGAATTTCTTTTAACAGAGAAGGGGATAGGGGACTTTCATTTCTTTGTTTTGCGGGTATTTGCTTTAAATCTATTAATTCTATTAAGGGCATCGCAACATCCCCATACCTTTCTAATAGTTCTACTAGTCCATATTTGTTTTGTTGAACGTTAAAATAAGTTTCAATTGATGGGGTAGCGGATCCTAATAAAACCCGGGCATCAAATAAGGACGCGTAATAAATAGCGGCATCTCTACTATGGTAACGAGGTGCAGGGTCTTGTTGTTTGTAGGAAGCATCATGTTCCTCATCACAAATGATCAACCCCAGATTATTGAACGGCAAAAACAATGCAGATCTAGCCCCTAATACTACTTTGGTTTCGCCTGAATTAATTTTATTCCAGATTTCTACTCTTTCATTGGGGTTAAATTTGGAGTGATAAATGGCAATATGGCCTCCCAAGCTTTTTTGTAACCTACGAATCATTTGTGCTGTAAGCGCAATTTCAGGGAGTAAGTACAAAACTTGTTTTCCTAATTGAATTTGTTCTTCAATTAGTTTCATGTACACTTGTGTTTTACCACTGGCCGTAATTCCATGTAGTAAACAAACTGTTTTTGATTCAAATATTTCTTTGATGGAGGCAAATGCTTTTTCCTGGGCTGCCGACAAATTAAAATCGAGGCTAAGTAATTTAGGTAAGCTGGGAAGTCGATCGGTATTTCTTCTTTCACCAATTAAAATTCCTTTTTCTATCAATCCTTTTAATTGAGCAGCACTTGCATTTGCTTTTTTTAATAGTTCTGGTTGTGTTACAATGCCAGATGTGTTTTTTAAATGCAAATAGGCCAAGAGTAATTCCATTTGCTTTGGTGCTCGGCTCCAATTATTTAATAATTCTTCTAGTTCTTTTTCTTGTGCGTATTTTGGATGAAGTAGAATATAATTTTCTGTTTTTTGCTTATACTTTTCTTTTAATTCTTCCCATACAAAACAGACCCCTTTTTCTACCAATTTTTTTATGACTGGATAGGTATTGTTGATATCTAATAGTTGCTGTACCTCACTTATTTTGAGTTCGCCTTTTATTTCTAAAGCTTCAGCAATGATAAATTCTGAATCGGATAAGTCACTAAAATCTAATGTTCGCTCTTCATTCCATTGTAAAACGCTTTCACTGGATAATTTTAAGTTGGCAGGAATAGCAGCCTGCATGACTTCACCTTCGGTGCACATATAATATTGCGCAATCCATTCCCATAATTTTAACTGTGTATCATTAACAACAGGGCTGCTGTCTAAAATATTTAAAATGGGCGAAGGGGTGAATCCTACAGGGATTTCTGTAACCACTCTTTTAACAATCCCTGCGTATTTTTTATTTTTTCGTAAAGCAACTTCCACCCTTATTCCTGGAACAATAGCCAACTGCATTTGCTCCGGAACTTGCCAGGTATAATTCTTAGGCAATGCCAATGGTATAATTACTTCAACAAACAAATTGAGATTTTAAACAAAAATACGTTTAAGGAGTGGGATAAGAGATATAACGTTTTAATCCTTCTTCCATCATTTGGTAAACGGTATTTTTTAATTGGGGTAAATCTTTCATGGTTAGTCCTTCTACCGGAACTTCTTTTAAGTACACTACTCTATTTTCTCCTGGGTTTAATTCAAAAAGGGAACGATAATGCATTCGCTTTAGCGTATCCACTAATAAAAGGGGTTTAATGGGGGTTTGCGTTTCAATAGCAATTCTAAAAGCGCCATCAAAAAAACTTTTTAAAGGCTGTTTGGTTTCATTAAATGTTCCTTCAGGAAAAATTATAATTGAAATATGATTTTTAATCGCAGCTTTAAGTGCACGAACACTTTTAGCTCTTGTTTCTGCATCCTTTCTATTCACTAAAATGACAGCGGCTCTATAAATCCAACCAAATACAGGTACTTTAACCATTTCATATTTCCCTAAAGCTCTAATGGGTTGATGGATAGCTAATACAATTGGAGGGATATCCATATAAGAAATATGGTTGGCTACAAAAATGTATTGCTGATGGGTATTGTGGGGGTGTTCATAAATTTCTTTGTGCCTAACCCCAATGGTATAGTACCAGAGTTGGGCCCAAATTCTACAACAACGATAAACTAGATTCCCCCCCTTTACTTTCCCTCCAGTTATTGCCAACATAGCAAAAGGGAAAACCAAGAGCATGGCTATCACAAATGTGATTAAAGCATAAATGGTGAATAGGAATAAACCAATTTTTTTTAATAACGCCATAGCGCACAAAAGATATTAAACAGTTTGGCTATCACCAAAAAAATGAATCAAGTGGTCAAAAATGAATCTTTTTTTTAAATGATCATAGATAAGCGCTCATAACTGTATTGATGTCCTTTGATTCTAATAATGAACTACCCATTAAGTATTCATCTACTTTTTTAGCACATTCTCGGCCTTCACTAATGGCCCAAACAACTAGGCTTTGCCCTCTTCGCATATCGCCTGCAGCAAATACTTTTTGAATATTGGTTTGATACTGTTTTTCGGTGGCTTTTACATTGCCTCTTTCATCTAGTTCAATTTCTAATTTATCTAATAGTCCTGATTTTTGAGGGCTTACAAATCCCATTGCCAATAAAGCCAATTGGCATGGTATTTCTTTTTCAGTTCCTGGCATTTCAACAAAACCCGCCGTCTTTCCATCTGCTGTTATTTTCCACTCCAATTGCACAGTGATCAATGATTTTAAATTCCCCTTTTCGTCGCCAATAAATTTTTTTGTGGCAATTGCCCATTCTCTATTGGCGCCTTCTTCATGTGAAGAAGTTGTTTTTAGAATAAATGGATATTGTGGCCATGGCATATGGCTGTTTCTTGATACGGGAGGTTTAGGCATTAATTCAAACTGAGTTACACTGGTTGCTTTTTGTCTGTTAGCAGTTCCTATACAGTCACTGCCGGTATCTCCACCACCTATTACTACTACATTTTTATTGGTTGCTAGTAGATGGCTTTCATCAAAATGAATGGATGCAACTCTTTTGTTTTGTTGCTTTAAATAATCCATGGCAAAATGAACTCCATTTAACTCCCTACCTTCTATATTTAAGTCTCTAGGTATAGTAGAGCCACCAGCTAAAACGATGGCGCTGTATTCGCGCAACAAATCATTGATACTAACAGACACTCCTACATTTACATTGCATTTGAAAACAACTCCTTCTTCTTCCATCAATTGAATTCTCCTATCAATGACCCATTTCTCTAATTTAAAGTCTGGTATGCCATATCTTAATAAGCCTCCCGGAGCATCGTCTCTTTCAAATACGGTAACCAAATGGCCGGCATAATTTAATTGAGCTGCGGCTGCAAGCCCAGCTGGTCCGGATCCAATGACTGCTATGGTCTTTCCTGTTCTAGTGATTGGTTTATTTGGAATGACTAACCCTTTTTCAAAAGCAATTTCAATAATATGTTTTTCTATTTCTTCAATGGTAACTGGGGGTTGATTAATTCCCAACACACAAGCAGACTCGCAGGGTGCAGGACAAATTCTTCCAGTAAACTCAGGGAAGTTATTGGTAGAAGAAAGAATTTCGTATGCTTCTGCCCAGTTTTTTTTATAAACTGCGTCGTTGAATTCTGGAATGATATTTCCTAAAGGGCATCCATTATGACAAAATGGAACACCGCAATTCATACAACGGGCACTTTGTTGATTTAAAGCCTGTTCAGATAAAGGTGCAACAAATTCTTTATAATGCGCAACTCTTTCTGTGGTGGACTGCTTTGATGGAACCAGTCGATCAAATTCTAAAAACCCAGTTGGTTTACCCATGGTAATTATTTTAATACAGTGTTGTGTTGATTTTTTTTAGCCAATGCTTTTTTATAGTCAGTAGGGAATACTTTAATAAAATGGGCCAATTGATTGTCAAAATCTTTCAAGATAAAAGCGGCAACACTACTATTGGTGTAATTATAATGCTGTTGAATCAACAATCGTAATTGGATTGCGTCTGATTCATCTATTGGGTCCAACTCTACCATTTCTACATTACAATTGGCAGCAAATTCATTAGAAGTATCATAGATATAAGCAATCCCCCCACTCATTCCTGCAGCAAAATTTCTTCCTGTTTTACCCAGTATGACTGCAATGCCCCCAGTCATGTATTCGCAGCCATGATCTCCAATTCCTTCAACTACCACTTTGGCGCCAGAATTTCTTACTGCAAATCGTTCACCTGCTTTTCCTCTAATATATGCTTCCCCATTGGTAGCTCCGTATAAAGCAACATTCCCTATAATGCTGTTTTGTTCTGCAATAAATTGTGCAGATGAATCAGGGTATACAATCAGTTTGGCCCCACTCAATCCTTTTCCAAAATAATCATTTGCATCTCCCTCCAATTCCAGTTTCAGTCCATTTGTATTGAATGCCCCAAAGCTTTGTCCTGCTGTTCCTTTAAATTTAAAATGAATGGTGTCTTCGGGCAATCCATTGCTTTTATACAGCTTTGTAATTTCATTGGACACAATAGTTCCAATTGTTCTATCTGTATTAATAACTGGAAATTCTCCAAATACTTTTTCTCCTTTTTCGATGGCTGATTTTGCAGTCGCCAATAATTTCCAATCAAGTACATTGGCTAAACCATGGTCTTGCATTTCTTGCGCAAATAGCCCTGTATCCTGATCTGCAGGTTCCTTGTATATAATTTTCGATAAATCTAGCTGGATGTATTTCCAATGATTAATGACCGGTCTTTGTTGCAAATAGTCGGTTTGACCAATCATTTCATTGACGGTTCTAAAACCTAATTCGGCCATTATTTCACGCAGTTCTTGGGTAATAAATTTAAAAAAGTTCACCACATGATCGGGGTCGCCAGTGAAGCGTTTGCGCAATGTTTCATCTTGGGTTGCAACACCTACTGGACAAGTATTTAAATGACATTTGCGCATCATGATACAGCCCTCTACAATTAATGCTGCAGTAGCAACACCCCACTCTTCGGCGCCCAATAATGCTGCCATTGCAATATCTCTGCCTGTTTTCATTTGGCCATCTGCCTGAACAATTACCCTAGATCTCAACTTGTTTTTTACCAAGGTTTGGTGCGTTTCTGCCAATCCTAATTCCCAAGGTAACCCCGCATGTTTCACAGAGCTTACAGGTGATGCACCAGTACCTCCATCGTGTCCTGCAATTAATACCACATCTGCTTTTGCTTTTACCACGCCAGCGGCAATAGTGCCAACCCCAGCCTTAGAAACCAATTTCACATTAATTCTTGCAGCACGATTGGCATTTTTTAAATCAAATATCAGTTGGGCTAAATCTTCAATAGAATAAATATCGTGATGGGGTGGAGGTGAAATTAATCCAACACCGGGTGTAGCATGTCTTGTTTTCCCAATCCATTCATCTACTTTATGCCCCGGAAGTTGACCGCCTTCTCCGGGTTTGGCGCCCTGGGCCATTTTAATTTGAATTTCGTCTGCTTCTGTTAAGTAAAGTGCGGTAACTCCAAATCTTGCTGAAGCCACTTGTTTAATGGCCGAACGCATGGAGTCTCCATTTGGTAAAGGGGTATACCTGATTTCATCTTCACCACCCTCGCCGGTATTGCTTTTGCCACCTAGTCTATTCATGGCAATGGCCAATGTTGTATGGGCTTCCCAAGAAACAGAACCAAAAGACATGGCTCCAGTTGCAAAACGTTTATAAATATTTTGGGCAGGCTCTACTTCATCTATTGAAATAGAAGGTCGATTGGTTTTAAAGTCTAATTGACTTCTTAGTGTACATGCATTTTCACTTTGATTGTTAATAAGCGAAGAATATTTTTTGAACGTGGCATAATCATTTCGCTTTGTGGCATCTTGTAATAAGTGAATGGTTTGCGGGTTAAATAAATGGAATTCGCCTTTTCTTTTCCATTGGTATACACCCCCAACAGGTAAACGATCAATGGTTTTATTTTTCTTACTAAATGCAAAAAAATGTTTGGCTAAAGTTTCTCTCGCAATTTCATCTAGTCCCATTCCTTCAATTCTAGAAGTAGCACCAGTAAAATATAAATCAACTACACTGCTATTAATTCCAATGATTTCAAAAATCTGCGCACCTTGGTAACTTTGCAAGGTTGAAATTCCCATTTTAGAAAACACTTTTAGCAAGCCATCATTCACGGCTTTAATATAATTTTTCTTTAATTGTTCAGTGTCTAATGGGCTGTCTATTTTATTAGAAATTTTCATGTCTCTAATAGACGACAATGCTAAATAGGGATTGATGGCTGTTGCTCCAAATCCTATCAAACAAGCAAAATGATGGGTTTCCCAAACATCTCCTGCTTCAATGATTAAGCCAACTTGCCCCCTATATCCTTTCTTTATTAAATGATGGTGAACGGCTGCTGTGGCTAATAAAGAGGGAATAGGAGCGTGGTCCGAATCAATGGCGCGATCGGTTAAAATGATTACTTCAAATCCATCTTGAACTGCGTCTACCGCATACCTGCAAAGTCGATCAATTCCTGCTTTTAAAGAGCCAGGTTTCCCGTCTGCTCTAAAATAAGTTTGCAAGGTTTTTGCTTGAAAAACACCAGTATCAATACTTCTTATTTTTTCTAATTCATGATTATTGAGAATGGGATGTTGCAATGCCACACTATGACAAGCAGTGGGTTCTTCAATTAAAAGATTGCCATTACTTCCTGCAAAAGTTGCCAATGACATGACCATTTTTTCGCGAATAGGATCAATTGGTGGATTGGTTACCTGCGCAAACAACTGTTTAAAATAGGCACTTAAATGTTGTGGTTGATTACTTAAAATAGCCAGTGGCGCGTCATTACCCATTGAGCCTATTGGCTCTTTGCCATCAATAGCCATGGGTGCAATAATGGTATCTAAATCTTCTGTTGAATATCCAAAAGCTTTTTGGTATTTAAATACTTGATCGTGTTCTAAATGCGTAAACATAACACGCGGCTCTGGTAATTCTTCTAAGCGAATTTTATATTTATTCAACCATTCTGCATAAGGTTTTTGTGAACATATTTTTTGTTTCAATTCATCATCAGAAACAATTCTTCCTTCACTCATATCTACCACAAACATTTTGCCTGGTTGTAATCTGCCTTTCTCTTTTACATTCGCGGGGTCTATGGGGAGCACACCTGTTTCGGATGCCATGATGACCCTATTGTCGTGGGTGATGGTATATCTAGAAGGCCTTAATCCATTTCTATCTAATGTTGCCCCTATCATTTGTCCATTTGTAAATGAGATAGAAGCAGGTCCATCCCAAGGCTCCATTAAACATGCATGGTATTCATAAAAAGCTTTTTTAACTGGGTCCATACTGCTATTGCCATCCCAAGCTTCCGGTATTAACATCATCATCACATGAGGTAACGAGCGCCCAGTTAATGTAAGCAATTCAATCATATTGTCTAAACAAGCAGAATCTGATTGGCCATTGGTAACAATAGGAAGAATCATGTCTAATTCTTCTTTGGTAAATGCAGGGGTTGTAAATCCTTTTTCACTAGATCGCAACCAGTTTAAATTTCCTTGTAACGTATTGATTTCTCCGTTGTGTGCTATATATCTAAAAGGCTGTGCCAGTTTCCAAGAAGGGAAAGTGTTGGTAGCAAACCTGGAGTGAACCAAACCAAAAGCCGACACCATTCGCTTATTGGATAGGTCGGTAAAATAATTTCGAACCTGATTACTGGTTAATTGTCCTTTATAAATAATGGTTCTAGATGAAAGTGAAACAATGTAAAATCCTATATCATCTTTTCGAATGGTATTATTAATAGTATGAGAAGCATAATTGCGAAGAATGAATAATTTTCTTTCAAAGGCTTCTTGGTCTTGAATATGGTCGGGGCATGCAATAAAAACCTGTTCCATACATGGCTCTACCGATAAGGCGGTTGCTCCAATATCCGTTTTATTTACTGGAACTTTTCGGTACGCAATTATTTCTAACCCCAGTTTTTCTGCAGCCCTATTAAAAATATCTCTACATTCCTCGCGCAGTCCAACCGATTTAGGAAAAAAAATCATTCCCACTCCATAGCGGCCCGCATTGGGTAAATGTTTGCCAAGCAGTAAACACTCGTCAAAGAAAAATTCATGTGGAATTTGAATCAATATACCCGCACCATCTCCTGTATTTACTTCACATCCACATGCGCCACGGTGTTCCATATTTTCTAGTACAGTAAGTGCATCCGATATATGTTGGTGGTTCTTGTGTCCGTTAATATTGGCAACAAATCCAATGCCGCAAGCGTCGTGCTCAAATTGGGGGTTATAGAGGCCTCCATTGTTTTGGTTACTAAACATTTAGTCCAGTTTAAACGTGGGTTAATAATGGCGGCAATCTGAACTAAATTAATAAAATAATCCATCAATTCAAAATAATATTTAAACTAATGCTTGTAAGTTTAAATAATTTCTAATATTAAAGCTAAAAACTTAGATAAAAATTAAGATGTAATGAAGACGCTGCAATCAAATGCTGATTTGATCTTGTCCGAAGGCTTCATTTTAAATATACCAAATACCGTGGAACCGCTTCCACTCATGGCAGCATAACTAGCACCTAACTGGTATAACCGATTTTTGATGTTGCCAATGGCTGGGTATGCTTTGGTAATTGGCGCTTCAAAATCATTGACCAATAGATCGCGCCATTCTTCTATGGGTTCTGATAAAATGGATGCTAAGTTTTTATTAGAAGGAGCAGGGGTAATTTGTTCAAAAGCCCACTTGGTATTTACATGGATGCCAGGGTTTACTAAAACAAAGTAATACTTGGATAAATTCAATTGAATGGAGTTTAATATTTCCCCTCTTCCTGTTGCATAACATGCTTGATTGATAATGAAAAAAGGGCAATCGCTTCCCAGTTTTGCAGCATAACCAATCAAATCTTGAGTAGGAATATTTAATTTATATTTTTCGTTGAGCAATCGCAATGCAAAAGCACCATCTGCGCTACCTCCACCTAATCCAGCTCCCATCGGAATCATTTTATGCAAGTGCATGCGAACAGGAGGCAATTCTGGATAATCTGTTTTTAATAAATGATAAGCTTGTAAACAAAGGTTCTTGTCTGGATTGCCAGGGATGGGTAATCCTGTTGAATCAAATTGCAATTCAGTAGAAGTAATGACTTCTAATATATCGTGTAAACGTACCGGGTAGAATGAAGTTTCTAGTTCATGAAAACCATCCGGTCTTTTTCCGGTAATATGTAATCCTAAATTAATTTTGCAATTGGGAAAAATGACCATGGGCTTTTGTGCAAAGCACTATTTTCTTTTTTTCAACTCATCACGAATAGCAATGGCCCTGATGTAATCTTCTTGGTCTAGCACTTCGTTCAATAAGTTATTCAGCTCTTCAATATTCAAAGCACTTAAGTCGGTCCTATCACTTGTGCCAGCAGGTTCTTCTGCACCAACTGCTTCCATTTTTGGTTTAGCAGCGCCGCCTTCTTCCATGGCAATCCCTGCACTTTCTAAAATATTATCATACGTATAAATAGGACAACCAAAACGTACTGCTAATGCCAGCGCATCGCTGGTACGGCTATCAATTTCAACAGTATCATTGTCTGTATAGCAAACTAATTTTGAATAGAATATTCCTTCTTGTAAATCGTTAATAATGATTTCTTGTAATTCTACCCCAAAAGCATTCATGAAATTCTTCATCAGGTCATGCGTCAATGGACGACTGGGGTGCATATTTTCTAATGCAACCGCAATGGCTTGCGCTTCAAACCCTCCAATTACAATGGGTAGTCTGCGTAATCCATTTATTTCACCCAATACAACAGCGTAAGAGTGGGTTTGTGTAATGCTGTGAGAAAGCGCTACAATTTCCAGTTCAATCTTCTTCATATTGTGTGCTAAATTAACTTAAAAATGCGAATCAATCATGCTTGACCATGTTTCTTCAGCCATTTGTCGAAAAGGAAAGTTCCAAATGGAAAAAAGGCGGCTAAAAAAGCAAAAATCAAATATTTGAAAGGCCAGTTTTCTTGTTCTTTTACCCATAGTGCCAATGCCAAATAAGCCACAAATAAGAGCCCATGAGCCCAACCAGTATATTTTACAGCTAAGGGATAACCTGCTAAATATTTAAGAGGCATTGCTATTCCTAGTAAAACCAATAATGAAATTCCTTCTGCATAACCGATTGTTCTAAAAAATGAAAGGGCATTGCCAGATGATTTTTGCATAGGTGCAAAACTACCAATTTTTATGTGCAAATTGTGAAGCTAAAATAGCTACTATGCCATTGTTTACTATTCAGGATATTCCTTCTTGTAAATTAATTGACGGATATGATGCGCAGTTTATTCATACTGCCAATGCAACCTATTCGCATGTAAAAGCTACTGCAGGTGCGGTTCTGCCCACACATTCTCATCCGCAAGAACAAGTGTCTTATATTTTAGATGGCAGTTTTGAATTAACAGTAGAAGACGTAAAATATATATTAGAACCCGGTCAGGTTTTTGTAATTCCTTCTAATACCATGCACAGTGGTCGCGCAATCACCAATTGTTTTATACTCGACGTCTTCACGCCATTGCGTGAAGACTATCGAGAAAAAGGTGGAATCAATTTAGGTTAAGCTCCTGCTTTCATTTTTTGAATAGCAGCAGTTAGTTGAGGTACTACTTCAAATGCATCTCCTACAATACCGTAGTCTGCTGCTTTAAAGAATGGAGCTTCTGGATCTTTATTAATCACTACAATTACTTTAGATCTATTTACTCCAGCTAAGTGCTGAATAGCGCCTGAAATACCAATGGCTATATATAAGTTCGGCGCTACCTGAACACCTGTTTGACCAACATGCTCGTGGTGAGGTCTCCAATGTGCATCGCCCACCGGTCTGCTACATGCAGTGGCAGCACCCAATTCTTTTGCAAGGTCTAATAAGATACCCCAATGTTCAGGACCTTTTAAACCACGACCACCACTCACTACAATATCTGCTTCAGTTAAAGGAACTTCACCAGTGATTTTATTGACAGCAGTAATTTTTACTTTCGGTTCATTCACTGTTACTGCTAATGCTTCAACAGCTGCAGTGCCTTCAGTGGCTACTGTTTTATAAGAATTCGGATTTAATGAAATTACTTTAACTGCAGAAAGGATATTTACATGTGCATATGCTTTACCAGAGAATACTGTTTTCTTAACAGAAAAACCATTGCTGGTATCGGGCAATGCGCAAGCCCCTGCTACTAAACCAGCTTTTAATTTAGCAGCCACTCTTGCAGCTACTGCTTTACCAGTTTGGTTATGTGAAAATACGATTACAGAGGCACCACATGCAGTAGCTGATTCACTAATTACACTTGCATAAACTTGTGCGTCTACATTGTTTAATGCAGCATTGCTCACTTGGTGAATTTTGCTCACCCCGTATTTGCCTAAAGCTGCTAAGTCTTCGCTTACAGTGCCTAGTACAATGGCTTCTGCAGTAGTTCCTAGTTGCTTAGCTACATCCGCACCATAGGTTAGTGCTTCTAGAGAAGATTTTTTTACATGACCTTCTGATTGATCGATAAATATTAAAACTGACATGTTATAAGATTTGATGTGATGATGGATTGTAAAACAAACGCTCGATTAAATGGCTTTGGCTTCTTCATGTAATAATCTTACTAGTTCAGCAACATTATCGGGGGCCACCAATTTAACCCCTGCTTTAGCAGGTGGTAATTCAAAGCTAGCAATACTAGTGAGTGCATCAACAGCAGCAGGCTCAACCACTTTTAGCGGCTTTGTTCTTGCAGCCATGATACCGCGCATATTTGGAATGCGTTGTTCTGCCATACCTTTTTGACAACTTACTACAAGAGGTAAAGCCACTTCTGCAGTTTCTTCGCCACCATCTATTTCGCGAACCACTGTTGCAGTTGTTCCATTCAAGTCAAATTTGGTAGCCAATGAAATATAGGGTGCATCTACTAATTCAGCAACCATACCACCAATGGAAGATCCATTGTAATCAATGGTTTCCTTACCTGTGAAAATTAAATCATAACCACCTTGCTTAGCTACTTCCGCAATTTGTGCGGCAATATAGTAAGCATCACTATTGTCTGTATTCACTCTTATGGCTTCGTCTCCACCTAATGCCAACGCTTTTCTGATAATGGGTTCTGCATCTACATTACCTACTGTAATTAAATGAATGGTAGCAGCAGGATTTGCTTCTTTTAATTCAATGGCTCTCACCAATGAATACCACTCATCGTAAGGATTGATAATCCATTGTACACCCGCTTCATCAAATTGAGTATTGCCATTGGTAAAGGCAATTTTAGATGTAGTGTCTGGTGTTTTACTAACACAAACTAAAATCTTCATATGGTTAAGGTTTATCTTTTAATTTAGTTGTTTATGCAACTATTGCAAATATACTGTGTCAAACTAATAACTGTTTGTATTTAACCAAAAAATAACCAAAAAGTTTCCGGGAGTTATTCCTCCGTTAAAGGTTGGTCCATTCCCTTCTTCATTTCTTTAGCAAAAAAAGAGGCGAGCTTGTCCAATTCTCCTTTGGTTAAATTATTTTCAATCTTCAATAAAGCTTCATTGGAGAGTGCATTGTCCAATTCTTTTTCCTCGTCATGGTTTGTAGTATGCTGATTGTCTTTTTCCACCTAGTAAAAGTAAGGAATTTCATACTTTAGCCCGATGAATCGAATTGACAGAATTCAAGAAATGTTAGCCGCTAATCCAAAAGATTCGTTTTTGCGCCATGCATTGGCTTTAGAATGGATTAAAATTGGAAATGAAGTGGATGCCAAGGGCATATTTGAAGCCATCTTAACAGAAGACCCTACTTATATTGGGTCCTATTATCATTTGGCCAAATTACTTGAAAGAATAGGAGAAAGGGATGCTGCCATTCAATGGTACGAGAAAGGAATGGAGGCAGCTAAAGCCGCAAAAGACCAACATTCTTTTAATGAGCTGCAATCTGCTTACGAAGACTTAGTTTACTAATAGTAAAACAAAAAGATACTTTAAAATTACCTATCATGTCTTACAATTACCAAAAATACAAAACCCCTACAGGAACCCATTTAACTTGTAAAGGGTGGGTTCAAGAAGCTGCGTTGAGAATGTTGTTGAACAATCTTGATCCTGCGGTAGCAGAAAGGCCCGAAGAGTTGATTGTATATGGAGGTAGGGGTAAAGCTGCTCGTAGTTTTGAAGCATTGGATAAAATTATTGCCTCATTAAAATCATTAGAAGAAGACGAAACTTTGTTGATTCAAAGTGGCAAACCTGTTGGTATTTTAAAAACCCATGTTAATGCGCCAAGGGTTTTATTGAGTAATTCTCAATTGGTGCCTAATTGGGCCAATTGGAAACATTTTTCTGAGTTAGAACAGAAAGGTTTGATGATGTATGGTCAAATGACTGCAGGTAGTTGGATTTATATTGGGTCGCAAGGCATTGTGCAAGGAACTTTTGAAACCTATGCTGCCATTGCAGATAAACATTTTGGGGGCACTTTAAAAGGGACATTTAATGTAACGGCAGGATTGGGAGGTATGGGTGGAGCACAGCCGCTAGCTATTACCATGAACGAAGGAGTTGCATTAATTGCTGAAGTGGAAGAGTGGAGAATTGACAAGCGTGTTGAAACAAAATACTTAGACGAAAAATTTCTAGACATTGATGCAGCCATTGACCAAGCGTTAAAATACAAAGCAGCTGGCGAAGCAAAAAGTATTGGCGTGTTGTGCAATGCCATTGATTTATTACAAGCATTAATCAATCGAAATATTATACCCGATACATTAACCGATCAAACATCTGCGCATGATCCGCTGATTGGCTATACGCCGCATCAAATGAGCAATGAGGAAGCAACCGCTTTGCGCGGATCTGATCCTGAAGGGTATATTGCAAAAAGTTATGAAAGCATGTATTTGCATGTACAACTCCTCTTGCAATTAATGGACAAGGGTGCCATCACTTTTGATTATGGCAACAATATTAGGGCAAGGGCAAAAGAATACGAAGAGGCACAACAAGCTAAGGGCAACGCATTAAACTATATGGTAGGAAGAAGTTTTGATTTTCCAGGATTTGTGCCAGCTTATATACGCCCTTTATTTTGTGAAGGGAAAGGTCCATTCAGATGGGCTGCATTAAGTGGAGACCCAGCTGATATTGCAGTAACAGATGAAGTAATACAAAACCTTTTTCCTGAAAATAAAAGCATGCAACGTTGGATGAAAATGGCCAAGGAAAAAATTGCTTTTCAAGGATTGCCGGCTCGTATATGTTGGTTAGGACAAGGTGAAAGAGAAATAGCCGGATTGGCATTTAATGAATTGGTTAAAACTGGAAAAGTAAAAGCCCCCATAGTAATTGGTAGAGATCATTTAGATACTGGTTCCGTTGCTTCACCTAATAGAGAAACAGAAGCCATGTTAGATGGCTCTGATGCGGTTGCTGATTGGCCAGTATTGAATGCATTAGTGAACACTGCAGGTGGAGCCAGTTGGGTTTCTTTGCATCATGGAGGTGGAGTAGGAATGGGTTATTCTATCCATGCAGGCATGGTGATTGTAGCAGATGGCACAGACGAAGCTGCAGCAAGATTATCAAGGGTTTTGCGAAATGATCCAGGCATGGGTGTAATTAGACATGCAGATGCAGGGTACGAAATTGCTAAAGCAACGGCAGCAAAATTTAATTTAGGTATATAAGTTTCATCCATCCATCATAATCCAGCTGAATCATAGGGAACTCTTACAGAAGTTTTGTATTATTACCTTATGAAAAATATGACGCAAAAATTAAACAAATCTTTCAGCCTACTAGTAGTAGGTCTGGGGTTAATAGCTTTGCCTGTTGTGGCTCAGGAGAAATTGAATCCTACCGTAGAAGCCATTATTAAAGAAGCCAATACCAATTCTCAATTACAAAGATTGGGACATGAATTAATGGACGGTGTAGGGCCACGTTTAGTAGGTTCTTCTAAAATGACTCAAGCGAGTGATTGGGCAATTGCACAATATAAAAATTGGGGCATTGAAGCAAAGAGAGAGAACTATGGTACTTGGAGAGGATGGGACAGAGGGGTGTCTCATATTGATATGGTTGCACCATGGACCAAATCTTTAGAAGGCACACAATTAGCTTTTAGCCCATCAACTAAAAAAACTGTAACTGCAGAAACAATTGTATTAGCTGATGTGGCAGACTCATTGGCATTTCAAGCATGGTTGCCCAATGTAAAAGGAAAATTTGTTTTAATATCTATGCCACAACCAACAGGACGTCCTGATTATAATTGGGCAGAATTTGGTTCAAAAGCATCTATTGATAAAATGAAAAAAGATCGAGCCGATGCAACGGATGCTTGGCGCAAACGAATCAGTAAAACGGGTTTAAGTGCAGCTAAATTGGCGCAGGCTTTAGAAAATGCAGGAGCTGTGGGTGTGGTAGGAAGCTTATGGAGCAATGGTTTCGGCGTAAATAAAATTTTTGCAGCCAATACCAAAAAAGTACCCACTATTGATATTGCATTAGAAGACTATGCATTATTATTTCGTTTAACGGAATCTGGTCAAGCGCCTAAAATTTCTGTATTTGCTCAGTCTAAAGAATTAGGAGTAGTTCCTACATTTAATACTTTGGCGGAAATAAAGGGTAAAGAAAAGCCCAATGAATATGTGATGTTATCAGCTCATTTTGATTCATGGGATGGCGGAACTGGTGCTACCGATAATGGAACAGGAACTTTGGTTATGATGGAAGCAATGCGCATTTTAAAAGCAGTGTATCCAAATCCTAAGCGCACTATTTTAGTTGGGCATTGGGGATCTGAAGAACAGGGATTAAATGGATCTCGTGCTTTTGTAGAAGACCATCCTGAAGTGGTTAAAAATTTGCAAGCTTTATTCAATCAAGATAATGGAACAGGAAGAGTAGTTAATTTAGGTGGTGCTGGCTTTAAGTATGCTAAAGATTTTATTACGCGTTGGTTAGCTGCTGCCCCATCTTATATTAGAGATACTGTTAAAACCAATTTCCCTGGATCTCCTGCAGGAGGTGGTTCTGATAATGCTTCCTTTATTGCAGTGGGCGCACCTGCATTTTCTTTGGGTGCATTAAATTGGTCATATTTTAATTATACCTGGCATACCAATAGAGATACCTACGATAAAATTGTATTTGATGATGTGCGCAACAACGCAATTCTAACCGCTATTCTAGTATACATGGCTTGTGAAGATCCTGAGCGTATGCCAACTGATAAAGCAGAATTGCCTGCTGGTCCTCGTGGTCCTCAAACATGGCCAACGCAAACCAAAGCCAAGCGTGCTGGTGGGTATGATAATTAAATTTTAAAGTCTAATGAGTTTATGAAAAAATCAATTTTGTCCTTTCTTTTATTTGGGTTGATTACAACTGTTGCTTTTGCAGGAACACCCATAAAAGACAAGCCCATTAAAACAGGTGCGGATCAAACAGATAAATATTTGTCTTATTTAAAAGGGAAACGTGTTGCTTTATTAGCCAATCCAACTACCATTGTTGGAGACAAGCATTTTGTAGACAGCATGTTAAAACGGGGAGTAAATATTGTAAAAGTATTTGGTCCAGAACACGGGTTCAGGGGCAATGCCAGTGCAGGCATAAAAGTGGCAGATGAAGTAGACCCAACCAGTGGTGTGAAAGTAGTGTCTTTGTACGGCCCCAAGCGCAAGCCTTCTAAAGAAGATATGGCCGATGTAGACTTGATGATATTTGATATTCAAGATGTGGGATGTAGATTCTATACCTATATCAATGTGTTGAGTCATATCATGGAAGCCTGTGCAGAAAATGGAAAGGAACTCTTGATTTTAGACAGGCCCAATCCTAACGGATACTTAGTGGATGGCCCAATTTTAGACATGAAATTCAAATCAGGAATTGGAATGTTTCCTATACCAATTGCACATGGTATGACCATTGCAGAGTTTGCACAAATGATTAATGGCGAAGGATGGTTACCCAATAAAATGCAGGCCAAATTAAAAATCATTAAAGTGGCCAATTATGCGCATGATATGGATTATACTTTGCCAGTTAAACCTTCACCCAATTTGAATACACAGCAAAGTATTATGTTGTATCCTACTACTTGCTTATTCGAAGGAACCGTGTTGAATCATGGCCGTGGAACCCAATATCCTTTTACTATTTTTGGAAGTCCGTTGTATAAAGGCATTTATGATTTTGCATTTACACCTGTAAGCATCAAGGGCATGGCAGAAACACCATTGCATATGAATAAAGAATGTTTCGGTTTAGATCTTCGCAATGTAAATATAGCAGAGCTGAAAAAGAAGAACCGTATTCAAATTCAATGGATGATTGATTTGTACAATAAATTTCCAGTAAAAGATCAATTTTTTGATCGTTCTCAAAGTAACCAAATAGGCGATATCAATAAATTAATTGGCAACGATGTTTTCCGCAAACAAGTTGCAGAAGGAAAATCGGTTGAAGAAATCTATGCTTCTTGGGAACCTGGTTTGTCTGAATACAAAACCACGAGAAAAAAATATTTACTCTATCCCTAGTAAGTATTAGTCATATCAATATCCACACAAATTATAAAGTCTGCTTTGCCCATATTTTCGGCGAGCAGACTTTTTATATTGGCTTGACTTACCGTAGAAATGGTTCCAATTTTCAAATTGGGGTTCTGTTGTTTTAAATACCAATTGATTCCATCAAAATAATCGGAATGATAGGCTCCATTGTAATGTAAGAATAGTGAGCCATTGGTATGATTGGACAAAATAAAGTGTGCCATAGTTGCGTCCTTGCTTGCTTGGGCTTTAGGCATATTCTCGGTTGCGTGAACACCCATCATTTTAATCATATTTACATAACCAGGTAAGGAAGCATCATAAGCCATTGGTAGGGGAGCCATCCATTTTTTTTCTTCACTGGTTAAACTGTCCAATTTGCCGAATCCTCCTTTGTTAACCAAGGCCGCATATTTTCTGGGTATATTGGTTGCAATGAAGGGAATATGATTTGCTTTCGCATAGTTTACTAATGGGGCATAATCTGTTGGATAATTTTTCCAAAGACGGGCATTAGAATCTAATCCTTTTGCACTAAGTTTTCCGGATAAGTAATTGTTCAACGCATCCTGATTGTCTGCTTCAAACATTTCTGCTCCTAAAACCATCTGTCTTTTTGCGTGTAAGTCTTTTGTAACCGACAATTGAAGCCAATGTGCAATTGCATTATTATGGTATTCGCCAAATAAAACAATGTCTTTGTTTTTTAGTAGACGAATCATTTTTGTGTAGGAAACCTTTCTTCCCTTTGCATCAAATAAAGTATAAGGGCTTTTTTGTTGTGCTTGTAACAAAGACGCAAATGCAAAAAACAAACTGGCTAATAAAAGCTTTTTCATGATGGGGGTGTTTAATTCAAATATACCCATTATCTAGTCAAACAAGGAACCCTGTGTTGCTTTGATGACGGGTTTTGGTTTGTGTAATAATTGCAATTCATATCTATCCACTGGAGCAATCTCAATTAATGGACTAGGCTCATATCTAGAAGCCACCAAGATTTGGGTTTGGTTGGCGTGTGGAAGAAAATTTTGCAATGCCAGTTCAGGACTATTGTTTTCTTTAGATAAGTGAGCCAGTAATAAATGACTCATATTTTTTGGCCGATAATTTTTGAATAAATCCAAGGCCTGTCTATTAGAAATATGCCCCTTGCCATTGCTGATTCTCTCTTTTAAAGGTTGAGAATATCGACCATTCTTTAGTAAAATCTCATCATAATTTGATTCTAAAAAAGCAGCGTGACATTGTTGAAAATAATGGGTCACATTATTGCAAGCAATTCCAATATCGGTAATGATGCCTACATGTATTCCTTGATAACTTATAATAAAACTATGGGGGTCTGCTGCATCATGTTCTTTTTTAAATGCAGTTACTTTTAGGGTATTGTTGGCTAAATCATTGGATTCTTTTCCAATAAGAATGGGCTGATTGGCTTCAAATGATTTTGATAAATGCCTAATTAACTTTGTACCTCCTTTTGCTGTTTCAGGGGTTATATAAATTGGTATTTTGTATTTATTGGCAAAAGTGGATAGACCCTTAATATGGTCTGTATGTTCATGTGAAATAAAAATAGCCCTGAGTTTTTCTACCGATAATTTCAGCTGTTTCATCCTCATTTCTGTTTCCCTTAAGGAGAGGCCCATATCAACCAAAACCGCATCATTGCTATTACCAACATAATAACAATTGCCATTGGAACCTGAATTTAAAGAAGCAATTTGTAAACTCATGAACCGCAAATAAATGCCAATTTTTTTATATCACCATATTGCTGGCATGTAATTTGTTTTATATAGACTAAATGATTAGTTATGAAAAAGACTTCTACTTTATTGGTCTTCCTTCTTGCGATTGCCTTTCAATTGCAAGCGCAGTCTAAGCAACCTAAGCAGTTGGGCTTGCCAGGGGATAATTTAAATTTATATGCCGCTCTTAAATTATTTCAAGAATCTAAAACCTTGGAAGATTTTGAAAAAGCAATTAATGATCCTGAGCAAAAGATTAACAACTTAGACCTAGATGGCGATGATCAAATTGATTATATTAATGTACTAGATAAAGTTAAAGATGATGTCCATAGCATCACTTTACGCGTGAATATTAATAGTCGTGAGCAACAAGATATTGCTGTATTTGTTGTGACAAAAGAGTCAGATAATCGGGTATATATTCAAGTAGTTGGCGACGAAGATTTATATGGTAAGGATTATATTATTGAACCCAACTACGCCAGTGAAGGTAGGCCAAATCCTGGTTTTCGTTCAGAATTTGACGATGAATATATTCCTTCAGAAAGAAGATCAATTACTTATGTTGAAGTAGCCCGTTGGCCAATTGTACAATATATTTATGTGCCCAGCTATCGTCCATTTATTTCAATATGGGGATGGAATAACTATCCAGGATGGTGGAGGCCTTGGAGACCATATTCATGGCATTGGTATTATGGCTACCATTATAATTTTATCAATATCTATTTTGGAAATTATACAAGAGGATCTTTTTATAGAAACCGAAATTGGTATAATTGGAATTATGGAAACAATGGCTGGAGAGCAAGGTCGGTAGTATACATTAATCGTTCTCAACAAGGATTTTATAGAACAACCTATTCTAGGCCTCAATCTTTGCAAGAGGGGTATCGGGTATCAAGAGATCGGGTGCCTATGAATATGCGTCCAGCAAATATTCCAACGGCAAGACCAAGCTATAATGATCGCCTCCCTAATTCAAGACCAAGCTATAATGATCGCCGCCCTATTTCAAGACCAGATTGGAATGATCGAGATCGGCCATATACAAGACCTGAAGTGAATAATAGGCCTTCTCGTCCAATTCAAGAAACTAGACCTAGACCCGAAAACAGACCTACACCTGAAACCAGGCCTTCAGGTCCAGATAGGGTAGAGCGACCAAGTACCAGACCCTCTGGCCCTGAAGCAAGGCCTGGAAACAATGGAAGAGGAAATAGAAATGGCACTGGCACAACCAGGAACAATGATTAAATTGCACCATGTCTGAAAACTTTATATCCAATGATCCACTCCATGGCAAAACCTTGGAGTGGATTCTTACTTATTTAGTAAAACATTTTGGCTGGGAAGACCTTGCTAGAATGATTAATATCAATTGCTTTAAAAGCAATCCGAGCATAAAATCTTCACTTACTTTTTTGCGCAAGACACCATGGGCTCGTAAAAAAGTAGAAGATTTATACATCAGTACACTCTAGTCTATTTCAATTAAGTTGGTTGTTTTGATAATGTCTGATACTGCATCATACAGCGTGTCTAAATGCGCTTGCGTATTAAACGCTTGAATAGAATACCTCAAAAAAACTTGGTCTCCGTGCGGCATCACTGGTATTTCAATTTTGTATTGATCAAATAATAAGTTCTTTAATTGAATGGGGTTCTTGGTTTTAATTGGAATGCTGAATAGTTGTAAAATAAAATCATCTGTTAAGGGTGCCAAAGGTTGGCTGTTGACCAACTCGCAAAATCGCAGTGCGTTTGATTTAACCAAGTCTCTGCATGCTGAAGAAACCGCGGTCCAATTATATTGGTTCATGAATTCAATGGCTTTTGGAATGCATAAAAAGGCAGAGAAATCCCTGGTCCCTTGCGTTTGGTGATAATCTAAAAAAGAAGAATGCGATGGGGTAGTACTGTTGAATCCCCAACTAATTACTAGTGGGTCCAGCATTCTTTGAAATGCTTTATTAACGTAAAGAAAAGTACTTCCCTTGGGGGTCATCATCCATTTATGACAAGCGCCTGTGAATAGATCTGCACCTAAACTAGATAAATTAATAGGGGCTTGCGCAGGGCCATGTGCGCCATCTATAAAAGTGGTGATGCCCATTTCTTTTGCTTTTACACAAATTGCTTCTATCGGAAATCTCAATCCAGTTGAACTGGTGATATGACTAATGAAAATCAATTTGGTCCTATTGTTTACTCCTTTAAAAAATTCATCTACAAATGCTTCTTTGGTGGTTAAAGGCAAAGAGATGGATTGTTTTTTATAATGAGCACCAACTTGGGCACAATAGTATTCCCAAGTTCTATCACAAGCTCCATATTCTAAATTAGTAGTTAGTACTTCGTCTCCAGCTTTCAGTGGAAAGTTTTTTGCAACAAGATTGACTGCATGCGAAGGATTGACTAAGTAAACCAAATCATCTGCTGAGCAATGTAAAAATTTACCCAATGCCTCTCTTGATTGTTGTAAATATTCTAATCCTGTTTTAACTATAAATAGTACAGGTTCTTGTTCTAATTCTAATTGATATTGTTGATACCGTTCAAATATAGGTTTAGGACATGCGCCAAAAGATCCAAAGTTTAAAAAAGTAAGGTCTTTTCTTACTAAAAATTCATTTCTTAATTGTTCGGTGATCATAAAATAATCGTTTGATGTTTTTCCAGATTAGGCCAACAAATAGAATTGCTGCAGCAATCATTAATGTTTTCAATGCGAATGTATTATAGAATAAACCAGCAATCACACCGCCTATAAAAAAAGAGAAAATGATGGTAAATCTTAATTTGATTGAATCGGTTAGTTGCTTTTTTTGTTCGGGTGAACTGTAAAAAAATAATTGCGACAATTCTATACCCAAGTCGGTGAAAAGTCCTGTTAAATGGGTTGTTCTAATAACAGAAAAAGATATTTTGGTTACCAATGCATTTTGAAGGCCCATGGTAAATAGCAAAATAAAAGCAATCAAGTCTGGATAGGTATAAATAAATGCGTCTAAAAAAAGTCCTGTGCCAATTAGGAGAATGATTTCTACTATGATGGGGATACTGAACGCGTACCTTTTTGCCCTTCTGTAAACAATTTCGATGATGGTGTTAGATACAAATGCGCCTAATAAAAAGAATACGATATAGTAAATATAAATTAGGCCTTCCCAAAAATGAAGTTGATCAAATTCTTCCATGAAAAAGGCAAAATGTCCTGTTACATTGGTAGTTAATTTTTGTATGGATAAAAATCCTACAACATTGACCATGCCTGCAACACAAGATAGAAAAGAAGCAAGGGCAATGCTTGTTTCTAAACTTCTTTTACCAATTCTGTGTCTAAACATTCGGGTATCTTAATTAGTAATTGAAGGTACAATTTTGTAAATTGTGGAATGGTTTTTCTAGACTTACAAGCTGTTTCAAAATATGAAAGGGGTAATACTGTGCTCCAGCCCTTGCATTTTTCTATGCAAGAAGGTGAGCGGGTAGCTATTGCTGGTGAAACAGGTTCGGGGAAATCGACCTTTTTAAAATTGATTGCAGGACTACTACAACCTGATGAGGGAAATGTGTATTTTGAAGGTATACACGTGTTAGGTCCTGATGAACAATTATTGCCTGGGCATCCAAAAATTGCTTACTTGTCTCAACATTTTGAGTTGCGCAACAATTATAAAGTGCATGAGTTACTCGAAATGACCAATCAATTGGATGCGAGGTCTGCTCAACAAATTTTTGATGTTTGTAGAATCAGTCATTTGATGATGCGTAAATCAGATGAATTATCTGGTGGCGAAAAGCAACGGATTGCTTTAGCTAAACAATTGACTTCATTCCCCAAATTGTTGTTATTAGATGAACCCTTCTCCAATTTAGACCGTGTTCACAAAGAACTGATTCGGTCGGTCATAGAAGACATTTGTACTACTTTAAAAGTTACCTGTTTGTTGGTTTCTCATGATGCAACCGACTTACTTTCATGGGCCGATCGAATCATTATTATGCAAGATGGACAAGTGGTGCAACAGGGTACGCCAAAGCAATTGTATCATCATCCGGTAAATGAATATGTGGCAGCGCTAATGGGTGATTATAACTTGATTAATACTAAAACACAGGAAGTATTTCTGCAATTGTTGGGGGAAGGGGTAAGAGGTAAACGTGCTTTAATTAGACCTGAGCAATTGGCTATTTCGGTTGTAAAACCCGCACAACCCCATTTTGTGGAAGGAGTTGTGCAGAAAGTGTTGTTTTTTGGTGCCTATTATTTGATTGAAGTATTGGTAGATGGTTTTGCACTAAAAGTTAGAACCACTGCCTTCCTTTTTAATGCGGGAGACATCGTATTTGTTACCGTTGCACCAACAGTTGCTTAATGATTTACTTTAAGTGTTTTGCAAAAAAGCCCAGTGTTCTTTCCCATGAAAGCTTTGCTGCTGCTTCATTGTATCTTGCTCCTGCTGTATCATTGTGAAATGCATGGTTTACATTTTCATAAACAAAGAGCTCATAATTAATTTTGTTTTCTTTTAAAGCAGCTTCATAAGCTGGAATCCCTTCGTTTACTCGGGTGTCTAATCCACCATAATGCAACATCACTGCTGATTTAATTTGGGCAACTTTGGAAGCTTCTGGTTGTCTACCATAATAAGCTACAGCTGCTTTTAAATTAGGAACATTTACCGCTAAATTATTGGCCATTGCTCCACCCCAACAAAATCCTACACAACCCAATTGGCCATTGCAATCTTTTCTGCTACTCAAATAAGTAAATGCTCGTATGAAATTTTGTAAACTTTCTTCTGCTTTTAGTGTGGCAAATTTTGCTCTCAATTCATCATCGTTTTTTGGCAACTCGCCCAATGGAGAAAGTATATTGGGCGCAATTGCTAAATAGCCTGCTTTTGAAGCTCTTCTTGCAACATCTTCAATATGGGCATTCAGTCCTCTATTTTCATGAATAACTACTACTGCAGCTAATTTTTTCTTCCCTTTAGGTTTAGCAACATATGCACTCATAGTGCCATTTACTCCTTCATAAGTAATGGTTTCTATTTCTAAGTCGTCCTCTGCAGTGATATTGGCTTTGGCAGCATTTACTTCAATCATGGGTAGTATACTTAATGCTGCCGCCATTCCGCCGGTTAATACAGCTAAGCGACTCATAAACTCGGGTCTGCTTAATGGTTTATGGGTATACTCGTCGTAGAGGTCAATAATTTCTTGATTCATAGGGTAATTCGTTTGTTTAATTCCTCATCAATTTTCTTAAAAAGGTGATAAGGCTTGTATACCCTCCACTCAGGTAGTTCCATCAGTTCAATATAGTAATTCAGTTTCTTACCTTTAAAGTCATGTTGGGTGGCCATAGGCATATTGAGTGCTACTATCCAACCATTTTCATCTGTCACTTCTTCAAACCATTCTTGGTAATATTCCTTGTCGCTGCTATGGAAATTTAATACATTTTCAGCAATCAATATGAATTTATATATGCCCTCTTTCTCCAATAAATCAATGATTTCCCTTTTGAGTTCCATAATATCGTTCTCAATTGCATCATTCCATTCTCCAATAAACTCAATAATTGCAAACTGTAATTCGTAGTCTACATAAATGATTTTGAGGTATAAAGTTCTGCTGCCAAAATCGTCCCATTGGGGATGAATAAAATAATTGTAAACAGTTTGAGAAAATTCAAACTCAGAATAAGTGCGTCCATAAAAAGGAGAGCGTTTGTCTTCCTCCGCAATATAAATATGTCTCCAATTAAAAAAAGGTTCTATCTCATGCATACTATTCGCTTCCTACCGATTCTACTGCTTTTTTAACGCTGCCGTATTTTAATAAAAGGTCTTTTGCTTTTTCATAATCACTTAGCCCCAAATTATCCATCACCATTTTTACACCACGGTCCACTAATTTGATATTGCTCAATTGCATATTCACCATCTTATTGTCTTCTACACGACCTAGTTGAATCATGATTGCTGTTGAAATCATATTCAATACCAATTTTTGCGCTGTGCCACTTTTCATTCGCGTACTGCCAGTTACAAATTCAGGGCCTACTACTACTTCTACAGGAAAGTCAGCCGCATCAGAAATAGGGGAGTTAGGATTGCAGCTAATACTACCTGTAATGATTCCTCTTTTTCTACATTCTTTTAATGCGCCAATTACATAGGGGGTTGTTCCGCTTGCGGCAAGTCCTATTACCACATCTTTATCATTGATGAAATGCTTCTGTAAATCGCTCCAACCTTCATCTGCACTATCTTCTGCAAATTCTACTGCTTGTGTAATGGCTTTTTCACCTCCGGCAATTAAACCAATGACCAAACCATATGGAACTCCATAAGTGGGTGGGCATTCACTTGCATCTAATATTCCCAATCTGCCACTTGTGCCAGCTCCCATATAAAAAAGTCTTCCACCTTGCAGCATTTTATCTGCTATGGCAGAAACCAGTCTTTCTATTTGAGGGATGGCTTTTTCAACGGCATCTGGTACCGTTTTGTCTTCTTGGTTAATATTGCTCAATATTTCCTGTATACTCATGTTTTCTAGGTTATTGTACCTAGAAGCTTGTTCTGTAACCTTAATAAAATTACCCATGGTGCTTACTGTTTATGATATGCCAATAATCCGGACATAGGGGTCTTTAATACTTTGCCCAACTCTAATTCATAACTATTACAAAGTTCTTTTAAAACATCTCTAAAACCAAATCCAACACTGCCCACAAAATGGATGGGTTGGGTCCAGCTTTCTTTAAACTTGTATAAATGAGTAAAGAAGAAGTCGTTTAACCCGTCTTCAATGATATTTTCTATCATAAAATGGCCTCTGTTTTCCGCCAAAAAAAGGGCAAAACTGGCTAGGTATCTATTGGCCAATGGTTTTTTGTACACATTTTCTAAAATACTGGCATGCGTTTCTCCAAATCTTTTTTGAAACCTACCCATTAGTTCTTCATCAAAAGTTTTATACAAATAATACTGAACTACTTTTTTGCCCAAATAAGCCCCTGAACCCTCATCGCCCAACACATATCCCAATCCTGGGCTTATAGAAACAATTTTTTTGCCATTGTAGTAGCAGGCATTGGAGCCAGTGCCTAAAATGCAGGCGATTCCTTTTTCGTTCCCGCAAGAAGCACGAGCAATGCCCAATAGGTCTGTATTTATTTCTGTTTTAGTTTTAGGAAAAAGTTGTTTAAAAACTTTTTTCATGATGAGCACATTGGCAGGATTACCTAGCCCTGTACCATAAAAATAGAGCTGATCAATGGGTGTGCTTTTTATTTTAGGGAGGAGTAACTTAGTTAAAGTCTGAATCATTTCTTCCTCAGACACAAAATAAGGACTCATAGCGGGTGTTAATACGGTTTTTTTCTTGCCGTTTACCAGCAAACACCACTCGCATTTGGTAGAGCCACTGTCGGCAATTAATATGGCAGGCATAGGAAAGGTTTAATTCGGCAATAAATATAGATATTTGCATGCTTACATGACATATAATTTAATGCGTATTTATGGGTTCTAAGAAACTGCAGGTTTGGTTACCGGTTTTATTTGCGATTGTGATGATTGTGGGAATGATAATTGGCTTTCAGTTGAAAGAAAAGACCATGTCTCCGCAGTTTTTTACACCTTCTAGTCGTTCTTCTTTGCAAGAATTGACCGAATTGATTAAAAATCGATATGTAGACAAAGTATCTGCAGATAGCATCAATGGGTTAGTGGCCAATGAATTATTGAAGCATTTAGATCCACATTCGGTTTTTATTCCCTCTTCAGACCTATCTGCAGCTAATGAAGATATTATGGGTAATTTCCAAGGAATTGGAATTGAGTTTCGTCAAATGAACGATACAGTTAACGTGATGAGTATTATGCCAGGAGGGCCTGCTGAAAAAGTGGGATTGATTACAGGCGATCAATTAATTTTTGTAAACGATACGGTTTCGATTGCAGGTAAAAAGTTGGATGGCACTGCCATAAGAAAATTATTCAGGGGGCCTGCAGATTCAAAAGTGAAAGTGAAATTTTTAAGAGCTGGAAAAATGCAAGAAGTGACTATTACAAGAGGTAATATTCCAGTTAGCTCAGTAGATGCTGCTTATATGATTGCTCCTAAAGTGGGCTTTATTCGATTAAATAAATTTGCCGAAAGAACCTATGAAGAGTTCATGACTGAGTTAGAAAAATTACAGGCGCAAAAAATGCAAAGTCTGGTTTTAGACTTAAGGGGAAATACAGGCGGCTTAATGAAAGAAGCAGTGGATATGGCAGATGAGTTTTTAGGAGACAATCAATTAATTGTTTATACAGAAGGGGAGAACACACCTAGAACAGAATTTAAAGCCAAACGACCTGGGCTATTTGAAAAAGGAAAATTAGTAGTGCTTATTGATGAATCATCTGCTTCTGCAAGTGAAATATTAGCAGGCGCTTTACAAGATTGGGACAGAGCCACCATCATGGGACGTCGTTCATTTGGAAAAGGATTGGTTCAGCAACAATTTCAATTGAGTGATGGGTCAGCTGTTCGGTTAACAGTAGCTAGATACTTTACCCCATTGGGTAGAAATATTCAGAAATCGTATGCCGATGGAATTGAAAAGTATAACGATGAACTAGTAGGCCGTTTTCATCAAACAGATTCAAGTGCAAAAAAAGATTCTTTAGCACGTTCTGTAAAAAAATATAAAACACCTGCTGGTAAAATGGTTTTTGGCGGTGGTGGAATCACTCCTGATACCACGGTTTTATTTGATTCTTCTTTGTACACGAGAGCCGTATTGCAAGTGTTAATGACCAGTACATTAAATGATTTTGCTTATTATGACTTTGTTAGCAATAGAGCGCAATACATGGCATTTAAAGACGCTGCTAACTTTAATAGCAATTTTAAAGTTTCAGATGCCCAATGGAAAAGATTTATTCAATTTGCTGCAAAAGATGGGCTGAATTTCAATAGCATTGATGCAAGAAGCAAGGATTTTATTTTGAATAGGATTAAAGCCTTAATCGCCAGACAAATTTGGAGAACCAACGGTTATTTTGTTGTAGCCAACGATGCTGATATTTTAGTTAGGAAAGCGGTAAAATTAGTTCAGTAATAATCTGGCAGTAACTTTATTCTATGCGTTATTGTTTTTTTCTCTTCATATTGATTAGTTCAGTTCATATTACAAAAGCACAACAATCTAAAGTTGTGTCTATTTTAGAAGTGCCTGGAAAATTTGAATATGCGCGTATTCAAGAAAAAGGTATTTCTGTTTTACCTAGCGGAAGATATATTAGTCCTGCGGGTGAAATGATTCGAATTACCCATGATCCTTTTGGGATGCGTATTTCACCAGATGGCAAAAAAGCAATTACGTTACACAATGGGGTTTTTACAGTTATTGATTTGGGTACCATGAATTATACAAGAGTGCCTTCATATGACGGTAAACTTAGCTCTCCATTTTCAAATGGTTCTTTTTTAGGGGTTGATTTTGGAAAAACTTCTAATATCGTTTATTTGAGTGGGGGAGACAATGGGGCTGTCTTGGTTTATGACATAAATACCATGAAACTACTAGATTCCATCTCGCTAAATGGGAAAGTAGGTGCCGATGTTTTTGGGGACAGTTTCACTTCCGATTTATTATACAATGACGAAAAGAACGAGTTATTAGTTTTAGACAGGGCCAATTATCGATTGGTACGAATTAATTTGATGAGCAAGCAAATTGAAGCATCTATTGCTTGCGGCAGGCTTCCTTTTGGATTATCTATGAGCCCTAATAAGCGGTATGCATTTGTTGCCAATGTGGGTATGTATGCTTATCCTTTAATCGAAGGTATGACCGAAAAAAATTATGACTCACTATTGATACCTCATCATCCGTATGGGGATAATACGAATGAATCAATTAATGGAACAGTGATAGATGGAAAAAAAATACCGGGGGTAGGTAGCCCCAATTCACCCGAAGCCATGAGTGTATTTGTAATTGATTTGAACACGAATAAAGTATTGAGCAAGTTAAAAACGGGTCATCAAATAGGAGAGCTTATTGAAGACATAGAAGTAGTGGGTGGAGCAAGTCCTAACTCTATAGCAGTTGGAAAAAAATATGCATATATAACTAATGCAACCAATGATAATATTAGTGTGATTGATTATGCAACTCAAAAAATAGTTCGACATATACCTATAAAAGTGAGTGCAACAATTGATCAATATAGAGGCTTATTGCCTTTTGGTTTAACATTGAGCAAGGATGAGAAAAAATTATTTGTTGCGTTATTAGGCTTTAATGCAGTGGCAGTAATTGATATTGAATCAAATAAAACAATTGGATTAATCCCAACAGGATGGGGACCTTCTAGGGTATTATTGGGTAAAGATGATAGCGAAATATATATTATAACTGCACGTGGTTTGGGTGCAGGACCTAATGGTGGTGCAGGCTTTAAAAAACCCATACAGGGAACATTTATTAGTGATTTGCAATTGGGTTCATTTCATAAAGTAGCCATGCCCGATTCAGTTCAATTAGCAAAATATACTGCAACAGCATTGTCTAATACTTTCTTTAGATCAACAGTTGCATTGAATCAAAATCCATTACCCCCTTTGCCAGGTATTTATCAAAGCCCTATTAAATTCATTGTTTACATTACCAAAGAGAATAGAACTTATGATGAGGTTTTTGGTCAAATAAAAGAAGCCAAGGGAGATAGTACGTTAGCAAGGTTTGGGGTAAACAATGCATATACTTTGTTGCCTAACCAAAGAGAAAGGTTCAAAGGGTTAAAGGTTTCGCCGAATCACCATAAAATTGCTCGGCAGTTTGCTTTTAGCGATAATTTTTATTGCGATAGTGATGCCAGTATTCATGGGCACCATTGGATGATGGGAGTAATTCCAAATGAATGGGTTGAAACCAATTCAAGTGTTAGTAAGACCGCTAAATTTTTCTCGGCTGCACCTGGTAGAAGATTCCCCGGTTCAACAGGAAGTATGGATCCAGAAGATTTTGCAGAAGCGGGTGGTATTTGGGAAGCTTTTGAAAGGAAGAAAAAATTGTTTTACAATTTTGGAGAAGCCAATGAAACAGCTCATGTTAGAGAAGAATGGTCTGATACGGCCACTGGCGCAGGGCATGGGGTGATGGTGCCTATGCAAAAAGCATTGTTCTCTAGAACAAGCTGGAGTTATCCTGGTTATAATACCAATATTCCTGATCAATACAGGGCCAATCAGTTTGAAAAAGAATTTACAAAAAAATGGATTACTGGTAAAGAACAAATGCCCAGCTTAATAACCATTCAATTACCCAACGATCATATAGCAAAAGCAAGACCTGAAGATGGATACAGCAGCGCCCATTCTTTTATGGCAGATAATGATTTAGCTTTAGGTAGAATACTACACTTCTTATCTAGAACAAAGTATTGGAAAAATATGTTGGTGATTATTACTGAAGATGATCCTCAAGGTGGGGTAGATCATATAGATGCACATCGATCTATTTTAATGATGGCTGGACCTTATGTAAAAAAAGGACATATCAGCAATACACACGCCAATTTTGGTGCAATACTAAAAACCATTTATAATATTACAGGTGTGCCTTATGTAAATCAATATGATGTAACTGCTACTTTATTACAAGACTTTTTTACAGATCAGCCAGATTTTACACCCTACAATTTAGAGATGCACGATGCAAGAATTTTTGACGTAAATAAAGCCATGAAAAAGTACAAGACTACTATTGATTGGAATAAAATCATCAAAGGGCCTGAAATGGA
>Ga0209812_10000102_pt1 | contig 77624 bp, 75 predicted proteins | sample JI71714BDNA_FD_187502 | JGI IMG/M metagenome (GOLD analysis project Ga0209812, IMG submission 187502) | Wastewater effluent complex algal communities from Wisconsin, to seasonally profile nutrient transformation and Carbon sequestration -... | ecosystem: Engineered > WWTP > Effluent > Algae... | reverse complement strand
TGGAGGCCCGAGCCGGAATCGAACCGGCGTGCAAGGATTTGCAGTCCTCTGCGTCACCACTCCGCCATCGGGCCTCGCGCAATGGCCCGCAAAGGGCCAATTGGTGGTGTGAGGCGCGTCCCTAGCGATTCATTTTCGTCAGCGCAATCGGGATTTGGCCTGATAAAGCCTCCTCCATGCCGTTCGCCCCGTAAAATTCGGTCTTTCGTAGGAATCCCGCTTTGACTTTGGGTTTGCGCTGATTAGAAGGTGGCAGAACAACTGTATTGCAGTTGCAATACAGTTATGCCAAGTTTATGCAGGCAATGGGTTTCAAAATGCAAACAGTTCAATCCTCTAATATGCGTCGGCATATGGTCGACAGCCAGTTGCGCACCAGCGGCGTCAGCCAGCCGTGGATTATTCAGGCCATGCTGGAGCTGCAACGCGAATCCTTTGTGCCCGCCGAACGGGCAGCGATTGCCTATCGCGACCGGCCAGTGGATATTGGCGCGGGGCGAATGCTCAATCCGCCATTGGCCGCGGGTTTGATGCTTTCCGCGGCAGAGCCTGAACCTTCGGATCATGTACTGCTGATTGGAGCGGGAACGGGTTATCTGGCGGCCTTGCTGGTCGGGCGTGTGCGCTCATTGGTTGCAGTCGAGGAGCAGCCCGAATTGCTCGTATCGGCAAAGCAAAGCGTGGCCGGCGTCGAATGGGTCGAAGCACCTTTGAATGTTGGGGCAGCGGATAAAGGCCCTTATGACCTGATCATCATCGATGGTGCGGTCGAAATTTTGCCCGATACGATCAAGGCTCAGTTGAAGGAAGGCGGACGAATCGTCACCGGACTGTGCGACGGACCGGCGCGGCGGTTGGCCAGTGCTAATCGCCACGGCGATCATGTGGCGTTGCGGACAATCGCCGATACCGAAATCGCTCCATTGCCGGGCTTTGCCCGCGTGCGGGAATTTTCATTCTGATGCAGCATAGTGCCATCATTGCAGCGTTGCTTGCCACAGCAATGGCTGTGCCTGCGCATGCAGAGACGCTGCGCGATGCGCTAGCGGCGGCCTATGAAACCAACCCTACGCTGACGGGTGCTCGCGCCGGACAACGCGCGACCAACGAAGGCGTGCCACTGGCCAAGGCCAATGGTCGTCCCGATGCCAGCGGAACGGCAACCTATACCGAATTGTTGCCGCGCTCCAATGGCACCAATTTCACGCCCGACCGTACATTGACCGGACGGATCGATTTAACAGTGCCGATTTACACCGGAGGCGCGGTCAAAAACTCGATCCGTGCTGCAGAAAACCGGGTTGAAGCAGGCTTTGCCGGATTGCGTGCGACCGAAAGCGCGATTTTTTCCGCGGTCGTCGGCACTTATATGGATGTGATCCGCGACGAGTCGATTGTTGATCTAAACCGAGCGCAAGTCGGCGTGTTGCAGGTCAATCTCGAAGCAACCCGCGATCGTTTCCAGATCGGCGACTTGACCCGCACCGATGTTGCGCAATCCGAAGCACGGCTGGCGCTTGCGACCAGCAGTCTGGAATCGGCGCGCGCCAATCTGATCCGCTCGAAGGAAATCTATATCCAGCTCGTGGGCCAGGAGCCCGGCGATCTTGAGGCGCCACCGCCTTTGCCCAATCTTCCGGCCACACCCGAAGAGGCTGTCGGTGTTGCGCTGGAATATAATCCCGACCTGATTGTTGCCAAGGAACTGAGCGAAGCAGCCCGGTTTGACCGGCGCGGGGCAGAGTCTTCACGGCTTCCCTTTGTTTCGGGCTTTGGTGGGGGCAGCTATTCGAACAATTTGGGCAGCATCGATCCGGGCAGCAGCGGTCTGACGTTCGACAAAAGCTCAACCTCCGCTCAAATTGGTGTTCGGGCAACGATCCCCTTGTACCAGGGCGGACAGCCTGCAGCACAAATCCGGCAGGCACAGGCGCGGCTGGGCCAAGCGATGGAGCAACAAATCGCCGCCGAGCGCGAGGCAATTGCGCAGACCCGTGCGGCCTATGCCAGCTGGCGGGCGTCTCAGGACGTGATTGCGGCTTCCGAACGCGCGGTGGCCGCAAACGAATTGTCGCTTGAAGGTGTGCGCGCTGAAAACAGCGTCGGCAATCGCACCATTCTTGACATATTGAATGCCGAGCAGGAATTGCTCAACAGCAAGGTGCAACTGGTGGCGGCACGGCGCAATGCCTATGTCGCGGGCTTCTCTTTGCTTGCCGCTATCGGGCGAGCAGAGGCGCGCGATCTGGGGCTTGAAAGCGGAGCGCTATACGATCCAGTCGCCGAATATGAACGTGTCGAAGGCAAATGGAACGACTGGTCGTCGGACCCTGACCCCACGGTCGTGGCCACTCGCACGGTTGACACTCCGGCGCAAAAGGCCGAAATAGAACCGCTTCCCGATTATTCGCGGAAGCCATAGGGGCAGGTTAAGGGGCAAGATGATGGCTGACCAGCGCAGCGAACCATCGATGGAGGCGATTTTGGCGTCGATCAAAAAGATCATCGCCGATGAGGATCGCGGCGGCATTCCTGCCACACCGCGCCGTGCGACCCGCACTGCCCCGGTGCGTGACCCCGAAGAATCCAACGATATACTCGAACTGACCCAGAGCGAAGCCGAAGAAGCCGAAGAAGAATTGCTCGATGACGGCAAAGCGCAAAGCCTGCGGCAAAGTTTTTCAGTGCTGCAAACCTTGACCGAGCCTGGCGTTGCACCGCAAATTGTGCGGTCGGGTGAAACCTCGCTTGAGGGGATGGTGCGCGACATGCTGCGCCCGATGCTGAAGGACTGGCTCGACAGCAATCTGCCCAATATCGTCGAAGCCATGGTTGCGCGCGAGATCGAGCGCATTACCAAGAAGGGCTGATGTTCCGCCGCCTTTTCCGGGCGGTGTTTTTTATCCTGTTTGCTGGATCAACTGCGCCTGTCATAGCGCAGGACCTGACCTATGTTTTGGCAGGCAAGCTGGTGGATGTCGAACAGGGGCGCGTGCTGGAAAAGCAGTGCATCCTGATTAAAAGCAATATTATTCAATCGGTTGAGCCATGCACAAAAGCGCCAAAAGGCGCAAAGCGGATCGACTGGTCGCGCTATACCGTGTTGCCCGGATTGATCGACCTCCACACCCATCTGGCCGATGCCGGGCAGTCGGCAGATTTGGCTTTGCCGATCAAAACCTCGCCTGCCGCTACCGCGCTGATCGGAGCGAAAAATGCGCGCGATACATTGCGTGCGGGCTTCACCACAGTGCGCGATGTCGGTACTTATCGCGGGCTGACCGATGTTGCCTTGCGCGATGCCATCGCCGCGGGCCATGTGCCGGGGCCGCGGATGTTTGTTGCGGGCGCCTATCTGACCCATCCCGGCGGCGGTGGCGAATTGAACGGCGTCGTCCCCAACGACCAGTTACCGCCTGATATGCGGCTAGGCGTGCTGAGCAGCGCGGATGAAGCCAAGACCAAGGCCGAGGCGTTGTTTGCAGGCGGAGTGGATTTTCTGAAACTGATGGGCACCGGCGCGGTGCTGGCAATCGGCACCGAACCGGGCGAGCCCGAACTGACCTATGACGAAATGCGCGCCGCCGTCGAAGTCGCGCGATCCAGAGGCAGCTTTGCCACCGCCCATGCCCACGGCGCGCAGGGAATTAAAAATGCGATTCGCGCCGGAGTGCGTTCTATCGAACATGCCAGCCTGATCGATGACGAAGGCCTCGCTATGGCCAAGGCCGCCGGGGTCTGGCTGGTGATGGACATCTATAATGGCGACTATATCGACGATATAGGCAGCAAAGAGGGTTGGCCCGAAGAATATTTGCGCAAGAATCGCGAAACCACCGAGGTCCAGCGGCAGGGCTTTGCCAAAGCGTTAAAATTGGGCGTCAAAATCGCCTATGGCACCGACAGCGGGGTTTATCCGCACGGGATCAATGCGCGGCAATTTGGCTATATGGTGCGTTATGGCATGACCCCGATGCAGGCGATCCAGTCGGCGACGATCGAGGCCGCAAGGCTGTTGCAGCGGGAAAGCCAGTTTGGCGCAATCGCCAAAGGTCTGCTCGCCGACATGATCGCTGTCGAGGGCAATCCGCTGGCGGACATCTGGCTGCTGGAAAAACGACCGATTGTGATGAAAGAGGGCGTTCTGATCGACTAGCCGCGCTTGAACGGCCCCAATTCCTCCAGAAACGCCTGTTCGCGTTCAACCGCAAACCGCTCGCGTTCCAGAAAATCCTCAACCGCGGAGCGGAAACCGGGATCGGCGATGTAATGCGCCGACCATGTGCTCACCGGCAAATAACCCCGTGCCAGCTTATGTTCGCCCTGTGCCCCAGCCTCGACCCGCGCCAGCCCGTGCGCAATCGCGAAATCAATCGCCTGATAATAGCAAAGCTCGAAATGCAGGAAGGGGATATCCTCGGTGCATCCCCAATAGCGGCCATAAAGGCAGTCGGGACCAACAAGGTTTAATGCGCCCGCAACGGGGCTGCCTTCGCGGTGTGCGAGGAACAGCGCAATGCTGTCGCCCATGGTCGCTGCAATCCGGTCGAAAAAGGCGCGGGTCAGATAGGGCCGCCCCCATTTGCGCGCGCCGGTATCCTGATAGAAAGTCCAGAAGGCATCCCAATGGTCGGCCCGGATCTGGTCACCGCGCAGGATTTCGATCGTGACATTGGCCTGCGCCGCCGCCCGTTCCTTGCGGATCGCGCGGCGCTTGCGGGATGACAGCGTCGCCAGAAAATCGTCAACGCTGGCATAGCCGTCATTGCTCCAGTGAAATTGCGTCCCCGCACGGATCAGCCAGCCAGCCTTGCGGAACAGCGCAAGCTGGCCTTCGTCAACAAAGGTCGCATGCGCCGACGACAGACCGTTCTGCCGGACGACATTTTCCGCCGCGCGTAGCAGATTGAGCGCCGTTGCCTCGTCCGTCGCCAATATACGCGGTCCGGGAACTGGCGAGAAGGGTGCAGCAATCTGGAGCTTCGGATAATAGCGCCCGCCAGCCCGTTCATAGGCATCGGCCCAGCCATGATCGAAAACATATTCGCCCTGGCTGTGCGATTTCAGATAGGCTGGCAAAGCGCCTTTGAGATCGCCACCGGCGTCACGGATGACAATCGGTGCAGGCGACCAGCCACTCCCGCTGCCAACGCTACCTGATTCTTCCAATGCCGACAGAAAGGCGTGGCAAATAAAGGGGTTGCCAGACGGGTTCAGCGCATTCCATTGTCCGGCATCGAGATGCACAATGCCTTCGGCGATTTCGGCGGTCAAATTATCCATCAAAGGAAGTACCGTAGTCCTGAGCAGCAGTCGTTTTGCGACTGCGTCTGTCGAAGGACGGCTAGAGGTTTCGACTGCGGCATTTGGCTAACTCGGAAATAATTGCCCAGTTACGGTTAATAAGAGCTTCTTTTTTAGCGCTGCTCCATCCTTTGATTTGCTTTTCAACAGCTTTTGCATCTTCACGAGATTGAAAAGTCTCATTCCAAACCAACTCAACGGGTCGGCGCTTGTGGGTGAAGCCTTTGAAAACTCCCGATTGATGTTCAGCAAAACGCCGATCAATGTCATCCGTATGGCCGGTGTAGAACTTGCCGTCGACGCATCGCAAAATGTAGCAATGAAACATCAAATCGCTAGTCATTGCCGTCTCTCCTTGCCTCACGCCGCCCTTCGACGGACGCAGCCACTTCGCGGCTGCTGCTCAGGGCTACGGTTTCTTTTTGGCTACCCCTTCACCTTCACAATCGCATCAATCTCGACCGTCGCATCCAATGGCAGCACCGGAACACCGACAGCACTGCGCGCATGCTTGCCAGCATCGCCAAACACCGCCTCCATAAGGTCCGACGCGCCATTGGCGATTTTGGGCTGGCCGGAGAAATCAGGAGTCGAGGCGACAAAGGCACCGAGTTTGACGATGCGTTCTACGCGGTCGAGCGAGCCAAGCGCCTTTTTCATCTGCGCAATCAGCATCAACCCGCAGCCGCGCGCGGCGGCAATGCCGTCTTCCTCGCTGCGGCTGTCGCCAACCTTGCCGGTCATCAATTGACCGTTCACGAACGACACCTGCCCCGAAATATACAACAGCCCGCCCACTTCGACTGTCGGCACATAAGCGGCGACAGGGGCTGCAGGTTCGGGAAGGGTGATGCCCAGTTCGGCGAGTTTGGCTTCGATCATGATACTACCTTTTCAAATGCAGGGGCGGGGTTGCCCGAAAGCAGCTTTTCGGAAATCCACTTTTCGGCCTCGCTCCAGATGTGGATCTGGGCATTGGCGGCCGGGTTGGGCTGGACGCGCGGCCATAGTACCGGCTCACCGACAAAATGCAGCCGCCAGACATCGGGCATGATCTGGCCAACCGATTCGTGGTGATGGCCAAGATCGTCAATGAAAACAGTGACGCTGGGATTATAGCTTTCGACGATCTGCGCGAGTGCGGCGCCCTTGCCGCCCTGGTTGGTGAAAACCGGAGCGTCGATGCCAACCGCGCGCAATTGCTCGGCACGGCTGGCATTGAACTGGTCCATCAAATTGGTCAGGATCACGACATCCGCAATTTCAGACAGGCGGTTGATCGCCGCGACCGCGCCATCAATCGGCTGCTGCCGGTGCATTTCGGTTTCGAAAAAGCCGTTGAGCAGATTCCACACCGTTCCGCGTTCGACCTGCGTGCCATCATGCTTGTGCCGCAAAGCCTCGCCCCAGTCGCCATGGACAAGGTCAAAGTCGATATGATGGATTTCGTCGAGCCAGTCGCGAAACGGCACGATCATGTGCAGCAACACTTCGTCACAGTCGCTGATCAGCAAGGGACGGCTCATGATTCAAGCACCATGCGCGCGGCGACCAGCCGGGCGGGATCGACCTCGAGTGCGGCAGCACAGGCGGTAAGGTCGGGCTGGTAAGCCTCCAGAAAGCCAAGTATTGCCGCTTGTGTTCCCGCATCCCCAACTTGCGTCCGCAATCGGTCCGGGGTGAGGCCGGTAAGCGCAAGAAATCGCTCGGCGCGGATGTCGTCGGTGAGGATCCACGCCAGTGCATCTAAGGCGAGCCGTGCTGCCATCGTCGAATCCAGTGCGGAATTTTTGCCATTTGTATCGTACATGGCTTTCGCTTAAGCGAAACTCTTGTAGCTGCCTAGGGCTTGCCAGCCTTGCGAACAAATTTCACCGTAGCCCTGAGCCTGTCGAAGGGCGCTAATCGGCGAGGCGTGTTTCGACAGGATCAGCACTACGGTTTTTAATGCAGACGGAAGTGAGCAAATCGGTGAACAAAAAGGTGCTGATCGTCGAGGACAATGAGCTGAACCTCAAATTGTTTACGGACCTGCTGCGCGCGCATGGATATACCATTGAACCGTTGCGCGACGGGCGCGAGGCGCTGGCCAAGGCACGCGAATTCGCCCCCGATATGGTGATCATGGATATCCAGATGCCGCATGTCAGCGGGCTTGACCTGATCGAACAGATGCAGGGCGATGCCGTACTAGCGACGATCCCCGTGCTTGCGGTCACGGCCTATGCGGGCAAGGGCGACGAGGAGCGGATTTTGGGCGCTGGCGCTCGCGGCTATTTGTCCAAACCGGTTGGCATGGCGCAGTTTCTGGCGGCAGTGAAAGCGATCGTCGGATAAGCGATGCCGCTGCGCTGGCTCTTTCTTATCTTGTCGCTGTTGTTCGCAACGGCTGTCCCGGCACAGACACCGGGTGCGCGCCTGACCGTGCAGGGGCAATTGTTTGTCGAGACCGCCACACCGAAGCCGGGCGACACTGTCACCGTGGCACTGTTCTTTACCCCCGAACCGGGCTGGCATGGCTATTGGGAAAATCCGGGCGATGCCGGGCTGGGACTGCAACTTGAATGGAGCCTGCCTGCGGGCATTGCGGCGGGCAAGCCGCGCTTTCCGGTACCGCAGCCGCTGCTGATCGGCGGGTTGATGAACCATGTCTATGAAGCGCCGCACGCGGTACTGATTGATCTCAAGCTTCCCGCAGCGATCAAGGCGGGCACCCAAATACCGGTAAGCATTGCTGCCAATTGGCTCGCCTGCACCGACAAAATCTGCGTTCCGCAACAGGACCAGTTTGAAACAATGCTGACCATCGGGTCCGGTGCAATTTCCTCGGAACAGCGCAAGCGCTTTGACGCTTGGCGCGCGCAAACGCCGGTCCCGCTCGACCGCGCGGGCCGTTTCGCCGTGGAGGGAAAGCGCTTGCAGATCGCCATTCCTTATCCGGCCTCGGCACCGCTTGATCACCCCTATTTCTTTGCGCTGACCCAAAATCGAGTCCGCTACGCTGCGCCCCAATTGGCGAAGCGCAGCGGCGACTGGCTGGTGATCGAAAGCGAAGCGGGAACCGAGCCCGGGCCGATCGAAGGCCTGTTGCGCATTGGCGATGGACAAGGGTTGTGGGTGCGCAGTGTCGCAGGAACCATTCCAAAGGGAGGTAGCGCTGTTGCGACACTTCCGCCCGATGGCATGTCCAACCCCGCTGATACAGACACGCCGCCGCTGCCTTGGTTGTTGCTCGCGGCGATTGCCGGCGGCTTCCTGCTCAATCTGATGCCCTGCGTTTTCCCCATACTTGGATTAAAGGCCTTTGCACTCGCCAAGGCAGGGGGCGTTGAAAGCGAAGCGCGAGCCGATGCGCTGGCCTATTCGGCAGGCGTTATCCTTAGCTGCATTGCGCTGGGCGGACTGATGCTGTTGTTGCGCGCGGGAGGGCAAGAGATTGGCTGGGCCTTCCAGTTGCAATCGCCAGCCTTCGTATTGTTCCTGCTGATGCTGATGGTGGCGGTGACAGCAAATCTTGCCGGATTGTTCGAATTGAGCGGGCTTGAAGTTGGCGGAGTGCTGACGCGGCGACCGGGGGTGATGGGGTCTTTCTGGACCGGTGTGCTGGCCGCATTGGTTGCGACGCCCTGCACGGGCCCGTTCATGGCGGCGGCGCTGGGGGCGGCTTTGTTGTTGCCGACGCTTGAAGCATTGCTGCTGTTCGCCGCGCTGGGATTTGGCATTGCGTTGCCATTCCTGCTGATCGCCTATGTACCCAGGCTGCGCTCGATGCTGCCGCGACCGGGGCCGTGGTTAAACGGCTTCCGCAAGGCGATGGCAGTGCCAATGGCGCTGACCGCGCTTGCGCTGGGGTGGCTGTTGTGGCGGCAGGCGGGGGATGAAGGTCTTTGGATCGGATTGGTAGCAGCAATCATGTGTTTGCTTCTGCTTTTGGGATATCGCCGCGTTAGCAGAACCTGGCGCTTTGCCGGTGCGGGATTGATCGCAGCGTTGCTTGGTGTCTATCTCGCCGCCAATGACTGGCTGCCTGACCAAGCTCCCGGATCAGTGGATGCCGCAATCAAGACCGATGGTATCGCCTTTGATGAAACAAAGCTCGCAAAACTGCGCACCAACGGCACACCCGTCTTCCTTTATTTCACTGCCGACTGGTGCGTGACGTGCAAGGTCAATGAGGCAGCAGCAATCGACCGCGCAGAAACACAGCGACTGTTCAAGCAGCGCGGCATTGCAGTGATGGTCGGTGATTTCACCCGGCATGACCCCGAAATCGCCCGCTTCCTTGCGGCGCGCGGCCGGTCAGGCGTGCCGTTTTACCTCTTCTATCCCAAATCGGGCGATCCGCGCGAACTGCCGCAGCTGCTGACTCCTGCAATTATCGACGAGGCCACACAGTAAAAACGGGCCGCCGATCATAACCGGCGGCCCGCTAAGGCGATGCGTTTCGGACATTGGATTCGTGTTTCTGCGAACCGAAATCCAATTGCGCGACCTCTGGGGTTTGGAGGCAGGCCGTTGTTGAGGTGATGCCCCGGAAAGGACAACCCGGCCTGCCTCCGCCCCTTGACGATAAGTTGCGACCCCTAAAAGGACTTATCGTCTATTTCGATCCGCTTGATCTGGTTTGCCCCGATCACCGTAATGCCCCGGATTCCGGTGATGCCAGCCAGCGGGACCGATTGTTCAAATCCCCAATTGTCGGTGCCATGATCGCCAGCCCCGCCCGGATCATTGTCCGAACGGCGGCTGGCGATGGCGGCGACCTCTATGCCCCAGTAATCGGGTCGCCCGTTATAAATGCGCGGTGCCAGCCGGATTTCGCAACCCGACATCGGACGGCTGCCCCTGACCCAAAGGTAGAGGCTGTCCTGAAAGGGAACACGCCGTAGCTCTGCCCTTTCAAAATCGATAATCTGTCCATTCGGCACACTCGAATGCGAGCTGCCAACCGCGCTGCCCATATTTTTCTCTGAAATTTGAGTTTTTGTGCGCGTCATAAAATTACATGGCCGCGTACTTTTCGAATTCTGTATAACAGCTATGTTACATCTTGAAAAGAGTATCGCAGAGTAAACAAATGTAACGCGTAGTATCTTATTGTTGGAAATGAGATATTTTCGCTTTTTGAAACCGTACGACGGTCGGACTTGCGTGCCGCAATGGCTGCGCGCATAGGCGGGCGCATGGAATCAGCGTCAACAGCGTCCCCGGCAAGCGCACAAAAACCAGAAATTCGAACACTCGCCCTTTGGATGTTGGGAATGGCAACCATGGTCTTCGTGATCGTGGTGATTGGAGGCATCACGCGGCTGACCGAATCGGGGCTTTCGATCACCGAATGGAAACCGATTACCGGCGCAATCCCGCCGCTGAACGAGGCCGATTGGGTTGCCGCGTTCGAGAAATATAAGCGTATCCCCGAATATACCGAGATAAACGGCCCGGCGGGCATGACATTGGCGGGATTCAAAACCATCTATTTCTGGGAATGGGCGCACCGGCTGTGGGCGCGGCTGATCGGTTATGCGCTGCTGCTGCCTTGGCTGTGGTTTGCAACCTGTGCCTTGCTCGGTAAATCGGGGAACGGTGGTTTGCGCGGCTGGCTAGGCGGCTTCCGCCTGCCTCCAGGCTATCTGCTGCGTATCTTCGCGTTGGGAATGCTGGTTGCATTGCAGGCCACAATCGGCTGGTGGATGGTCTCTTCGGGGTTGCTTGTCGGTACCGATGTCAGCCATTTCCGGTTGGCGACACATTTGCTGGTCGCGTTGCTGACGATGGCGGGCATGCTTTGGACCGCGCTCGATCTGTTCGCGCTGACCAAGAACAACAACGCAAGGCCCGCCCGCCTCACTGGCTATTCTCTCGCCATATTGTCGGTCCTCGTCATCCAGCTTCTGCTCGGCGCATGGGTGGCAGGGCTCAATGCCGGCTATGTCTCGAACAGCTGGCCGCTGATGAACGGGCGGCTCTATCCCGAGGGCATCGATTGGAACAAAGGTGGCTGGTATGCGCTGACCCACGACCCCTTCCTGCTGCATTTCCTGCACCGTTGGTGGGCGTGGATCGCGGTTGCGGCGTTGGTGCTGATGGCACGAAAGCTGCGCGCACCCGGCGACCGGCGGATTTCGGTGGCGATCCACAGCGCCTTTGGCGTGCAGATTTTGCTGGGAATAGCGACGGTGATGACCGGAATGAACATCATCCTTGCCGTGCTGCATCAGGCAGTCGGAGCGCTGGTGGTGGCCTCTGCGGTTTGGGGCGCGCATCGTCTTGGCTCGGATAAAGCCTAGCGAAAATGGCATAGGGTATTATTTTACCCGCCGTAAAAGCCCTGCATTTGCTTGACTATCTGAGCCATCCGATCCAATAGCGCCCGTCCGCTGGGTCAGATTCGATTCTGCCCCGGCAATCCTATCCATCCGGAGGTTCGAACAGCAGTCATGAAAACGCTGTCCAAAGTTACCAAATCGATCCGTCCGCAGGATGTCGAAAAGGCCTGGCACATCATTGATGCCGAAGGTCTGGTCGTTGGCCGCGTTGCCTCGATCATCGCCAATATCCTGCGCGGCAAGCACAAGCCAAGCTACACCCCGCATGTCGATTGCGGCGACCATGTTGTCGTGATCAACGCCGACAAGGTGAAATTCACCGGCAAGAAGCTGGGTGATAAGGTCTATTATCGCCACACCGGCTATGCCGGCGGCATCAAGGGCGTCACCGCTGCCAAGGTATTGGAAGGCCGCTTTCCTGAGCGCGTTCTGGAAAAGGCCGTTGAGCGTATGATCCCGCGCGGTCCGCTCGGTCGCAACCAGATGCGTGCCCTGCACCTCTATAATGGCACCGAACACCCGCATGACGGTCAGCAGCCTAAGGTGCTCGACGTCGCTTCAATGAATCGCAAGAACAAGGTGGGTGCATGATGTCCGACACCGCTACTTCTCTCTCCGATCTCGAAACGCTGGGCGCGGAAACCGTCGCTCCGGCAGCTCCTGCCGCGCCTTTGCGTGAAAAGGAAGTCGATGCACAGGGTCGTTCCTATGCAACCGGCCGCCGCAAGGACGCGGTCGCCCGCGTCTGGCTGAAGCCTGGCACCGGCAAGATCACGGTAAATGGCCGTGATCAGGAAACCTATTTCGCGCGGCCGACACTGCGTCTTGTCATCAACCAGCCCTTCACGGTTACTGACCGTGTCGGCCAGTATGACATTGTCGCAACCGTCAAAGGCGGTGGCCTGTCGGGTCAGGCAGGGGCCGTCAAGCACGGCATCTCGCAAGCCCTTACAAAGTTTGAGCCTGCGCTGCGCAGCGCGGTCAAGGCCGAAGGCTTCCTGACTCGCGACAGCCGTACCGTCGAACGTAAGAAATACGGCAAGGCGAAAGCCCGCAAGAGCTTCCAGTTCTCGAAGCGCTGATTTTTCACGCTTTTGCAATTCGAATGGGGCGGCCTGCGGGTCGCCCTTTTCTTTTGCGCGATTGCGGTTACGAAGCTTTATGGGGAAAATTCTGATTGCATTGTTGTTGGTGGCGCTGATCGGCTTTGGCGTCTGGTTTTATCGACTGGGCGGGCCGGGGCAGTTAGACCTTGCAGATCGCTGGTGGCCGGGTGGTGATACGGGCAAACAGCTGGTCTCGACCAATATCGGCTACGGCTCGATCGACGCTGACTATGACAATGACCGGCAAAGCTATGACGTCTATTTCCCCGCAGGCGCTGGATTGCCGGGCAGTCCCGAAGACTGCAGCGGACGCAAATATCCGGCACTCATCTTCTTTCACGGCGGTTCGTGGCGCGATGGCAACCGCCGGAATTATGGCTTCGTCGGCCGTGCCTTTACCGCGCGGGGTTATGTCACTTTCATAGTCGATTATCGCAAAGCCCCGCAGCACCGCTATCCCGCCTTTGTCGCCGACGCAGCGCGAGCAATAGCGACAATCCACCGCGACCTGCCCAAATATCCATGCGCGGACGCAGAACGGCTTTTCGTTTCGGGCCACAGCGCGGGCGCGCATATTGCGATGCTTGCCATTCTTGACCCACAATGGTTGGCCGCAAATGACAGCAATGCTTCCATTGTGAATGGCGTCATCGGTCTGGCGGGGCCTTATGACTTCCTGCCTTTTACCTCGGATGCGGCAAAGGATGCTTTGGGCCATTGGCCTAAGCTCGAAGAAACCCAGCCGATCCATTTTGCGCGCGGCGATGCTCCACCAATGCTGTTATTGAGCGGCGATGCCGACACCACGGTCAAGCCGCGCAACAGCAAGGTTCTGGCCAAAGCAATTTCGGAGAAGGGTGGGAAGGCAGAGGTCAAGCTTTATACGGGGGTTGACCATACGGACATCATTATGGCGGTCAGCCGCCCGTTCCGCAGCAAGGCCCCGGTGATTGAGGATATGCTGGCCTTTATGGAAAAGGCTGGGCGCTAAGCCAGCGCCTCAGCAATAGCCGCCTTCGCCTTGGCTTTAACCGTCTCGAACGCTTCGCGCCCGTCGAGTTCGACAATCGGTGCACCGCCAAACGTCAGTTGCGGTGTCACGGCTATCTTCCGTTCCAGCAGTTCGCGCGCATGGTCGAGCTTGCGAGCAAATGCGGTATCGATGTCAACATTAAGGCGGATGACCAACGTTGGCAGATGCGATGCCATTTCCTGATACATCGCCCGTTCGCGCTTCGCGAGCCAGGCGACAAAGCGGCTATCGGGTTTTGCCGCCGATAAACCGGGACCATCGTAAAAGCCCGGTACTTCAATTTGCGGATAGCGATCCGTTATCACCAGCCTGCCAGCCGCACGGTGCGCCAAAACCTGCCGGAAACGCCGCCTGCGGATGATCGAGAGCAGGTAGATGACCAAAGCAGTGGTGCCGCCGGGAATCTTTGCCTTGCTGTCGCGCGCCTGCGAAGCGCGCTTTGACAATTTGCGTTCAAAGGCCGGACCGATCAGCGGCCAGCGCTTGATCGCTTCCCCCATCGCGCCCGATTTGAGGCCCAGATAGACGGTCGCAACCGGACGCTGCTTGGCATAATCGGCAAGCAAAGCCTCAGCGAGGGTCGATTTGCCCGAGCCGTCGCAACCGATCACCGCAACCAGCGGCGCGAGTGCGTCACTGGTGGCTATTGGCATCAGCTCAACTCTTTGAAGAACCCGATCATCTTCAGCCCGCCAATGGCGAAACGAATTACCACCAGCGCGGCGTAGACCATCACCCACGGACCCGTTAGCGCCTCGAGATTGAAGCCGGTGCGCGCAAACCAAGTCAGGAATACGCCGGTCGCAAGCAGGAACAGCTTATTCTGTTCGCGCCAGATCATGCGTTTCCACCAGAAGGGATATTTGGGGGCGATCCAGCCGTGCAGGCGCGGAAGCAAAGCGGGGACATTTTTCGCCCATTCGGCGTGCGCTTCACCAAATTTGCCGCGCAGAAACTCTTCCTCGTAAACCGAGATGCGTTCGTAGACGAGCACTGCCAACAGGAAGACCAGCGCACCGAATACCCAACTACCCGACAGCATCGCAAGGCCTGTGAAATTCAGGATGCGACCAACATAGAGCGGGTTGCGGACCAATGAATAGGGGCCCGTTGTGTTAAGTTCGGACGCTTCGGCGGCAACCTTTGCCCGGCCCGATGTGCCAAGCGCGGCCCAGCCGCTGGTAAAGATTCGGACGATTGCGCCCGCGCTGGCAACGCCAAATGACAGCCAGAACCAGAAGCAGTCACCCTGAGCGGTCGCAAAGGGGCCGATATCGCGTGTGCAATAGGCAATCAGCGTCGAGATCGCGATGATCGTGTAAATATAGGTGCCCCGGATGAAGAACAGCGCCTTCCCGCTCCGGGCCATTTCCTGTTGATACATCGACTATCCTATCTCTATGCCGTTAATGTGGCGATCTCCTATGAACAACAATGGGGCAAAATCATGACAGGCCCCGAAGACGGGACAGAAAGCAAATGGTCGGCGCTGGTGCTGGCGGGCAGCAGACCGGCTGGCGATCCGCTCGCCGAGCATTTTGGCGCAAAGGCCAAGGCGCTGATCGACTTTGGCGGAAAGCCAATGTTGGCGCATGTGGTGGCCACGCTCAATGCTACGCCACAGATAGCCCGGGTAGTTGTAATTGCCCAGCAAACCACGCAACTTGAAGCAGCGGTTGCGCAAGGCGGAGGCGCCACATTGCGGACCAGCGGCGGTGGGATTTCAGCCAGCATCGCAGCCCTCGCCGGAAGCGATGCCCTGCCCTTTCCGATATTGGTCACCACCGCGGACCACCCGTTGTTATTGCCTTCGATGATCGGTGAATTTCTGAATGGGGCAGGCGACGCCGATGTTGCGGTGGGGATGGTCGAACGCGCGACGATGCTGGCGCGCCATCCCGAGAACCGGCGCACCTGGCTGAAATTTTCTGACGGCCATTGGTCGGGCGCCAATTTGTTTGCGCTGCAAAGCGAACGCTGCCTGCCTGCGCTCGAGCTATGGGCACGCGCCGAGCAGGATCGCAAGACGGTGTGGAAGCTGTTCCTGCATTTCGGTCCGTGGCTGGCGCTGCGGGCATTGACCCGGACCATTGGGCTCGCCGATGCCTTGCAGCGCGCAGGGACGCGGCTGGGGCTGAAGGCAAGGCTGGTGCCGCTGTCGCAGGCCGAGGCGGCGATTGATGTCGATAAGCCCGATGACCATGCGCAGGCGCTGGATATTTGGAAGGCGCGAAAGGCCTCAGGCCAGCCTTAATTTGCGCGCTGTTTCTTCGCCGATGGCAAGGCGGTCGGCCTTGGGCAAGGCCAGTCGCAACGAGGCCCAGAGCGAAGCGACGAGTATAGGAAGCAGCAACATGATGGTCACCAACCGCGCACGCAATTGGTCGGGGACGGCAACCTGACTTTCCAACAGCCATTCCGAAGCACCCAGCACAGCCAGACCCAGTGCGACTTTCCATGAAAGGCGCAAAGCGGCCAAGACCATCAGCGCAAAGATCAGCCTTTGTCCCAACAGCGGAATCATCGGGATCAGATAGGTGACAAACGCACCCACCACCGCAACCCCCGCCGCGCGCGCCATTACCGAAGCAAAGGGTGCCTCAAAAGGGTGCAGGTCATCATGCAGGTTGAGCTGGAGCATCGGAATTGCCGAGGCCAGCGCGAGTCCGATCCCCACGGCCCAGGCCATCGCGTTGAGGCCATATTGCGGGGTGAAATAGCCGCCAATCACGCAGGCGACGATCACGCCGGTCACGCTGCCGACCAGTTGCTGCCGGTGTGCCGAGACGACTTGCTGGATCGGCGCAGCCGCTCCGCACAGCGCCTCGAACGCGCGGGCACCAAGCATGATCCACAGTGCCACTAGCGCATTTTCCGCTCCGGGGCCGAACACTGGCAGAATCGCCGGCCCCATCGCCCCCAACACCGCTGCCATCGGCAGCGCGAGCGCGATCAATATCCGTGTTGAAAAGCCGTAGATCGACGACACTTTTTCCTTACCGCCAGTCGAAAGCGCCGAAGCAAGCGGGGCGAGCACATAAGCAAAGGCAGTGCGCACCAGCTGGACAATGCTCGAAATCTTGCGCGCGACGATATAAAGGCTGGTGGCAATCGCTCCGCTCGCCCCCGGTAATATTGCGTTTAAGGCAATCGCCGGTCCGTCGCCAAACAGCCTCAGCGCGATGTTGGTGGGCAGCACTGCCAAACCTGCCTTCAATGTCGCCGCAAACATACCGTCGTAAAGCGGGCCACTGAGCATCAGCCGCAGATCGAAATTGCGTGCGAGCAGCCGAATACACAGCAGGCACACCGCTGCGAGCGAGATCAGATGGCCGATGAACAGCGCTCGCGTCGACCAGCCGCCTACAAACAGCGCGACCACTACCAACAGCCGGATCAATTGCTCCCAGAAAAGCCGCAACCGGATTTCCGCGCCAAATACCCGGCGAGATCGCAGCGCCGAGGTTGCGACCTCGACGAACGACCACAGTGGCAAGGCCCAGACAAACAACCGGATCGTCCCCGCTGCCTGTGCCGAATCGGCGGCATCGGCGTTGAAGAATTTGGAGACCGGTTCTGCGAGCAGGAAAACCGCAATCGCGATCAATATGCACGGAACCACCCCGAGCAAAAGCGCCGCGCGCAAGGCCTTTGCCTCACCCTCTGGTGACTGCGCCTGCGGGATCACCCGCTGCATCGCGCCGGTTGTGCCCAGGTCCGCGACATTCTGCGTCAGATTGATCGCCGCCCATAGCGCGCCGTAAAAACCATAGCCTGCCAGCCCGAAAAGCCAGATATAGAGCGGCTGCGCAACCACTTCGAGTACGCCACCCAGCCGCGCAAGCAGCGTCGTGCCTGCACCTTTGGCGACATCGGCAGTAGTAATTTCGGGCGGAGATAGGGTTTCAGCCATGGTCGCGCGCACCGCTACGCTGCCACGTTATGTCCTTGCAAGCGCGTTCATCATCGAACAAAGCCAAAAAGGACGATTGAGCATGGCTTCGCGGTGCGCTATCGGCGCTGCAACTACGCAAATCGGGGACGTTTGATGGCCGAATTTTTCCTGCCCAAGAACAGTAAGGTCCAAAAGGGCAAGACACATGCTGCGACCAGCAATGGCAAGGCGCGCAATTTCAAGGTCTATCGCTACGATCCCGACAGCGGTGAGAATCCGCATTACGACACCTTCGAGGTCGACACCGACGCTTGTGGTCCGATGGTGCTCGACGCGCTGATCAAGATGAAGTCGGAGCAGGATAGCACGCTGACTTTCCGCCGCTCATGCCGCGAGGGGATTTGCGGTTCGTGCGCGATGAACATGAATGGCAAAAATGGCCTCGCTTGCACCACCGCCATCGAGGATTGCAAAGGCGATGTCACCATCACCCCGCTGCCGCATATGGAAGTGGTCAAGGATCTGGTCCCCGACCTGTCGCATTTCTACGCGCAATATGCCTCGATCAAGCCATGGTTGCAGACCGTCACCCCGACCCCCTCGGGCAAGGAGCGGCTGCAATCGCCCGAAGACCGCGCCAAGCTCGACGGTCTGTATGAATGCATATTGTGCGCCTGTTGCTCGACCAGCTGCCCTTCCTATTGGTGGAACAGCGACAAGTTTCTCGGCCCGGCGATCCTGCTGCAGGCCTATCGCTGGCTCGCCGACAGCCGCGATGAAATGACCGGTGAGCGGCTCGATGATCTGGAAGACCCCTTCCGCCTCTATCGCTGCCACACGATCATGAACTGCGCCAATGCCTGCCCGAAGGGATTGAACCCGGCCAAGGCGATTGCCGAAACCAAGAAGATGATGGCACAGCGGCAGATCTGATCCTGCCGATGATTGATAACGACGCCATCCAGCGTACCGGCTTTATCGACGCCGCCGACCCGGATCATCCGGGCTGGCGGCTGTGGCAGATGCGCGACGAACGGCGTTATAATGCGCAAGTGATCGGCAAGATGCTTATCCGCGAGGAAACACCGGGCCATGCACGGGTGCGCATGTTCCCCGAGCTCAAACATTCCAACCTCGCCGATGCGGTGCATGGCGGAACGACATTGGGTTTCATCGACGTTGCGCTATTTGGCGCGGCACGGGTGTTCGGGCTGCTCGACGCAGGTTTTGCTGTGACGCTTGACCTGTCGACCCAGTTCATCAGCGCGGGCCGGATTGACGAACCGATGGATGCAACGGTCGAACTGTTGCGCGAAACCAAGCGGCTTTTGTTCATGCGCGGGCTGGTGGTGCAAGGCACTGATGATTCGCATGTCGTCGCCAGCTTTACCGGGACAATCCGCAAGGCGGTGGGATGACAGTCGAAGAGCGCTATCACGCGCTTGTTGCTGCGGGCGAACTGAAAGCTGATCCTGATCAAGCCCGTGCCGCCGTCGAATTGGCACGGATGCAGTCTGCATTGCAGGCAGTCCCGCCACGCGGCAGCATGCTTTGGAAATTCTTCGGCAAAAAGCCCGAACCAGTGCGCGGTCTCTATATGTGGGGCGGAGTGGGACGCGGCAAATCGATGCTGATGGACCTGTTCTTTGACAGCGTGCAGATCGGCCGCAAGCGCCGCGCGCATTTCCACGAATTCATGCTCGACATCCACGCGCGGTTGAATGTCGAGCGCAAGAAAGAGATTGGCGACCCGATTCCCCCGGTGGTGGTGGCGCTTGCCGATGAAGCGCGACTGCTGTGCTTTGACGAGATGGTCGTCAACAATATGGCCGATGCAGCGATCATGTCGCGGCTGTTTGCGGGGCTGATCGATGCCGGCGTTACCGTGGTGACCACATCAAACCGCCATCCTGACGATCTTTACAAAAATGGCCTCAACCGCCAGCTTTTCTTACCCTTCATCGATCTGATCAAAGCCAAACTCGACATTTTGACGCTCGATGGTCCGACCGATTATCGCCGCGACCGGTTGGGGATGGCAAAGACATGGCTGGTGCCCAATGGGCCGGAAGCGACCAAGGCGCTGTCGGAAACTTTCTTCCACCTCACCGATTATCCACCCGAAGACCGCGCGCATGTTCCCTCGACCGAAATAGACGTTGGCGGGGCGCGGCAGATGCATGTGCCCAAGGCGTTGAAAGGCGTCGCGGTGTTTTCGTTCAAGCGGCTGTGTGCGGAGGCACGGGGGGCCGCCGACTATCTGGCGATTGCGCGGCGTTTTCACACGGTGATCATTGTCGGCATTCCGGTGCTTGGCCCACACAACCGCAACGAGGCCGCGCGCTTTGTCACCCTGATCGACGCGTTGTACGAATATCGGGTCAAACTGCTCGCCAGCGCCGATGCCGCGCCCGATGCGCTCTATCCGGAAGGCGACGGCAAGTTCGAATTCGACCGGACAGTGTCACGGCTGATCGAAATGCAATCGGAAGAATATCTCGCGCAGGGGCATGGGGTGGAGTGATTACCCCCGCGGCTGAATTTCAGCCGCCAAAACCGAAGTTGAGGAAGTCTGGCATCGGTCCGTTCCAGTCCGCTTCGGCAGGTTCCGGCGTGCGGGTGGCTTTGGCTGGAGATGATCGTCCCGACTTCGCCGCGGCTTTCTTGGGTTCGGCAGTCTTGGTGGCTTCAGTTCCCTTTGCTTCAACCGCCTTGGCCGGGCGTTCTTCCCGCTTAGCGTTACGGCCCCTTGCGGCAGGCTTTTCGCTACGGCTCGAACGAGACGCCGATTTTTCGGGCTTGTCCTCGCTCTGGTCGTCATCGGCCTGAGCCGCCTTGCCCATCCGGGTTATTTTCACGCCGATCAGCTTTTCGATATTGTCGATAGCCTCTTCATCGGCCTTGGTAACAAAGGTGAAGGCACGGCCCTGTGCCCCGGCACGGCCGGTGCGGCCAATGCGGTGCACATAGTCATCGGGATGCCAGGGTGCATCGAAGTTGAAAACATGGCTGACGCCTTTGACATCAAGCCCGCGTGCAGCAACGTCGGAAGCAACCAACAGGTTGATTTTGCCGCTCTTGAATGCGTCCAGTTCCTTCAGACGCGTAGCCTGATCGATGTCGCCATGGATTTCGCCAGAGGCAAGGCCGTGGCGTTGTAGGCTCTTGTTCAGTTCACGCACCGTCGTTTTGCGGTTGCAGAAAATGATCGCGGTCGAGACATTTTCCTTGCGGATCAGATCGCGCAACACATCGCGCTTTTTCATCGGCGAAACATCGACCAGAAATTGTTCGATATTGGTGTTGGACGACGCCGGGCGGGCAACCTCGATATATTTGGGGTTGGTGAGGAATTTGTCGGCCAGTTTCTTGATTGGCGGCGGCATGGTGGCCGAAAAAAGCAAGGTCTGGCGGTTGGCGGGAAGTTTGGTGCAGATATGCTCGATATCGGGAATGAAGCCCATATCGAGCATCCGGTCAGCCTCGTCGATCACTAGCAATTCGCAGCCGTTGAGCAAGATGTTGCCGCGTTCAAACAGGTCCATCAATCGACCCGGTGTCGCGATCAGCACGTCAACGCCCTTTTCGAGCGCCTTGATCTGGTCGCCCATTGAAACCCCACCGATCAGCAGCGCCATCGATAGCTTGTGATATTTGCCATATTTGTCGAAATTCTCGGCAACCTGTGCGGCAAGTTCGCGCGTTGGCTCAAGGATCAGGCTGCGCGGCATGCGCGCCCGTGCCCGGCCATGCGCCAGAACATCGATCATCGGCAGTACGAAAGAGGCGGTCTTGCCAGTGCCTGTCTGGGCAATGCCAATCAGGTCCTTCATCATCAAAACCGGCGGTATCGCCTGCGCCTGAATGGGAGTCGGGGTGTCATAGCCAGCTTCATGGATGGCTTTGAGCAATTCATCAGACAGGCCGAGCGCGGCGAAGGGCATAAGCAGCAAATATTCCGGAGTAAGAGGTGCCGCCATCAATATGGCGGATACGCTGCCGCGCGCTTGGCCGAGCAACGCCCGAATGTCAAGGATTTTGGCGGAAAAGCCGCAACTCAGTCAGGGACAAGCAGCCGGAATTTGTCGATTTCGCACTGCGCACCGGTGCGGGCATGGAGCAAATCCCTGTCGACACACAATTTCCCGTCGGACGAGCGCTCGACATAAGCCCCGGCATAAAATTCGCGCGCAAGACAGCCGTCGCCCAGATACGCGCGGATCAACTGGCCTTCGCGGGTCACCAGTTCAAGGCTCTGTTTCGGTCCAGGGCGTGAGGCGATCAGCCGATCCATGCGCAGGCATTTGCCAATCTTCTCTTCATGAAACAGCGTCGCGGCGCTTGCCGTCGCGCCCTTGCGTGCCGATGCTGGGCTTGCCTGCTGGCGAGGAAAGCGGATAATGACACGTTGTTCCACCCGCGCCTGATACCAGCCATCGCCAAAGATCAGATGGGCAATGCTGGCAATGCCCGGCGTACCCTGAATCAGGACGGGCCCGGCCGCAACGCTGCTGGCCAGACCCATGATAAAGATCAAAAAGGCAAACGTGCGTTTGCGCAAATTCCTGTTCCGGTCAAAAATGGCTTTGAGCGGGCTATACGCCCGTAGGTTGAATGGGGCATTAATTTGGGACTAGGGTTGCAAGCTTTGCTGTGTCAAGGCGGACAACCTATAGGATCAAGCGAGGGCCAGAGTGACAATCGAAACAGCTTTGAAGCAAATGCAGGCAGTCGTTGGGGAAACGGGTTACACCCAGGACCCTGACGACCTCGCCCCTTGGCTGACCGATTGGCGCGGGCGCCATAGCGGGAGCGCTGCTGCCATGCTGTCTCCAGTCAGCGCAGAACAGGCGAGCGCTATCGTCAAAATCGCTGCAAAGCACCGGATCGCTCTGGTCCCGCAAGGTGGCAATAGCGGGATGGTTGCGGGTGCGACCCCGGATGGCTCTGGTAAGGCCGTGCTGTTGTCGCTTCGGCGAATGAACCGGATGACCCGGTTCGACCCCGAAAGCGGGTTGATCGAGGCCGAGGCCGGGGTGATCCTGCAAAATCTGCACGAGCATGTCGCCAAACAAGGGCGCCGCTTCCCGCTTACACTGGGCGGCAAAGGTTCGGCCACCGTCGGCGGGCTGATTTCGACCAATGCCGGTGGGACACAAGTGTTGCGCCACGGCACAATGCGCGGACTGGTAGCCGGAATTCAGGCCGTACTGCCCGACGGTTCAATCCTTGACAGCCTGGCTCCGCTCAAAAAGGACAATCGTGGCTATGATCTGCGCCATTTGCTGATCGGTGCCGAAGGGACGTTGGGAATTGTAACCGCAGCGACGCTGCAAACCGTACCCGCCCTGCTTGACCGCTGCGTTTTGTGGGTTGGCGTTGACAGCCCCGCCATGGCCTATGCGCTGTTTCTGGAACTGGAGCGACGCGCATCGGGTGCGCTGGAGGGCTTTGAGCTCATTCCCGATCGCGCGCTGCAATCGGTGTTGCGCCATATTCCGGCGACACGTGCGCCGCTGGAAGCCAGCAGTCCATGGTATGTGCTGGTCGAACTGGTGCAGGATCGGCCGGATCAGATCGCGCCGGCCACGCTTGGCGAGGCATTGCTGGTTGCAGCAATGGAAAAGGGCCTCGTGCGTGATGCCGCATTGTCCGCGAGCGAAGCGCAGGCCGAAGATTTCTGGAAACTGCGCGACAGCATTGCCGAGGCAGAGCGCGCGGAAGGGCCAGCCTTGCAGCATGACATCAGCGTGCCGGTTGCAGACATGGCACGCTTCATTACAACAGAATCTCCCGCCATCGAAGCGCACTTTCCCGGAACGCGCGTTGTCGCTTTTGGCCACTTGGGGGATGGCAACATCCACCTGCATGTAAAAGCACCCGCCGATTCGCGGCTGCCAGACTGGTATGAAAACGATGAGAAGGCGATCAGCGACTTCGTCTATGACCGGGTCTTGGCCTATAACGGATCGATTTCGGCGGAACATGGCATTGGTCTGGCAAAGCTTGAAACACTTGCGCGAACCGCCGATCCGGCGCGGCTTTTGGCAATGCGCGCGATCAAAACCGCTTTCGACCCACTTGGAATCATGAATCCGGGCAAAACAGTCCCTCTTGCCTAGTCGGGCGCGGCTGCTTAAAGCGCGGCCAACATTCGAATCCCAATATCCCACACTGGAGTAAACTCATGGCGACTGCGCCCCAAGCACAAGGTCTTCCGCTTTTCTACAATGACCTTGTTCCGTTGAACAGCAACGAACATGCAAAGCTGAAAAGCAAGCAGCTCGACAATGCAACTTTCATGCTCAACCAGCATGCTGTTCCATTGACGGTAGAGGAATTCATCATGGCATCGCGCCACTATCCGATCATCTTTTCGGCTGGTGACAATCCGGTTCCGCTGGCATTGATGGGGCTGAACGAAGGCGTCAACACCTTCATGGACGACAAGGGTCAGTTTACCCAAGCGGTCTATGTTCCTGCCTATATCCGCCGCTATCCCTTCATGCTTGCGCGGCTGCGTCCGGACAGCGATGAATTGTCGCTGTGCTTCGACCCAACTTGCGAAGCATTGGGCGAATTCAAAAAGGGTGGTGAAGCCCTGTTCGAAAATGCCGAGCCGACCGAACACACCAGAGCCATTCTCAAATTCTGCGAAGAATTTGAACAGGCCGGTGCAAAGACTCATTCCTTCATCGAAGAGCTCAAAAAATATGAGCTTTTGATGGATGGTGAAGTTTCCATCCAGCAGGAAGGCAACGAGAATCCGTTCGTCTATCGCGGCTTCATGATGATCAATGAAGAGAAATTGCGCGACATGCGCGGCGACGAATTGCGCAAGATGAATCAGAACGGCATGTTGCCGCTGATCTATGCGCATCTCTTCTCTTTGAGCCTGATGCGCGACCTGTTTGCAATGCAGGTTCAACAGGGTAAGATGCCGCAAGTAACCAACGCACCGGTCGTCAACTGATCCAGAAATGGCGGCCGCTTGAGAGAGGGGCCGCCATGAATAACCGCTACAGCAAAGTCGCAATTGCCTTCCATTGGGTGATTGCGGCTTTGATCGTTTCCAACTTCGTCCTTGCCAGCATGGCAGAGGATGCGCCCAAAGCGATTGCCGGTTCGTATATGGCGTCACACAAGGCGTTGGGAATTTCGATATTGGCGCTGTCGGTGCTGCGTCTTTTCTGGCGTTTCGGACACAAGCCGCCGCCGTTGCCCGCATCAATTTCCGGTTGGCAAGCAGCCCTCGGTAAGGCTGTGCACTGGCTATTCTATTTCCTGATGATTGCGGTGCCGGTTACCGGCTGGCTGATGGCATCAGCGCATCCAAAGGCCCCTCCGGTTGAATTTTTCGGGCTTTTCGATGCGACATTACCAGTGGGTAAGGATGAAGGATTGGCGGGTATCGGCCATGAAGGTCATGAAATTCTGACCAAGCCGCTGTTCCTGCTGATCATCCTGCACGTCCTTGCAGCGCTCAAGCACCAGTTTATCGACCGACTGCCCTTCATCCAACGCATTTTGCGCTGATCAGGACTGAGTCGAAAAGTACCGGTACTTTTCGTTCATTAGTGCTTCAATGACGGTTTTCTGAGACATTGCAGTGCAATGATAAACAATTTGTCTGATATTACCGTTCGATCCATCGTTTACCGACGTAAATTGAACTGTTCCCTATTGATTTCATCGGATTGAAGGCCCACCTTTGGGTCAGGACGGGAATCTCCCCTCCCTTTTCCGTCCTTCGGCGCTGCAGGTCAGCGCCACCTCCCTGAACCTTGGCCACCCCGGAGCAATCCGGGGTGGTTTTTTATTCGGCTGCCTCTGCCCAATAAGAACCGCGCAGCATGTCAGCCATATCGAGCGCCATCCGCATCACAAGGTCGGATAGCAAAGGCAAGGCAGCAGTGGGTTCACGCTGCGCTTCGTCAAGATACAGGCTGCGGTCGAATTCCAGCTGCACGGCATGGATGTTGCGGCGCACCTGACCATGGCGGCGCAGCGTAAAATCACCCGGATAGGGGCTGTTGAGCACACAGGGGATCCCTTCACGCAGGACCGATTCGATCAGCATTTCCGAGACATGACCGGCCGCGCTTTGTCCGAAACGGTCACCAACCACGCAGCGAGGCGGCGGATTATAGCTGCCCGGCAACAGCGAAGGCATGGAATGCAGGTCGATCAGCAACGCCGAACCAAAACGGTCGCGCATCGCCGCCAACGTCGAATCGACCGCAAGATGATAGGGGCGATGCTCGTGTTCGATTCGCGCTGCCAGATCGTCCGCCTCAAACTGCTGTTTCCAAAGCTCGCCGCAGCCATGCAGGCGGCGAGGGACCAGCCCCAGACCACCCCGGGTTTTCGCGCTGCATTGCGGCTTGGCGAGCGAGCCGCCGGCGCTGAACATCGCCGCGTCATAGTCATCCTCGGCCCGGTTCAAGTCGATCCACGCCCGCGCCTTGCGCATGATGATTGCGGGAACTCCCGCTTCGATTGCTCTTTGCGCGAGGCGGTCCGCATAGCGATCTTCGAGCCGGACCAGTTCCGCTGGATCGACACGCAACGCCGAAAGCAACTCAAGCGGATAGTCCCGCCCGGCATGGGGAACGGCAATCAGCACCGGAAAGGCCGGATCAGCGGTATTGAAGGTGCTGTACGAAGGCTCTTTCGACACGCTGCTCAGACCATTTCCTCTCTTCGCTCAACATGGTAGGAGAAATTGGGTCGAAAAGGTGCAAAAAATTAAATGTATCGCGTTATAACCGACTTTCAAGTGACCCAAACCAACCGACAGAGGCATTGATGATTCGCATTTTGCTGGCAGAAGACGAACAGGCGATGCGCGAATATCTGGCGCGTGCGCTTGAGAAATCGGGCTATGAAGTGGTTTCGGTTGACCGCGGCACCGACGCCGCCCCTTTGCTGGAAGAAAGCCATTTCGACCTGTTGCTGACCGACATCGTGATGCCCGAAATGGACGGAATCGAGCTGGCGCGCCATTGCGCGCGGGTATCCCCCAAGACCGAAGTCATGTTCATCACCGGTTTTTCCGGGGTTGCGCTGCGTGCCGGCCAGTCAATGCCGCAGGCGAAAGTTCTGTCCAAACCCTTCCACCTCAAGGACCTGGTGCTCGAGGTCGAAAGGCTGTTCAACAAGGAAGCTGCGAGCGGACAACTTTAAGGCGAATTTGGCGGCGGCCACCTCTTCGTCATGATTCAGGCTTGAAAGGAATCAATCGCGCGGCTAGAGGGCGCGCAGCGTGGGCGTATAGCTCAGTGGTAGAGCACTGTGTTGACATCGCAGGGGTCGCAAGTTCAATCCTTGCTACGCCCACCATTTTCCCCTTCAGTCAACATTTCACTCCATGTTTTGCGCGGCGCTACGCCGTACCAACGGCTAAAAGCGCGGCTGAACGCGCTCAGTTCCGAATAACCAAGCAATTCTGCAACCTGAGACAATGAACGCTCGCCTTCCAACCGGTAGAGGTCGCACATATTTTTTCGAACATGGTCGAGCAATTTCCGGAAGGGCCAGCCTTCTTCAGCCAAATGGCGGCGGAGCGTTCGTTCGGTTGTGCCATAAGAAGCGGCGATACGGTCGAGTGTCAGCGGCGACTTGTTCAATTCGGCAGCAAGATAAACAAAGCACAAAGCGCTGTAGCGTTTGCCGACGCGGATCCACTTAGGGGGTTGGGAAAAACGTTCCAAAATCGCCTGCTGCAAGGCAGCATTGGCCCGGGGCGATGGCATATCGAGCGACGCATTGTCGAAAATCAATGCAGTATTGAGAGCGCCGAACCGAACTTTAACGCCGAAATGGCTATCATAAATCGCCGGATCAAATCGTGGCAGATGACGGAAATGCACTTCTTTTAACGGCAAACCATCTGTTGGACCCTCTCGAGCCATATTGGAATAGCTGGCTGCCGAAAATTCGAGGCTGGGCGCCAGATATTGGTCGTCGAGCCCTTTGCCATTCCACACAAGGCTAGCTTCGCGGTTGCCAAATTGAGCTTCGATTTTCCAAACAGCCTGGCGAAAGGTCTGCATCGAAACGGTTTCAGCAATTGTCTGTCGTGGCGTTTCGGCGAATCTTGTTATAAAACCCAGATCGGAAAAGCAGGATGGCCGCGCACTGACACCCAAAATCAAAGCTGCCGTCGGCTCGGATAATTGTTGCTCAATTGCCTCGAACAGACGAGCGAGCAATATGCTGGATAATTGACCGATCGGGTTGCGAATCGAGGCCTCGCTTAATCCGAGCGCATCCAGCAACCGCGGACGGCTCGCTCCCAAATCTACGGCACCGCGCAGTATGCGACCCACAAAATTGGTTCCGACCATTCCCGGCTGGATCGCTCCGACATCGGGAAGGATTTCGCTGACCCAGTGGCGAATGGATTTTGCTCCCTTTTTAGCCCCACTCGAAGGATGACGGCGCCTAGCCATTCTGGCAAGCCGCTTTAACCCATTCGTTCCAGTGCTTGCCCGATTGCAAAGCGCGCATTATGCGCGCTTGCCATGAACCTGTTTTCGCTGCTCAATAGCCTTTCCTCCGACAATCCGATCCATGCGGTAAGCATCCCGACAACATGGCATCAGGGGCGCACGGCCTATGGCGGGTTGAGCACAACACTGGCCTATCAGGCAGCCGCTCTCGCTGCCCCTGATTTACCACCGCTGCTGTCAGCGCAAATCGCCTTTGCCGGTCCAGTTGCGGGTGATGTGACAATCGAGGCCAAAGTTCTGCGCCGTGGTCGCAACAGCGCCTTCATCCGCAGCGATATCCGTTCTGGCGAGGATATCGTGTTCAGCGGCACCTTTGTCTTCATGGCTCCGCGAGAAAGCCATGTGAATTTTTCGGACATCGCCGCGCCTGACTTTCCGTCCATTCCAGACGATGAAGGGCTCCGCAGCGGGCCGCCCGAATTTTTCACCTATCATATGCAATATGCCGAAAAGCGGTTGATCGAGGGTAATGGCACATCGAGCCTGTCGGGCTGGTACCGTTTCCGCGAGCATCAGGGGCTCGATCCCATGGCGAGCCTTTTATGCATAGGCGACGCGCTGCCGCCCTCGGCGATGGGGTTGATGACCGAGCAAGGCATGGTGAGTTCGATCAACTGGCAGGTCAACTTGCTGAGCGAAAAGCCGCAAACCGACAATGGCTGGTGGTATTTGCAAAGCGAAACCCACTTCGCCGCGCATGGCGCAAGCAGCCAGACTATGCACGTCTGGAACAGCCGGGGTGAGCCGATGATGACCGGAATGCAGGCAGTGGCGATTTTCGCCTGAGAGCGTTGCCGCCTGCGATAAGCTCGCCTATATCGCACTCCATGTCTTCAATCCGTCCGTGGCGCGATATCGCGCGTCGTCAGTCCCGCCAGATCATGGTTGGCAAAGTCCCCGTTGGTGGCGATGCGCCGATTTCGGTGCAGACCATGACCAACACGCTGACCAGCGATGCCAAGGCGACGATCGACCAGATCAGGCGTTGCGAGGATGCGGGGGTTGATATCATCCGTGTCTCCTGCCCCGATGTTGAATCGACGGCTGCGTTGAAAGAGATTGTCCGTGCGGCCCAAGTGCCAATCGTTGCGGACATCCATTTCCATTACAAACGCGCGTTGGAGGCGGCGGATGCGGGGGCAGCCTGCCTGCGTATCAACCCCGGCAATATCGGTTCGGCGGAGCGCGTCAACGAAGTGGTCAATGCGGCAAAGGCCAATGGCTGCGCGATCCGTATCGGAGTCAATGCCGGCAGCCTTGAGAAAGACCTGCTCGAAAAATACGGCGAGCCTTGTCCGGAGGCGCTGATCGAATCCGCACTCGACCATATCAAGCTGCTGCAGGATCGCGATTTCCACGACTATAAGGTCGCGGTAAAGGCATCCGACGTTTTCCTCGCGGTCGCTGCCTATATGGGCTTGTCGGAAGCCGTCGATTGCCCTCTGCATCTGGGCATTACCGAGGCAGGCGGGCTGATCGGCGGCACGGTGAAATCCGCACTTGGCATCGGCAACCTGCTTTGGGCGGGGATTGGCGATACCATCCGCGTTTCGCTATCGGCGGAACCCGAAGAGGAAGTCCGCGTTGGCTATGAGATCCTCAAATCGCTCGGCCTGCGCACCCGCGGCGTCCGCGTGGTCAGCTGCCCCAGCTGCGCGCGGCAAGGCTTTGACGTGATCCGCACTGTACAGAAACTCGAAGACGCGCTCCAACACATCAAAACCCCGATGTCGCTTTCGGTGCTCGGCTGCGTCGTCAACGGCCCCGGCGAAGCGCGCGAGACCGACATCGGCATCACCGGCGGCGGTAATGGCAAGCATATGGTCTATCTGTCCGGCGTCACTGACCATCATGTCGAGGATAGCGACATGATCGGGCATATTGTCAAGTTGGTTGAAGCGAAGGCGGCGGAGATTGATGCCGGGAGTGCAGTGAGTATGGACACGTTGCATGGGAAGGCGGCTTGACGCTCGACCGCATCATAGCGTTAGCCGTCCTGACAACCACGGTCGTTGAAGGGGCGTGGTGCGCGGCTCTTCTGTGCGGATTTGTGAACCCTTCAGGCAATATCGATGATGTTTTGCACGACACTTATTATATCACTGTATCCGTGAAGTATTTTCTTGCCGTTGTGCCTTTGATTCTAGTCGGCCTTGGCATTGTTTTGTGGATTTCAAACAAAGGCGAAACTGCCGGTCGCTTTCAAAGGATTGCTGCATGGGCCGCGCTGTCAGGCGCCACCATCATGTTCGCGGTCATCAATTGGCTGGCCATGAAGACACTCATTTTTCCGAAAATGCCGCTCCGCTTCGGTGAGCAACAAATGGATCAGCTGGTTACAGTTGCACAGCGCGGTCATCTCGCGCTGGCCTTTGGCGCGTCGCTGGTTGTGGTAGCAGCGATCTTGCTGATTGCGGGTGCTCTAGTTGCGGGACGGCAAAAGATCGAGATATGACCCTGACAATCCGCCCCGCAACCCGCACCGATCTCCCCCTGATTGCGCAATTTATCCGCGATCTGGCGGACTATGAACGCCTTGCACATGAGGTACGCTTTGACGAAGTTGTTCTGGGCGACAGACTCTTCGGCGCACGCCCCTATGCCGAGGTGCTGATCGGCGAAATCGACGGCGCGCCGCAGGGCTTTGCCCTCTTCTTTCACAATTTCTCGACCTTTGAAGGCAAGCCGGGGATATATCTCGAAGACCTGCTCGTCCGGCCAGAGGCGCGCGGGTCGGGGTTGGGCAAGGCGTTGCTCAAACGGCTCGCGGCGCTGGCAGTGGAGCGCGATTGCGCGCGGCTCGAATGGTCGGTGCTCGACTGGAACGAGCCGTCGATCCAATTCTACAAGGCGCTCGGCGCGAAGGCGATGGACGAATGGACGATCTACCGCGTCGATGGTGATGCGCTGGGCGAACTGGCAGAGGGGGCTTGATAATGCGGTGTTTGCTGATTTTTGCGGCCTTGCTGGCAGGCGGTGTGCCGGCAACCGCAGCCCCCGCCAATGGCAGCGAAAGACCCGACAGCTTTTATGTGACAAAGGCCTATGATCCGAGAGCCGATGCCGCAAAGTTGCTCGATTTCAAATTGACTGTCGTGAAATTTACCGGGCAAAAGCTGGTTGTCGTGCTGGGCGCCAACTGGTGTCACGATAGCGCTGCGTTAGCCAATCTGCTGACAAGCCAGAAATTCTCGAAAATGCTGGCGCGTGATTATGACATCCTCTTTGTCGATGTCGGCCACCCGCAAACCGGCAAGGGTCGCAACCTCGATATTGCCAAGCGCTTTGGCATCAAAAAGGTCACAGGCACGCCGACGGTGATGGTGCTGTCGGCGGACGGCAAATTGCTCAACAGCAAGAAAGACGCCGCAAGCTGGCGCAACGCCGCCAGCCGCGACGAGGATGCGATCTACCGCTACTTTGCGGAGTTTACCCCCGCTTAAGCCAACTAGGCTACACTGCCCCTCATGCGCTGGGTACCGATTGCCTTGCTTTTCGCCGTGGCCGTTTCGGCGGGGTGGCTGATGCCGCAGCCTGAAGCCGTGCCTGTGGCTGCACCGCCGATCGCCGAAGCCCATGCCGAAGGTGAATTGGCCGTGGTGCAATCCGATGCTGAACCGGGCGAAAGCGGCGATGTTTCGCTGGCCCGGTCGGGCGACGGGCATTTTTATGCCGAGGGCGATGTTGACGGCACAAAGATGCGCTTTCTGGTCGATACCGGAGCGAGCGTCGTCGCGCTGAGCGCGGCGGATGCCAATGCGCTGGGGCTCGACTGGCGCGACGAGGAACTGCGCATGGTCGGGCGTGGGGTCAACGGCGAAGTGATGGGCAAGCCGGTGGTGTTGGCATCTGTCACGCTGGGCGATATTGAAGTGCGCGATGTACAGGCAGTGATCATCCCGCGCGGGTTGCATGTCTCGCTATTGGGGCAAAGCTTCCTGTCGAAACTCGAAAATGTGAATATCAGCGCCGACGAAATGACGCTGGGCTAGTCGTTAGCGCCTGAGCAGAAACACCGCATGTTCGGCGAGCAGGTTGGCCAGCCCGGCACCGCGCGCCTTTTCCCCCGACAGATACCATTCGCCTTCTATCTTGAAGCCGCGTTCCGCGACGAAGCTTTTGAAATCGTCGATGGTGACATGGTGGATATTGGGGGTGTCGTACCAGCGATGCGGCAATTGCTTGGTCACCGGCATCCGCCCGCCAATCATATGGGCGAAACGGATTTTCCATTGGGCGAAATTGGGAAAGGAGACGAAGGCTTGCTTGCCGATGCGCAGCAATTGGTCGAGCACCAGATCAGGTCGCCGCGTCGTCTGCAAGGTCTGGCTGAGGATCGCATAGTCGAAGCCGTCATCGGGATAATCGGCAAGGTCGGTATCAGCATCGCCTTGCACCACCGCCAACCCGCGTGCGACAGCGCTGGCAACATTGGCAGACTCAATTTCGAGTCCACGCGCATCAATGCCCTTTGCGTCGCGCAGCGCCGCCATCAAAGCCCCGTCGCCGCAGCCAACATCGAGCACGCGGGCACCCGCCGGGATGGTTCCGGCGATGATGGCCAGATCGGGACGGAGCGTGCTCACCGATACACATCCGGGAAATGGCGTTGCATGAACGGCGCTGCGTCGGTGACTTGGGTCCAACCCAGTTTTTCGTAAACCCCGTGCGCGTCGCTGGTCGCGAGCATCCAGCGACGCAGCCCTTGCAGTTCGGGATGGTCATGCAGTGCTTTGACCATCGCCTGCGCCAATCCCTGCCCCTGATGATCCTCAAGCACATAAACGTCCGCGAGATAGGCAAAGGTCGCGCGGTCTGTCGTCACCCGACCAAAACCGACTTGTTCGCCATCGTTGAACACACCGACGCCGATGGAATTGGCGACCGCTATGCGCACCGTCGAAAGCGGGATGCCCGTCGACCAATAGCTGCGCGCCAGATAGGCATGGATAGCCTCAATCTGCATCGCCTTGGGATCGGTCGAAAGTCGATATCCGTTATCCAAATCGATCACAGTCCGCCTGCTTTCAAAAAGCCATCAACAATCCGGTTCATCTCGGGAGCGTCGAGCAGGAAGCTGTCATGGCCGAAGGGTGACGACAATTCGACAAAGCTGGCCGCTGCCCCGGCTGCGTTCAGTGCCTTCACAATGCGTTTGGATTCAATCGTCGGATAGAGCCAGTCGCTGTCGAAGCTGACCAGACAGAAACGCGTGCGGGTTCCGGCAAAGGCGTTGGCGAGCACGCCGCCATGCTCTTCTGCCAGATCATAATAGTCCATGGCGCGGGTGATATAGAGATAGGAGTTGGCGTCGAAGCGTTCGACAAAGCTCAACCCTTGATAGCGCAGATAGCTTTCGACCTGAAAGTCGGCGTCAAAGCCAAAGGTCTTTGCGTCGCGGTCCTGCAAGCGCCGCCCGAATTTTTCGGTCAGCCCTTCTTCGGACAAATAGGTGATGTGCGCCGCCATGCGCGCGACTGCGAGACCCGCATCGGGCTGATCGAGCGAGCCATAATAGGCACCGCCCTGCCAATTGGGATCGGCCATGATTGCTTGCCGACCGACTTCATGAAAGGCGATGTTCTGCGCGCTGTGTCGCGCGGTTGAGGCGATGACGATGGCGGACTGGACGCGGTCTGGGAACAAAGAGGCCCAGGTCAGCGCCTGCATTCCGCCCATCGATCCGCCGACCACGCAAGCGAGACGTTCGATCCCCAGATGGTCGAGCAAGATCGCCTGCGCCCGCACCATGTCGGCAATGGTGATAACAGGGAATTCCATACCATAGGGAGCGTCGGTGCCGGGGTCGAAACTGGCAGGCCCGGAACTGCCCATACAGCTGCCCAATACATTGATACAGATGATGCAGTGACGCGCCGGATCAACGGGTTTGCCTTCGCCCACCAGCCGCAGCCACCAGCCGGGCTTTCCGGTTACCGGATGGGTGGAGGCGAGATATTGATCGCCAGTCAGCGCGTGGCAGACGAGGATGGCGTTCGACTTATCCGCGTTCAATTCGCCATAGGTTTCATAGGCGAATTCGACGGGCGCAAACTGCCCCCCGCTGTCAAGCCGCACCGGCCCCAGCAGCTTTGTCCGCCTGTCGAGGCCAAAACGCCCATCTTCGCTCATGGCTCTGCGACATATCAGCCTCTTCATGCGAGGCAAGCGTCGATATTTTTTGTTTCACGCGAAGAACGCGAAGATTTTCAAGAGGGCAGTAGCGATTCAAACCCGCCGCGCGCAGCGCATAAAATGATGAATGTCGCTGCGCGACGGGCGATTTCTTCTAGAACCACCATCTTCAAAATCTTCCCGTTCTTCGCGTGAAATATCATGGCACCGTGAGAGCAGGTATGTGAAACGGTCCAGTTGCACACTATCCCCCCCACCGCTATGGCGCGCTCCATGACACAGCCTGAAGCCAAACCCTGGATCAACGCCATTCACGCCTACACGCCCGGCAAGGCGAAAAGCGATGATGGTCGTGTGCTGATCAAGCTGTCGGCGAATGAAAATGCGCTGGGGTGCAGCCCCGATGCGACCGCCGCGCTGGTCGAGGCGAAATCCAGCCTAGCGCGCTATCCCGATCCGGCATCGAACGCGCTGCGCGAAGCATTGGGCAAAGCCTATGATCTGGAGGCCGACCAGATTGTGTGCGGCACGGGATCAGACGAACTGCTCAACCTGATCGCGATGGGCTATGCCGGTGCAGGCGATGAGATCATCTATGTCAAATATGGCTTTTCGGTTTACGACATCGCCGCGCGCAAATGCGCCGCGACCGTCGTTGTTGCGCCCGATAAGGATTATGGCACCGATGTCGATGCGCTCCTTTCGCTGGTGAATGAAAAGACGCGAGTTGTTTTCATTGCCAACCCGAACAACCCGACCGGCACCTTTTCGGACGATGCCGAAATCGCGCGACTCCACGCTGGTCTTCCGGCGAACTGCGTGTTGGTGCTCGACCAGGCTTATGGCGAATATTTGGAGGGTGATGGGCCAGCATCATTCGATCTGGCGCGCAAGCACGCCAATGTCCTTGTCACCCGCACTTTCTCCAAAATTTACGGACTAGCGGCGGAACGCATTGGCTGGGCCTATGGCCAGCCGGGGCTGATTGCGACATTGAACCGCATTCGCGCGCCCTTTAATGTTACCAGCGCCGGGCAGGCAGCGGCGATTGCAGCACTCGCCGACACCGATTTTGTCGCACACAGCCGCAAACACAATCTCCAATGGCGCGAGTGGATGGCGAGCGAGATCGCTTCGCTGTCGAACCATGACCTCCGGGCTATTCCAAGCTGGGCCAACTTCCTGATGGTGATATTTGAGGGCAAGACCAGCGCCGAAACCGTGTACAAAGCGTTGATGGACGAAGGCTATATTGTCCGCTGGCTCCCCGGACAGGGCCTCGCAAACGGCCTGCGCATCACGATCGGCAGCGAAGACGAAAATCGCGGCGTGATGGCTGCGCTGCGTACGATATTGGAACGGCATAGCTGATGCTGCCTTTCTCCCGCGTCTCTATTATCGGTTTGGGCCTGATTGGCTCTTCGGTTGCGCGCGCGGTGAAGGCGGCGATGCCTTCTGTCCGGGTCACCGGCTATGATGCAGAAGCTCACGTGCGTGAGCGGGTGCGCGATCTGGGCTTTTGCGACGATGTTGCTGATACGCCGGGAACCGCCGTCATCGATGCTGATCTGGTGGTGCTGTGTGTGCCAGTTGGCGCGATGGGTTCGGTCGGCGAAGCAATTCGTGATGACTTGCCCGCCGAAGCTATTGTCAGCGATGTGGGTTCATCAAAACAAAGCGTTGCCGAGGCATTGGCGGCAGCACTTCCGGGCGCGACGATCATCCCCGCGCACCCCGTCGCTGGGACCGAAAATAGCGGCCCCGACGCCGGCTTTGCGACCCTGTTCCAAGGCCGTTGGTGCATCCTGACTCCGCCCGCCGACGCTCCCGAAGCGGCAGTCGAGGCGTTGCAGACATTCTGGCAGCGGCTGGGTGCGGATGTTGAAATCATGGACGCACGGCACCATGATCTTGTGCTTGCTGTCACCAGTCACCTGCCGCACCTGATCGCCTATACCATTGTCGGCACCGCCGATGATCTGGAAGAAGTCACGCAAAGCGAAGTGATCAAATATTCGGCTGGTGGCTTCCGCGATTTTACCCGCATTGCCGCCTCCGACCCCGTGATGTGGCGCGATGTGTTCCTCAACAACAAGGACGCGGTGCTTGAAATGCTCCAGCGTTTTTCAGAGGATCTGACCGCGCTGCAACGCGCGATCCGCTATAGCAAGGGTGATGAGCTGGAAGCGCTGTTCAGCCGCACCCGCGCAATCCGCCGCTCAATTGTCGAACAGGGGCAGGATGACGACGCCCCAGACTTTGGGCGCAAGCACTGAAATTCAGTTATTGAGCGCGTTTATTGCCGCAATCACCCGAGCCTCAATCTCCTCGCGCGGAAGGCCGGCGGGGATTTCCTCGCCGATGAGATAGGTGATTGTTCCCGAATAGCGTATCTTTTGGTCACGCGGGCACAGGATGCCGCTGTTGACCGCAACCGGCACCACCGGCAGCCCGATCAATTTGTAAAGTCCGGCAAAGCCCGATTGCAGTGGACGGGTCTCGCCATGCGGGACGCGGGTTCCTTCGGGAAAGATCACGATGGGCCGCCCTGCAGCGCGCATTGCCTTTCCCCAGATAACCATTGCCCGCAGCGCCGAAGAACCCGCATCGCGGTCCACCGCCATCATGCCATAGGTCTTGCCCGCGCGGCCCCACAAAGGAATGCGGAACAATTCCTTCTTGGCGATCACGGCGGGCCAGCCGAACATGCGCGGCATGTCAATCGTTTCGAACATGCTTTCATGCTTCACCGCATAGATTACCGGCTTGTCGGCCATTTTGCCAACAACCTGCGTGCGGATTCCCAGCACCCAACGCGCAATGAAATGATGATAGCTGCTCCATAACCAGACTGCTTTTCGCAGATAGTTGGCCGAAATCAGAGATGCGATGAAGGCGTGGATGACGAAAGGGATCGAGCCAATGTAAAAGGCCAGCGCAAACAGGATCGAACGGACGACTGCCACCGCTCAGGCCCCAAGCAGGGCAGCAAGTCCGCGCAGCCAATATTTGTTATATTCGAGGAACAATACCCACAGACTGGGTTGGGTTCGGACCGCATCGTTGGTGACTATAATCGAATCGGGCAGCACCTGATCGAGTTCCAGCCGGGCACGCCGCATATGCCAGTCATGAGTCACAAGGCGCAGCGTCTTCACCTTGTTACGCGCCGCCCAGCGTGCCGTCTCTAGCGCGTTGGAGCGGGTATCAACCGAGCGGAAACCCAGATCGATGCAGCAATCGAACAATTTTTGCGGTCGGTCATATTCGGCGGCGAGTTCAGGAGGCTTGACGTCCAGATCGACGCCCGAAATCAACATCCGCCGTGCTTTGCCCTTTTCCAATATTTCGAGCGCCCGATCGATGCGGTTGGCGCCGCCGGTCAGTACCACAACGCCATCGGTGCGAGTCAGGTCTGCGGGCTGCGGCAACAGCACGGCAAACCAGGCAAAGCCCAGCACCCATAGCAATATCGCAAATGCGAGAAATCTTTTGACCATCGAGTGCGGGCCTATAACATTCTCTTTAACGCCGACAACACGGTCCACCGCGCCATCAGCATTGCAAGCCCCGTAACGGCTAGCGGGATCAGTGCCAAGAGCAACCAGCCAATAATCGGAAATGACTCGCCCGCTAGCAATCCTGATCCCAGCGCCGAAAAACGCTGTCCAACCAGCACCAACACCAATATCGCCGCCGAAAGCCCGAGTCCTCCGCCGAACAATGAATCCAGCGCGATACGACGCTGGAACAGCCGTGCCACCTGCAGATCGGTTGATCCCATCATATGCATGATCTCGATCGTCGACCGATGGGTGTTGAGCGCCGCACGCACCGAAAGCGCGACCGTCGCCGCCGTCGCCACCAGCAACAGCAGCAATACCGATAGCGCGATCCACAAAATCGTGCGCAAGAAACTGAGCAAAGGGGCTATCCAGCTGCTGTGGGTATCAACCCGCGCATTGGATGTCTGACGCACCAATTGAATGCGCAGCGCGCGCAACTGGGCGTTATCGGGGGGGCTGGCAAAGGCAATGTCGATCAATGCCGGGACGGGAATTCCAGCATCCTCAACTGCCGAGCCGATCCAGGGTTCAAGCAATTGGCGGGCCTCGCTTTCGGGTACCGCGCGCACGGCACTGACACCGGGGAAGCGTTCAAGCCATGCAGCAATCCGCTTTTGATCGGTTGCCCGCGCCGCGGGATCGGGTTCGAGCAACTGCACCGTCGCCTGTCGCACCAGCCCGCTGCTGTTTGCTTGCACCGAATAGCCCAACCGGATCGCGGTCGCCGCCGACAAGGCGGTCAGGAAGAGCATGATCGCAATGATCCACGGCATGATTCCGGCCAGCCTGCCATCGGGGATCAGGCGCCGATCATGGTCGGGAATGGAAAAGGGAAGCCGCATTCCGCCTCAGCTCCGCAAAACCAATGGGCGCGGTGGATATTTGAGCGAACCAGTAGGATCGGACAACCGCCCCTTGTCGAGCCGCACCATCTGCGCGCCTTCGATTTCCTGCAGCAAATGGATGTCGTGAGTAGCGACAACCACAGTCGTCCCCAGCCGGTTAAGGGCCGCGAACAGCTGCAACAGTCGTACCGCCATATCCGGATCGACATTGCCCGTCGGTTCGTCCGCCACCAGCAATTCAGGCCGCCCGATCACTGCGCGGGCTATTGCTACGCGTTGCTGCTCTCCACCCGACAGCGTCGCCGGACGGGCATCGGCGCGTTCGGTGAGGCCGATCCATGACAGCATCTCTCCAACGGGCCCCAATAGATCGCGCTCGGCGATTCCCGCGATACGCAGAGGAAGAGCGATATTGTCAAAGGCCGACAGATGCGGGACCAGCCGGAAATCTTGAAAGACAACGCCGATCCGCCGGCGGAAACCCGGCAACCGCGCGCGCGGCATAGTGACAATGTCCTGCCCGAACATATGGATAGCACCACGGCTGGGGCGATGCGCAAGATAAAGCAGTTTGAGCAATGACGTCTTGCCTGCGCCCGATGGACCGGTGAGGAAGTAGAAACTGCCGGGGAACAGCTTGAAGCTGATATCCGACAGCGTTTCCGCATCGGTGCCGTATCGCAGGCCTACATTGTCAAATTCGGCAACGCTTTGCATCGCGGAAGCGCATTGCATATTCATGGCAGCAGCGCAAAGCGAAAGACGTCTTGACGGCATTGCTGTGCCGCATCGGCACGCCGCAAATATAACGCCCGTCCACAGCTATTTTTCGCGCACGGGGTTGCAAGCATGGCGGTGCTGTTGTTTATGGCGGCAATGCTGCTGGTCTGCCCCTCTTGCCGGACGCGCTATGTCGTCGCCGATAGCGCCATTGGCCCTGCCGGTCGGCAAGTGCGCTGCGCCAATTGCCGCCATAGCTGGTTTCAGGACGGACCAAAGTCGGTCGCGCCGCCGCAGCTCGACCTGCCTTCTGCCGTTGCGCCAGCACCTGTGCCGTCCGAACCCGATCCCACAGAAGCCAAAACATCCGAACAGAACGCCCCGGCCACGACGCCAGAGGCTGGGCTGGCTAGCAACCCGTCGCCGGGTTTTGCGGTATTTGACCGGCCACCGGTTTCGGCACCGCCGCCACCGGAGCCGCCGACCGTTCCGATTTCAAGCTATGGCAGCGATGGTGCCGATGATCGCAGCCAATTCGCGCACGAGCCACCGTTCAAGCCGCGTCGCAACCCCGCCAAGTTGATGACCTATGCCGCAGTCGCTTTTGCGCTGCTGGTGGCTTTGGGCGGCGGTGCACTCTGGTATAGCGGCTGGCTCGATGGTCGTATCGGTTTGTCGATGCAGGAACCCGACCTCAAAATCATATTGCATGACAATCTGGAACAGGGCCGCGCCGCCGATGGCACACCCTATTTCATCGCCAGCGGAACCATCGTCAATCCGACGGCCGAACAGCAAAAGGTTCCTGACATGCTGGTGACATTGAAGGATAGCAATGGCCGTTCGGTGTATAATTGGAAAATCCGTGCTCCGGTGAAGAACCTCGCGCCGGGCGCGACTGCAGATTTCAGCCAATTGCGCCGCGACGTACCGCTAGCCGCCACCCGCATCAGCATCGTCTGGGCGCTCGACCCGAAATAGCCGAGGCAGTGGGATTTAGTAAAATTCGATCAGCGGCAGATCGGCTCTCATCCGCTGCTGGCGCACCCGGGGCGGTATCGAGACTCGGGCGCTGGGTTGATTGCCTGCCTCAAACCGGACTTCTTCTCCGCTGATGATTTGCGCACTCACCTGTACGACCTCGCGACGCAGCGCTGGGGCTTGCGGGACAGCCAGTGTCAGAAGGGCAAACAGCAACGGTTCCATCGGACCCGAATTAGCGTTTGATCGACAGCTGCCCGCAAGGGTTAAAGAAGGTTAACCATCCAGTGTGGAGCAGTCTTTTGCCGCTTTCCTTCGCTTTGGCGCGAAACTGGCCCGTATTGCGACAGCTGTGCGTCGCATATTACCAACCGAAAGATTGTTGCGCAGGGGGATACCCTTTGCTAAGGGCGCGCTCCTACCTGTCGGGACGTGCGGTCATGGCGGAATTGGTAGACGCGCAACGTTGAGGTCGTTGTGGCCGAAAGGCCGTGGAAGTTCGAGTCTTCTTGACCGCACCAGACAGTCCTAATGAATGCCCCAAAAGCCGTTCGATGGAGACCGGGGGGCCGAAAGCCCTCGAAACCGGGCGCTTCCAGCAGACCTCTTTGATAGGCTGCAGTCGTAGACGGCCAGTGGACTGAGCAAGCCGCCAAAAATATGGGCCACGTCTCCAGAGCCCATAATTCTGACTGCAGTTGGTTTGAGGGTGCTCAGACAAATCCGAGCTCAGAGATGGAACCCGGATGCGACCAAACGGTTTTCTTCTATTCTGAACGATCATTGCGATCGTCCGGAACATTGCCAGCCAGGGATTATGGACAATGCAGCTCACGCCTTCGGTGCCGATCCATTATTTTGATATCGATATCCTGCTGCGCGTGGGAAGCGCTGCGATGTTGGGCCTTCTTCTCGGGCTGGACAGGGAATTGCGCGGGCAAGCCGCCGGGTTGCGCACGCATGGTTTGACCTGTTTTGCCACATCGGTGATGACGGTATCGCTGATCTCGCTCTATGCCCAACTGGGCGGAGCGGATTCGAAAATGGATCCGTTGCGCATTTTTGAAGCTGTGGGGGCCTTTGTGGGCATTGCCGCTGCCGGCCTGATCGTTGTGACTAAAGGCGAAGTGCACAATCTAACAACCGCCGTCAATCTGCTGCTGGCGGCGGTTATCGGCATTGCTTGTGGCGCCGGGCAATGGCCGCTTGTTGTCGTCGCAGCACTTTTTGGATCGGCAATCGTTACGCTGATCGGATATGCCGAGAACCGCTGGCTAAAGCCGATCGCAGACGATCCTCCCGCCGCCTCCTGAAATCTCCAACACGTCTAATCACCCGCAGACGACCGACTGCGCCGCGTATCCCATCCTTTTCGGGCAGCGGCGGAACGCTGTTCATACGAACCGGATTTATGGGCTCTGCCACCGCGGGAAGAGGAAACATGTGTGTCGGGTCTGCCCCGGCCTGAACCGGATTTGTTGCCGCCGCCCGATTCCTTGTTCACCGTCGCCCAAGCGCGGCTCTTCGCCTCTTTCTCTGAAACGCCGCGATCCTCGTAACTGTCGGCGATATGCTCTGCCTTGCGTTTCTGCTTGTCGGTATATTTGCTTTTGTCACCCCGTGGCATCGTCTCTTCCTCTTAGCTTGATCCGATGCAACGCACGAAGCCGGTGCGTTGTTCCGGGCAGATGAAATCCGATATCGCGGAACAAGTAGAGCGATCTGGCGTTGGGGCCCTTACCTCAATCAGGACAATGAAAATGAAGATGCTCTATTTTGCAGGCATGGCGTTGCTCCTGTCGGCCTGTGACAATCGAACCGAAACGACCGAAGACTTGCGCGATGAGACTTCGCCGACAATGCACACCGCCGATGGCTCAATGACGCCCGCAGCTTCGACGGTACAACCCACCAATGCCTCCGGCTATGTCGCTGCGGCGGGAGCAGGCGATCTGTGGGAAATTGAATCGTCACGCGTGTTGCTGGCGAAATCGACAAATGCCGATGTGAAGAAATTCGCCCAGATGATGATCGATCAGCACCAGCAATCGACGGACAAGATCAAAGCTGCCGCAAAAACAGCGGATATGAATGTCGGGGCGGCAATTCTGGATAGCGTTCATCAGCAGATGCTTGATGAAATCAAAAATGCCGATGCCAGTGCCGTCGATGATATTTATCTTCGCAACCAGCGAACGGTTCACAAAGATCGGCGGCTATGGACACAGCAACACCGCTGAGAACTTCTTTTCGATTTTCAAGCGTGGCGTGATCGGCACATATCATCATATGAGCGAAGCGCACCTTGGCCGGTACTGCCGCGAATTTGACCTTCGCTACAACACCCGCAAATTGACCGACAGCGAACGTGCTAGGGTCATCGTGAAGGGTATGGAGGGCAAGCGCCTCACCTATCGGCGGATTGATAAACTCGCCGCCTCGCGACGGGCTGCTTCCGTCGCGTCCGCGCGAAATCCGTCGGTCTTTCCGCTATGGACTTTGTCCGGAAGTGGGCCGTCTTCTGCCTGACAGAATATCGGCTCAGAAATTGGCAAAGCTGATAATGGGGTGCGTTGGAATCTCGGTCAGTAATGTCAACAAAGCAGCTTTGTTTGGACCCCCAAGCTTTTTCGAAATCAGCCTCCTTTTCCGACTTGAAGCCGTCATAAAAAAGTGGCGGGACTTACGTACCGGGTAAACGCTTATGTTGGTTTGCAAAATCTCAACTTACTTACCGCGTTTTTTGAAATTACCGTATCTGGCCGGATAGTGCTTTCAACAGTTGTGAACGCATGGAATCTATATCTTCGGGCTTCGAACTTTTCAAAATTCCGCGCGCAAAATCAGGCAAATGCTCGCCGGGATCGCCATTTTCCAAGAACACATAATGGTCAAAATTGGCTCGCCATGCCCTTCGCTGCTCGGCAGGGAGCTGGCGGATCGCCATGATCGCGTGGAGCATCGCATCCCAGGGAGAGCCGCCGTCTTTGAGCGCATCGTTCCACCAATAGTTGATCAGGATGTTGAGCGGATCGAGCGCCTCGACATGATGATACCATTGGTAGGGAATGAACAAGGCATCGCCCGGTTCCAGTTCGGCAACCGAGGCAGATTCCAGGGCATCGGTAAAACGGGGAAAGCGCTCCAGATCAGGATTGGTCAAGTGAACCATGCTGATCGGAGTTCCAGCAGGCGTCACGTGCAATGGGCCCATATAAAGGTTACCAATCTGCTCTGGCGGGAACAGCGTAAAGCGACGGTGGCCAGCTACGTTGCAGGCAATATTGTCGAGCGGATCGTTGTGGGTTGCGACCTTCGCCCTGTTGCCGATCCAGATTCGCGGCGCGACATCTTGTGGCAACAGCGGCATGGGATGGTCGATCAAAAAACCCGCTAAATGGCTTTCGATGTCAAGGCTCTGGATGGCAATGGTGGCGGGGTTTGCGCCGTTTGCTGACGCCTCCAGCGCGGCGACAATCTCGGCAAAAGGTGCCTGCCTTTTGCTGTAGGTGAAGGCTTTCATATCGGGGCGATAATGCAGAATGCCTTCGCTTTCGGGTGGTGCAAGCGCGAATTCCAATGGACCATTTGCCATGCGTTTTTCGAGATAGCGCACGGCGCCGAAAGGTTCGTCAATGGCTGCCGAAACAATCGGCCAATTCCGCACCATACCGCGCAAAAGTGCGGGTTCGCCCAATGGCCGAATCTCTGTTGCAAAGATTTCAGGGGTTACATCATCCCAGACGCGAACTGGCTTCACCACGACCTCCCAGCCTCCATCAAAGCGGTCGCGAGCTACGCGCTTTCCTTTGGCCTTGGCAATGCCTATTGCGAGGCACCATGGAATGGCAGCCCAAAATTGAAGTGCGCAGCGTCGGAGATAAGGGCCAGACGGTTGTCGTCATTGACGGCTTCGCGCGCGATCCTGAGCGCTGGCGGGAGGCGGCTATGGCCGCTGATTATCGAACCATGGGTGACTATTATCCCGGACGCCGCGCCCATGCGCCAAAGGCCTATTTCGACGATGTCGGCCCATTGCTTGGCGCTATTTTTCGCAAGGCCTTTGGCTGTTCGGCGCATATGTCGGTCGACCGTGCGCTCTATTCGATTGTCAGCACACCGCCGGTCCAGTTGAACCTCGCGCAGCGTGTGCCGCATATCGACAATAGCGAACCCGACCGTTTTGCGATGGTACATTATCTGTCGCATCAGGATTTGGGCGGAACCGGATTTTACCGGCACAAGGCGAGTGGGTTCGAAACAGTAACGCCAGACCGTCACCGTTTGTATCTCGATCAGCTTGAGCAAGATTTTGCGAGAACAGGCGAACCGGAACCGGGCTATATCGAAGGCGACACCGACTTGTTCGTGCAGACCGGCGCGGTCGATCATGCCTATAATCGCGCGGTCCTCTATCCCGGAAATCTGCTCCACTGTTCGTTGACGCGCAATGACTGTGACTATCCGGATGACCCACGCCTCGGACGGCTGACGATTGCTGCCTTCATGCTTGCCCGCTAAGCAATTGTCGCGCATGAACGGGGCTGTCTAATATGCGCGACGGGGGTTGAAACGGATTGACGAAGAAGCCGACAATTGATGATGTCGCGGCGCGTGCCGGAGTAGCGCGCACAACGGTTTCGCGCGTGCTCAACAATGGACCCAATGTGCGTGATGAAGTGCGTGACAAGGTGCGTACGGCGGTTGCCGAGCTTGGCTATCAGGTCAATGCGCAGGCGCGGCATCTGGCAAGCGGCAGCAGCAGGCAGATCGCGCTGATCCACGCAACCGACACAGAGGCCGAACCCAACAGCTATTACCATTCCGGGCTAGAGCTCGGCGCGCTTCGGGCCTGCGCGGAAAAGGGCTATACTTTGGTCACCCACACCGCCAACCCGGTCAAGGAAGAGGACGACCGGCGCATAATCGATCTGGCTCGGGGTGGCCAATATGATGGCCTGATCCTGACACCGCCCTATTCGGATAGGCTGGATCTGGTGCGCGCGATCATCGGGCATGGCTGTCCGCTGGTTTGCGTTTCGGCTGGCCCGGAATCGCAGCAACTTGCTCCTTGGGTTGGCATTGACGATCGCGCGGCGGGGGAGGCGCTTGGGACCTTGCTGACCGAACTTGGCCATCGCCACTTTGCCTATATTGACGGTATCGAAGGGCATATCTCGGCAGGGATGCGTTTGCAGGGTTTTACCGATGCCTTGGAAAAGACAGGGCTTGATTCAACAGCAATCCGCGTCGTTCGCGGCAACTTCACCTTCAAATCGGGGGTCGAATTGGCGGCAGATATATTGGGCGTACAGGATCGTCCGACCGCATTGGTCTGTGCCAATGACGATATGGCGGCGGGTGCTTTGCTGACCGCGCACACGTTAGGACTGCAAATTCCGGCGGATATTTCGATCACCGGTTTTGACGATACCCCTGTGTCCGAAATTGTCTGGCCACCTCTGACCACAGTGCACCAGCCGATCCGGCAACTGGGCGCTCGCGCGGTTGAGCAATTGGTTGGCGGGATACAGTCGGCAGGCGAGCCGCGCGCGTCGGTCGATTCCTATGTTGCGTTCTGGGTGGTCGAGCGGCTGTCGACGGCGGCAAACCGCAACAGCTGACAAAGCGGTTGTCCATCGATTTGGAAACGCTCCCAATTTGTGATTGACTTTGCGACCACTTTTTGGCAATCAGAATTGGGAGCGCTTCCAATTTTTGACCATATTGATTTGCGAGCAGGTAAGTCAGGTGCGTCTGGGTAAAAATTGAAAAGTGCCAAATCGCAAAGGCTTCGGGACCAACCGGGCCAGGGAGAGGACATACAGAATGAAGCAGGGAACAACCGCGAATCGTGCACGGCGAATCGCAGCATCAGCCTCGGCGCTCGCCCTGGCGGTTTCACTATCGAGCGCAGCCATGGCGCAGGATGCCGAAGCGCCTGCTGAAGAAGATGCCGCCGCAATTGAAGAAGATGGCGCAATTGTCGTCACCGGTTTGCGCTACGGCCTTGCGACCTCGCTCAACACCAAACGCGAAGAACTGTCGATTGTCGAAGCGGTTTCGGCAGAAGATATCGGCAAGCTGCCCGACGTTTCCATCGCAGAATCAATTTCGCGTCTGCCTGGACTGACCACGCAGCGTGTCAACGGGCGTGCGCAGGTTATCTCGATCCGCGGCATGGCTCCCGACTTTTCGACTACCTTGCTCAACGGTCGCCAGCAGGCGAGCTCGGGCGACAATCGCGGGGTCGAGTTCGACCAATATCCTTCCGAACTGCTTTCAAGCGTTGTTGTTTACAAGACTCCCGATGCCAGCATCTCCGGCATGGGCCTTTCGGGAACCGCCGACATGCGCACCGTGCGCCCGCTTGCTTACGGCAAGCAGGCAATTGCGGTAAATGTGCGCGGCGAGCTCAATTCGGGTGGCAAACTAAACGCCGACATGCGCCATTATGGCGGCCGCCTGAGCGCAAGCTATATCGATCAGAATGAAGCCGGGACTCTGGGCTGGGCGGTAGGCGTCGCCTATCTGGATGCACCGTCGCAGACGCGTCATTACAAGGCATATGCTTATGAAGTTTTTGGCGGAGACGCCAGTCGAGCAGCATTGATTTCGCCGGACAGTGCTGATCGGGCGGTTTTTCTGAACGGGCAAGAGGTTTTCGCGACGTCACGTCAGAACAAACGTGCGGCCGCGATTGGTGTTCTTGAATGGCAACCGAGCGATGTAACCCATCTGACCGCTGATCTTTATTATTCGAAGTTCAAGCAGCGGGAAGTCATGCGTGGTGCGCAATGGTATTCGAACGTGTGGGCCGACAGCCAACAATTTACCAATGTTCAAGCATCCGATGTTGGTGGGTCACTGGTAGCACTTGCAGGCACCACCACGGGTGTCGCGCCGCAGCTGCGCAACGACTATAACACCCGCGATGACGAGCTGTTTTCGGCTGGCTTGAACGGTGAATTCGACATTACCGATCGGTTGAGTTTCATTGCTGATCTTTCGTATTCATCGAACAAGCGCGATGAGAGCATTACTGAAACCTATGCCGGTTTTGGTTGCTGCGCGACCAATTTGACGCAGAATGCCAACCGGGTGTTCGACAATATCAGTTGGGATATCACTGATATGCTGACGGGTGGTTTTCCGACCTATGGAAACGGCTTGAATTACGCCGATGCGTCACGCGTTTCCCTGGGCGACCGTGCGCCTTGGGGCGGCTGGGGCCATGATGGCCAGACCAAAGAGCCGCATGTCAAAGAAAACGTCTATGCGCTCGACCTTGGCTTTGAATATGAAATGGACGGATTTTTCGAGAAATTCGATGTTGGAATGAATTTCACAAAGCGTGAGAAGACCAAGCGCGTAGATGAATTTGACCTCATGCTCAAAAACGGCCGTCTGCAGACGCTGGTGGGATCGGACCATTTGGTAGATGCGACCTCGCTTGGTTTTGCCGGATTTGGCAATGTGCTTGCGGTCGATCTGCGTACGGCCATCCCCGCTTATTATGACAAGATCGTGTTCATCAACAATGATACGTTCAACAAGGCGTGGGGCATTGATGAAGAAGTCCTTACACTTCGGGCGAAGGCTACTATCAATTCGGGCAATCTGCGTGGTAATATTGGCGTGCAGGTGGTGAACCAGCGACAGCAGTCAACCGGAAGCGCGATCAACGCAACGCTGACACCGCGTGTTGTTACGCCAGTCAATGTCACAGCAAAATATACCGACGCTCTGCCCAGCCTGAATCTGATTTACGATCTGGGCGGTGGACATCGTTTGCGCCTCGCGGCGGCAAAGGTGATGGCACGTCCGCGTATGGACGAAATGCGCGCAAGCTTTATCCCAAGCTTCCCACGTACGCCCTGTACACCCACAGCTCAGGTGCCGACCCCTTGCGTTGTCGGTGTTGAACGGACGGGGCTGTGGTCGGCAACCGGTGGTAACGCGCTGCTTGAACCATGGCGTGCGAAGGCACTCGATCTCGCCTATGAATGGTATATCGACAAGACTAGCTACATCAGTATCGCGGGTTTCTATAAGAAACTTGACAGCTACATCTATACTCAGCGGCAGATATTCGACTTCACGGGACTGCCCATTCCACCATCGTCGATCCAGACACCGACCAACCCTAACGGTTTGCCTGCTGGCGTACCTGTCAGTCCGCTCGGCCAGATTGATCAACCTGCCAACGGAAAGGGCGGTTCGATTAAGGGTATCGAAGTCAGCGGTGCACTGGGCTTTGGCAAACTGGCCAGTTTCCTTGATGGTTTTGGTGTGATCGGAAGCTATTCCTACACCAAATCGAACCTGCATCCGACCAACAGCACCAATGCGACGACTGTGCAGGCAACGCGCATACCGGGTCTGTCCGGGCATGTGTATTCGATCACTGGCTATTATGAAAAGAACGGTTTCCAGCTCCGCGGTGCCTATCGTTACCGGTCGGCATTCAAGGGCGAAACAACGCAGCTTTTCGCAACGCGCGGCGTGACCGAAATATTGGCTGACAAGGATGTGTCGGCGCAGGTTGGCTATACGTTCCAGGAAGGATCGTCGCTCGAAGGTTTGGGCATATTGTTCCAGGTGAACAATCTGACCGACTCGCCTTATCGCACGCGTATCGGCACCGATGGCGGCGGTACCCGTACAGCGGACGGCGGCTTCCTTCCGGAAACCTACGAAAAATACGGGCGGCAGTTCCTGTTCGGAATCAATTACCGCTTTTGACGGCAGGGGGGCGGGTTGGCTGACATCTCGCCTCTCAACGAGAATATAGCTCCTCCCAACTTCCGGCGCGGCTGCACGTGGGTCGCGCACCGCGCCGGAACTATTTTCTATTCTCGACTGACTGTATTCAGGTCATAGGAAAGGTTTCGCCAAGGTGCATAACGCAACATCGCTCCGCAAATTGTTTCTCGGGGCTGCATTGGCCGCGCTTTTCGTTTCTGGTGCTCCCACTGCTGTGCAGGCGAAGAAGGCAGCTGCCGCCGAATGGCCCGTCGTTACCAGCCCTGTGAAACGCGATGATGCGATGGAGGCGCGGATCGCGCAGATAATCGCCGGCATGACGTTGCGACAGAAAATCGGGCAAATGACGCAGCCCGACATCCGATCAATCACCCCGGATGAAGTGCGCCAATATTATATCGGATCGATCCTCAACGGCGGTGGCGCCTGGCCAGAGGGTAAAAAACAAGCCGCGGTCTCCGATTGGGTGGCGCTTGCCGATGCCTATTACAAGGCGTCAATGGCGACCGACATGGCAGTCAATGTACCGGTGATCTGGGGCACCGATGCTGTGCACGGGCATAATAATGTTTTTAAAACCACATTATTCCCCCACAATATCGGGCTGGGCGCGGCGCACGACCCAAAGATGATCCGTGAGATCGCCCATCTGACTGCGAAACAGGTGCGCGCAACCGGGATCACCTGGGCCTTTGCGCCGACGGTTGCTGTGGTCCAGAATCCGCGCTGGGGCCGCACTTATGAGAGCTATTCATCCGACCCCAAATTGGTCCGCAGCTATGCACGCGAGTTTGTCGGCGGCATGCAAGCCGACCTGAAGGGGCCCGATGCTGTGATAGCGAGCGTCAAGCACTTCCTGGGCGATGGCGGCACGCATGGCGGGGTTGATCAAGGTGAAACGCGCTCGAGCCGCGCGAACCTGATCAAGACCCATGGTCAAGGCTATTACGGTGCAATCGAGGCTGGCGTGCAGACCGTGATGATCTCGTACAGCAGCTACACCGATAGCGGCACCGGTGTGGCGCATGGTAAGATGCACGGGAACAGGGAATTGATCACCGATGTGCTGAAGGGTAAGCTCGGTTTTGACGGGCTGGTGGTATCGGACTGGAATGCCATTGAGCAGGTCAAAGGATGCACGCGCACCCGTTGTGTTCAGGCGGTCAACGCCGGAATAGACTTGTTCATGGTTCCCGACGACTGGAAGAAATTCATCGACGAAGCCGTTGCAGACGTTGAGGCTGGAAAGATTCCAATGAGCCGGATCGACGATGCCGTAACCCGCATCCTGCGCGTCAAGATGCGTTCGGGCCTGTTCGACGGCTCGCCAATGCCCACGGTTGCTGCGGCATCCCATATGGCGGATTCGAAGGTGCGGTCGCTGGCACGCGACGCGGTCGCAAAATCGTTGGTGCTGCTGAAAAACAGCAAGCGCAACCTGCTCCCGCTTTCACGTAAGTCTAAAGTGTTGCTCGTTGGTAAGGGTGCCGACAAAGTCGGCTCACAACTTGGCGGCTGGTCGTTGACCTGGCAGGGCGACGAAACCGATGACAGCGACTATCCGCTGGCTGACGATATGCTGTCCGCGCTGCAAAAAACCGTTGCCAATGGCGGCAAGGTTGATTTCAGCGCAGATGCCGCGGGCGTCGATGTCAAAGCCTATGATGTCGTGATCGCGGTGCTCAGCGAACGGCCCTATGCCGAAATGAAGGGAGACGTCCGAATTCCCGAAACATTGCGCCATTCGGATCGCTATCCGCAAGATTTGGCCGTTCTGAAGGCGGTATCTGGAAAAGGCGTGCCGGTGGTTTCGGTGCTGTTTTCGGGCCGCCCGGTCTATGCAAATAACCTGATAAATCTGTCCGATACCTTTGTCGCGGCATGGCTGCCGGGGACCGAAGGCCAAGGGATTACCGACGTTCTGTTCCGCGCAGCTGACGGAAAACCCAATCGCGCATTTCGGGGCACTTTGCCTTTCGACTGGCCGGGGGCGGCTTGTCCTGAGGTTTCGAAAAAACCGGTACTATTCAAACGCGGTTTTGGCCTGACGGCAATCAAAACATCAAAGCTGGGTAAACTGGTTGAAGACAAACTTGCAACCTGCCCCGCACTGCCCGAATAAAGTACAAAGCCAGTGTCGGGAGTGATGCCATGAGCGAGCGAATGAAATCGATCCTGATCGTGGGTGGCGGCTCGTCGGGCTGGATGGCTGCGGCGCTACTGTCGCACCTGTTTCAGGGGCTTTATAAAATTCGGCTTGTTGAATCGGAAGATATTGGCACCATCGGCGTTGGTGAAGCGACCATCCCGGCAATCAAGAAATTCAACGAGTTGCTCGAGCTCGATGAAGTGCATTTCATGCGGCTGACGCAAGGCACGTTCAAGCTTGGCATCCAGTTCAACAATTGGGACCATATCGGATCGAGCTATATCCATGGCTTTGGCGTCATCGGGCAGGATCTGGGTTGGCTGCGCTGCCACCAATATTGGCTGAAGATGAAGCTGATGGGTGAAGCATCCGACTTCGCCAACTTTTCAATCAACACTGCCGCCTGCGCGACCAACAAGTTCATGGCGGCGCGGCCTGACATGGGCGACTCTCCGATTGCGCATATTGCCCACGCCTATCATTTTGATGCCGGACTCTATGCGCGCTATCTGCGGACCTATTCCGAAGATCGCGGGGTCGTGCGAACCGAAGGCAAGATCACCAATGTGTCGCTGCGCGCCGAGGATGGTTTTGTCGAAGCGGTGACGTTGGAAAGCGGCGAACGGATCGAAGCAGACCTGTTCATTGATTGCTCGGGTTTCCGCAGCTTGATCAGCGAACAGGCTATGCAGACCGGTTATGAAGACTGGACACACTGGCTGCCCTGCGATCGCGCACTCGCCGTTCCCTGTGCACGCTCGGACAATTTTACGCCTTATACAAAGGCAACCGCGCATGGTGCAGGCTGGCAATGGCGGATCCCGCTGCAACATCGCACCGGCAATGGTCATGTCTTTTCGAGCCAATATATGGATGAGGCCGAAGCCGAGAAAATCCTGCTATCCAATCTGGATGGCGAGCAATTGGCTGAACCCAACCGGATCCGGTTTACCACGGGCAAACGCAAAAAGGTGTGGAACAAGAATTGCGTGGCCGTGGGTCTGGCCGCAGGTTTCCTTGAGCCGCTTGAATCGACATCATTATTCCTGATCCAGTCCTCCCTGATCCGCCTAATCCGGCTGTTCCCTGATGGCGGATTTGATCAAGCCAATATCGACGAATTCAACCGTCAGACCGACTTTGAATATGAACGCGTCCGCGATTTCATAATCCTGCACTACAAAGCCACTCAGCGCGACGACACGGCTTTCTGGCGTTATTGCCGCGATATGGAAGTGCCAGTGACGCTCCAGCGCAAGATGGACCTGTTCCGCGCCAACGGACGTATCTTCCGCGAAGATGAGGAATTGTTCAGTGAAGAAAGCTGGATTCAGGTTATGCTGGGGCAGGGCGTCATTCCGCAAGGCTATGACCCGTTGGTCGATGTCAGGAGCGAGGCACAGATTGCGCAATATCTGGGCAATATTGAAAATGTGATTGGCAAATGCGTTGACGTGATGCCCAGCCATGCGGACTTTGTCGCCAAATATTGCGATGCCAAGGCCGCCGTGTGACCGGAAAAACCTGTCCAATTGGTTGCCTGCTGGCGGCCTTATCGTTGCTCTCGGTCAGTGCCTCGGCAAACCCAGCCGGGGTTGAGGGATGGCTGACCACCGCTGACGGAAGCCGAAAACTCTCACCGATGGAGGATGTGAAAGTTGTCCAAATTGCCAAGGGGCAGAACCCGGACATTGTCATCAACACGCAAAAACGATTTCAGAAGATTGCCGGGTTCGGTGCTTCGATTACCGATGCCAGTGCCTATCTGATCCAAACCAAATTGTCGGAAAACGCGCGGCAGGCATTGATGCGCGAACTGTTCAGCAGATCGGCCGGTTTGGGGTTTAGCGTGACGCGAATTACCATCGGCGCATCCGATTTTTCGCAAAGCCATTACAGCTATGCCGATGTCCCCGGAAATCCGCTGGCGGACATTGCACCAGCACGGACACACCTGATCCCCACATTGAAGACCATGCGGGCGATCAACCCTCAGTTGAAAATCATCGCAACACCGTGGAGCGCTCCGGCGTGGATGAAGACCAGCGGTAGCCTGATCAAGGGTCGGTTGAAACCGGAAAACTATGGCGATTTTGCGCGCTATCTCGTTAGCTACACCATTGCAATGCGCAAGGCGGGTGTGCCGATCGACATGCTCACAATCCAGAATGAACCGCATTTCGAGCCGGAAAACTATCCGGGAATGCGGGTCGAGCCAGCCGAACGCGCAGCCTTTATCAGCGGCCATTTGGGGCCCAAGATGCGCCGCGAAATTCCTGGGACCAAGCTGCTCGATTGGGACCATAATTGGGACCAGCCTGAAAGCCCGACTGCTGTTTTGTCTGATCACACGGCAGCCCGCTATATCGACGGTGTGGCATGGCATTGTTATGCTGGTGAAGTCGCTGCGCAATCATTGGTGCGCGACCGCTTCCCGAAGAAAGAAACTTGGTTCACCGAATGCGCCGCCGGGCAATGGAGCGGCAACTGGGAGAAGGCATTCAACTGGTCGGTGCGCAATCTGATCATCGGCACGACCCGCAATTGGGCGAAGGGGGTGGTGATGTGGAACCTTGCCCTTGATGAGAATAACGGCCCGCATCTGGGGGGCTGCGGCAATTGTCGCGGACTGGTGACGATCAATTCCAAAAATGGCGACGTCACACGCGAGCCAGAATATTACGCATTCGCCCATGCCAGCAAATTTGTCCGCTCCGGCGCCGACCGTGTCGCGAGCTACAGTGGTGACAAGCATCTCGAAACGGTCGCTTTCCAATATGGCAAGCGCGGGCAGACCACATTGATCGTTTACAATGGCGGCCCGGCGGAACGCACGGTCACATTTGGTGACGGCAAAAGCAACTATGCTGCGACACTTCCAAAAGGGGCCGTTGCAACACTGATTTGGTGACCGGCCACGTCCGGCGGAGGAGAAGTCATGGGTAGATATTTTTCAGGAATTTCAGCAGCCTTTGTGTCGGTGACAACGCTGTTTTTCGCCTGGGGCTTCATCACCTCCAACAACGACCCGTTGATCGCCTCGCTGAAGGCAAGCTTTCATTTGAGCTATACCGAAGCGTTGTTGACCCAGCTTGTCTTCTTTGCCGCTTATGGTTTCATGTCATTTCCTGCGGCGGCGCTGTTGAACAAGGTCGGCTCGGTGCGCTCAATCCTGATCGCTTTGACGATCATGATAACGGGCTGTTTGTTGGTGCAGTTCATTACCCGTTATCAGGATTATGTGCTGATCCTTGCAGCTCTTTTCATTTTGGGCATCGGCATCACAACATTGCAGGTAGCGGCCAACCCGCTTGCCGCAGCACTCGGGCCGCCAGAAAGCAGCCATTTCCGTCTTACATTCGCACAGGCGTTCAATTCTTTGGGTGTCGTTCTGGGCGTGAATTTTGGTTCGAAAATCATGTTGGGCGAAGAGGTTCTGAAATCCGGTCATGCGCCGATCACCAACGAAGCGGATCGTATCCTTGCGTTACAGGCTGTTTCGCACGCTTTTCTGTTGATCGCCGCACTGCTTGCCGGGTTGATGCTCTTCATCTGGTTTTCGCGTAAACGCATTGGCGATGCGGCCGCCGCGATTGAAAAACCAGCCGGCGGTTCGGTGCTTGATGCACTTCGGTCGAAATGGGCGATTTTCGGTGCGCTTGCCATCGGACTTTATGTCGGAGCGGAAGTTTCGATTGGCAGCATCATGATCAACTTCCTCAACCAGCCCGAAATCATGAATCTACCCCTGGAAAGCGCCGGATTCTATCTCGCCAATATTTACTGGATGGGAGCGTTGATCGGCCGGTTCGTTGGCTCCTACCTGCTGACACGTATCGCGGCACCAAAACTGTTGCTTGTTGCCGCGAGCTTCGCGTCTTTGCTGTGTCTGACCGTGGCCTTTAGTGGTGGGCCCTTTGCTGGCTATGCAGCGCTTTCGGTCGGTCTCTTCAACTCGATCATGTTCCCCACCATCTTTACCATCACGCTTGAACGGGCCGGGGTATCGCAGGCTTCGACTTCCGGACTTTTGTGTGTCGCCATCGTCGGCGGTGCCATCTTGCCCTATGTCGTTGGCCAAATGGCGGACCAGTCCAGCCTGACCTTGTCGTTCATCATTCCGATGCTGGCCTATGGTGTGATCGCGGTCTTTGGCCTGCTTTCGCAGCGTGCAAAGGTCTATCATGCCGATGGTGGTGCTGCGATCGCAGGACACTGATATCATGGAACTGGGCACATCACGTCGATCAATAATTGCGGGTGCTGCTGCGCTAACGCTGGCATCCGCTGGTGCCAAAGCCGCCGAACCGGGGCGTAGCGACAAAGACATGGTTTCGGATTGGCCATGGCTTGGTCGCTATGCCAGCGACAACGAACGGATCAAACGCGAAGGGCGCAAGGTCGATATTGTATTCATCGGCGACTCGATCACCGAAATATGGAAGCATAAACGCCCCGGCTTTTTTCCTGACAGTCGCATCAATCGAGGAATTGGTGGGCAAACATCGCCGCAAATACTGCTGAGGATGATGCCCGATGTGATCGCGCATCGCCCGAAGATCGTCCACATTCTTGCCGGAACCAATGACGTCGCCGGAAACACCGGAGCGATTGACGAAGCGGCCACGGTCAACAACATTTTGGCGATGGTGCAATTGGCAAAGGCCAATGGTATAAAACCTGTCGTCGGGACCATTCCTCCTGCCGCCGCCTTCTTCTGGCGACCAGAGATCAAGCCGGTTGAAAAAATCCGGGAAATCAACCGCAGGCTCAAAGCAGCCAGTAAGACGCACCATTTTAGCTTAGTAGATTATTATGATGTATTGGCTTCGCCTGAGGGAGCGCTACCCGCCCAATTGGGTGCCGATGGCGTTCATCCTGACGTCGCCGGATATGACCGTATGGAGCGGTTGTTGATCCAGCGGATTTCCAAATTTGCGATCGACGATTGATTAGTCTGAGGATGCGGTCATTTCCCGCCACAACGCGAAGTTCGGCGTGGCGAAGGAACATTGAGTAAAGCCACAACCGGAAAATGATCAGAGGCGACGCGCCCGTTTTCATGCTGCGCAACAACCGCATGTGCCTGAATATGAACGCCGGCATTAACGAAGATATGATCGATCAGCTTGCCGGTGACCGGAATTGTATTGAAAGCGTTGAAGCTGGCCATGGGCCTGTCACTGCTGTTTGATGCTTCGCGACGGCTATTGACCAATGCAATCTGCGGGTCCTTAGCGCGCGAAAGTTGGACAACCGATTCTTCGGTTTCATCGGCATTGAAATCTCCGAGCAGTATCAAATGCTCGTTTTTACTGCGGTTGTTTTCGATCCATTCGAGGATCTGGCGACCGCTTTCCTTGCGCGCAAGCTGCCCCAGATGATCCCAATGCGTATTTATCGCCAGTAGCTTGGCCCCGTCGCTGCGCCGGATGATATGGGCCCAGCTTGCCACGCGCTTATAAGCGGCGTCCCAGCCCAGCGAAGGGACCGAGGGTGTTGGCGATAGCCAGAATGTGCCGCTCGATGAAATTTTGAATGCTCGTCGCTCAATCGCTAGCGGAGACGCTTCTCCCGTATTTTTACCGTCATCGCGTCCCGCACCGACAAAATCATAGCCTTTCAAAGCTGCCTCAAGATCGGCGCGCTGGTTTGGCAGCACCTCTTGCATGCCCAAAATTTGCGGACGCATTGTGATTATTTGCCGAGTCAGAAAGGACTTGCGATGCACCCAGCCATTGTCCCCGTCCACGGGTGTGTCGAGCCGGATATTGTACGTCATCACCAGCATTGCAGGCTCGCACACCGTTCCAGTCTGCGGATGTTTTGCCGCGACGCAGGCAGGGGCAAACAGGGTAAGAAGGAGAAGGTGCAATATTCGCATTGCATGTCCTTTGAAGGGTCTGATACCGATAATGGTAACGCTTCCAATATGAATATGATAGCGCCAAACTGCGTGGGCTGTCGTGTTGACTAAATAAGGAATCGCCGATGAAAAATGTCGCGACTTTAGAATCAACAGACAGTCAGACATTCCACCAAGCTGTCCGTGCCGCAAGCGAACCCGTGTTGATGAGGGGTTTTGTAGCGGATTGGCCGATGGTGCAGGCAGCTGGATTGAGCGACGAAGCGCTTGTCGCCGCAATCCTTTCAAATGCCGCAGACGTGCCGCTGGTTTATGCTTTGGGCGAAGCCGAAATCAACGGGTGCTTTCATTACACCGAAGACGCAAAACAGCTCAATTTCGTTCGCCAGCAAACCACTTTGCGCTCCTTTCTGGAGTTGCTGCTGACCGACGCAAAATCGCCAAGCGGCCAAGCGTTCGCAGCGCAGGGCGTCGCTGTGCACAATTGTCTTCCTGGTTTTGCTGTGGCCCATCCCAACCCGCTGCTTCCGCCATCGGTTATGCCACGAATGTGGATCTGCAATGCGGCAAAGGTTGCCACGCATAATGATGAGCTAGAAAATATCGCTTGCGTGGCTGCTGGGCGCAGGCGCTTTACCTTGTTCCCGCCAGAGGCTGTTGCCGATCTGTATATGGGACCGTTCGAATTAACGCCGGGCGGCACCCCCATCAGCATGGTGCATGTTAGTGCGCCGGATTTCGAACGCTATCCACGGTATGCGCAAGCTCTGGACGTGGCACAGGAGGCCGAGCTTGAGCCCGGGGACGCGCTCTATATTCCCTATCAATGGTATCATCATGTGGAGGCGTTTGATCCGATCAACATATTGGTGAACTATTGGTGGGATCCGGCTCGGCAGGATCTGGGGTCTCCATGGGACGCGTTGCTGCACGGGGTCATCGCTTTTCGCGGGCTTCCAGCGGAGCAGCGTCGCGCATGGAAGGCGGCGTTTGATCATTATGTGTTTTTGCAAAACGGAGACCCGGGCGCGCATTTGCCGCCCGATATAAAGGGGATATTGGATCGGGATTCAGCGGATGACATCGCGCAGTTGAAGCGTGACTTGCTTGCCAATCTCGATCCTAATGCGCAAACCAAGGTTGGGCCGTTTGGATGACTAGTGGCTAGCGATAGGGAGAAGTAGCAATGTTGATAATTCGCGGAATAATGCTGTGCGCTGTTGTGCTGACTCCGATATATCCGGCGATTGCTTCGCCCGTTCCCTTTGCCGACGAAATAAGACTATTTGCCGTGGAAGATGAAATCTACCCTCCAACCGGATGTGAAACGCTGTTTGTAGGAAGTTCGAGTTTCCGTTTCTGGTCGCACCTGCAGCAGGATTTTCCAAAGCGGAGAATCTTGAAACGTGGTTTTGGCGGAGCATCGATTTCGGATATAAACCTGCATTTTAACAATGTGGTTGGCCGATATCGACCCCGCGAGATAATTTTCTATGCAGGCGAAAACGACGTCAACAGTGGCACGCCAGTTGCGACGGTGCTGCAAGATTTTAACCGTTTTCTGGATTTGAAGACGGCCTTACTTGGTGCGACGCCGGTCTACTTTGTCTCAGCAAAACCTTCCATTGCACGGAAAGCCGACTTTCCGGAGCAGACATTATTGAACGCCAGCATTTCCGGTCTCGCTAGCGAGCGTGACGATTTGGTGTTTGTGGATATTGTCCAAACAATGCTTGATAAAGGGCAACCGCGTTCCGAATTGTTCATTTCAGATGGACTGCATATGAACGGTAAAGGCTATTCTATCTGGGTAAAGAAGATAGGGCAGGCTCTATCCGGTAAAAATCAACGCAAGGCGGAATATTGCTGAACGGTGGCTAAGCGCACGACACCCTAAAACCAGACATTCCGGTTCGCCCAAAAATCCCGCCGTCGCCGTCACTGTTGTGCTCGAAGCGCCAACAGCGATCGGCATGGTCCAGAGGTATAAGCATTGGCGCTATCCCGTATAAGGGTGTAATCTAAAATGCTCCGCCGCGTCCTTCGCCTTCGGCAAAGCGCTTCGCTCCTTTAACCGCTTCGGCACGCAGCGGCTTCGCCCCTTCGCGCCCTTCGTAGCGCAGGGCTTCGGCGAGTTCACAATCCCATTGGCGATAGGCAGACATCCGGTCGGTCTTCATGCACAGCGCCGGGAAGTGCGCAATTTCCGCCGCAAGTGTTTGGGCCGCTACGACCGCTTCTCCTGCGGGAACAATTCGATTGGCAAGGCCGATTGAAAGCGCTTCGTCGGCCGCCACAGGCCTTCCGGTCAGGATCATGTCCAGCGCGCGGCCCTGGCCGACGATGCGCGGCAAGCGCACGGTGCCACCGTCGATCAAGGGTACGCCCCAACGTCGGCAAAACACACCGAAAATTGCAGTTTCCGACGCCACCCGCAGATCACACCACAAAGCCAACTCCAGCCCACCCGCTACGGCATAACCCTCAACAGCGGCGATAACGGGTTTGGTAAGCAGCATCCGCGTCGGTCCCATCGGCCCGGCGCCTTCGGGTTCATAGCGATCCTTGCCCGAGCCCACCGATTTGAGATCAAAACCCGCACAGAAATTGCCTCCTGCACCGGCGAGGATCGCAACTTGCGCAGATTCGTCCGCTTCAAAATCCAAAAAGGCGGTTCGCAGGGTAGCCGCCGTTTCGGGATCAACCGCGTTCCGGCAGTCAGGCCGATTGATGATGATCGTGCGAACCGGCTCGTCGTTGGAAACAAGGGTCGTCATAACGCCATCCCTCCTGAGCAAGGCAAGGGCGGGCACCTCGAACGACGCCCGCCTCAAAATCCATCTATCAGAAGCGGAAGGTTCCTGACACGCCGTAGGTGCGCGGCGTCGCGACGTTGCAGCGCACGCCGGTGCTGCCCGGGAATGTGCCGTTGCGCAGGCCGAACGCAGTATCCAGCACCTGGTAGAATTGGGCGCTGCAATAACCCTGGTTCGTCAGGTTGCTGCCGAACAGCGCAACATTCCAGCGGTCATCGGGACCGTTGATCGCAAAGCGCGCGCCGACAAGGGCATAGCCATCCTGCGCGGTCTGTGGGTTTGCATCGTTCACGCCGCCGTTGTTGCTGTCTGACGTCAGCGACACGTTGCCATTCAACGACCAGCCAAGGCCTGAACTGCCGATGTCACCTGTCCAAGTTGCGCCGAAATTACCGGTGAACTCAGGCGCATAGTTCAGGCGCTTGCCTTTCAGATCCTGCGTACGGCCATTGTTGGGAAGGCCAGCGCAGATAGCCGGGCCTGCCGCGCAGCCCGGCAGGCCAGCGCCACCTGGGTAATCGGTAAACTTCGAATCCAGATAGGCGAGCGAGGCGTTGACGGTAAAGTTATCCGATGGCTGGATTGTGGTGTCGAGTTCAAAGCCCTGATGGCGCAAGCTGCCGGCATTGCGGACAAGGAAGCTGACGCCATCAAAAGCGCGATCCTGAAATCCGCCTATGTCCATGCGGTAGAACGTCAGGTTGGCGATCAGCCCGCCATCCAGCCATGTTGTCTTGGCCCCGAGCTCGTAATTCTTCACCGTTTCCCGGTTGAAGATACGCGCCTGATTGAGCGCGACAGCACCAGCGCCCGAGTTGAACCCGCCCGATTTATAGCCGGTCGAATAGTTCAAAAAGAATAACATGTCGCGGTTGGGCTTATAGTTCAAGCTGGCGCGCCATGTGAAGCGATCATCCTTCAGCGCAAGATTGGCATTCTCGATGGCGCGGAGCGTGGCAGCAAAGGGGAAGGCCCGCTTTTGCACATAGCTTGCGCTCTTGTCGTCCTTGGACCAACGACCACCCAGCGTCAGCGACAGGGGCTCGGCAATCTTGAAGGTCGTCTGACCATAGACGGCAAAGCTTTCAACCGACTGGCTGAAATCCTGATCGGTGGCGTTTACGCCGCCGCCCGCAGCAAGGCTGGTGTTACACGCGGTGCGCTGCGCGCCTGCGGGCACCAGAACGTTACAGAATTGCGCATCGGCCTGAAGCCGTTCGTCAATCGTGTAGTCTTCCTGGAAATAATAGAGGCCAGCGACGAAATCGAGGCGTCCGCCCAGCAGCTCATCCTTGGGCGAGATGAACTGTAATTCGTGGTTGTGGCTTTTCGAGGTGAAGCCGCCTTGACGCGATGACAGTGGAACTGTGGTGAAAATCGTGTCCCCATCGGTCTGCGTGCTGCGCCAGTTGCGATAGCTGTTGATCAGCCGCAGCGAGTATCCGCCGACATCAAGCGTTGCATCGCTCGACAGGCCCCAGTTGCGATCCTTATAATCTGCCGTTACGCGCTGATTGAAATTGCGATCGAACAACACAGTGTCGTTTGCCGAACCAGTCAAACTGGTCTGCAGCGCCCGGAATGCCGTTCCTTGCGCCGCGGAAACCGAATCGAAGCGGAATTCCGCAGGCACGAAGCCGTCGCCATCCGACTTGGAATAGTCTGCACGAACGATCCAGCTGACATTGCCAAGATCGGCCTTGATCGACGCGCGACCCGCATAGTCATCCGACCCGCCATAGGTTTTACCATCAAGCTGGTTGTGCCAATAACCCTTGAACCACGAACCAAGGCCTGCAACGCGCAATGCGACGTTTTCGCCAAGCGGGAGGTTGACATGGCCGGTCATTTTGTAGCGATCGCCATTGCCCGCTTCGGCGCTGATCTGGCCGGAAAATTCATCCTTGGGCGTAGCCGAGCGGAATGAGATGGCGCCAACGCTGGCATTGCGTCCAAACAGTGTGCCTTGCGGTCCGCGCAGCACTTCAACGCCTTCTATGTCGAGGAAATTGCCGATGATCGAGCCGGGGCGCGGTACATAAACACCGTCCACAAAAGCAGCAACACTCGGCTCGGTCGCCGTATTGCCGGGCGCACCAATGCCGCGCACAGCGAGACGGATGCTGCTAGCTTGGGCAGAGCGTGTGGCAGAGAAATTGGTCGCGACACGACCCAAATCTTGTACGGTTAGGACGTTGTTGTTGGTCATCGTCTCTTCGCTGACGGCTGCCATCGAAATCGGAACATCTTGCAAGCGCTCCGAGCGTTTTTGGGCCGTCACCACGATTTCGTTGCCGGCATCGAATGCTTCATCCGGCACGGCCGCATCCTGTGCGTGCGCGGTACCAGCGGTCATTGCCAGCGCAATCAGGCTGGCGGCCAACTTAAATTGTGTTGCCGTTTGCATAACTCTCTCCCTGAAATACGATCATTTCTGATTCTAATGAGCGCCGCTTTGGCGATCCTGCAGCGATCTTATTTGTGAATGCGCGCCATATAATTGCGAATATATGCCAAATGATCAAACTTCTGGCATTAATTGTGGCGTATATTCGCAAATTAATGGCGCTATATCACAAGATAGCCAAGAATATGTGCACCATATCTCGTGCCATAACCAAGAGAGGATTTGTCATGGCATTGGACGAAGTAACCATCGTACGCGGCGCTGAGGGTGACTGGTTGGACCTGACTGGCAAGGTCCCCGGATCGGAAGGCGTGAGCATCAAGCTGCACCGGGCAGACGAAGAAAGTGGGCGCGTCGTGCTTGCTGCAAAATTTGCTCCCAATTCGCGGATGCCGCGCCATGTCCACCACTGCACGGCCTTTGCTTACACCGTGTCGGGCAGTTGGTCCTATGACGAAGGCACGTTTTACGCCGGAGACATGGCGATCGAATCGCTCGGCAACAACCATCTGCCGTGGAGCGACGAAGGCACCGAGATGGTGATCTGTTTCGATTCACCTTCTGGCCAGTATCTGGACAACCAGCTGGATGACGGGACCTGCTTCCATATGGGCATGCCATTGTTCAAGCAGATTGTTGGCATGAGTGCTGCGGACTGGGCCGATTTCAATATCCTCGCCCATGTCGAGTTTCTGCCTGAGATGCGCAAAGCGGCATGAGTGCACGGTTCAATCAGGTTGCGATCAGCGTAGCAGACCGCGAGGTTTCGCTGGCCTTTTATCGGGACCTGTTTGATCTCAACCATGTCGGTGGCACGCATTTTTCAGGCAAAGCCACCGAAGCTGTTCAGGGCATGAAAGGTGCATCGTCCAATTGCTCTTGGCTGATGGATGACCGCCCCTATTTCCAGTTTGAGATTTTCCAGTTCGATTGCCCTTTGGGTCGCACTTTGGCATCGAACCGTCAGCCGCAGGATATCGGATATTCGCGGCTGATCTTCTCCGTGCCCGCGCTTGCTCCCGTAGCAGCGCGGGCCGGGGTTGAGATTTTAGAACTGCACGGCAAGCGCACTTTGTATCTGCGCGATCCCGATGGCATAGCCGTCCAGATCATCGAAGCCGATGTGCCACAAGCCCGGCTGACAGGCGTGGCCCTGTCTGTTCCTGAATTGGAGATCGCAAAGCGCAGCTTTGTCGAGGGTTGCGGCTGTACGCCGCTGTCCGCTCCGGCCCCGGATTGGGGGCAACTCTGGGGAGAAACCGGAGCGGACAAAGACATGGTGCTGCTCGACGGCGGCACAGTGACGCTGGAACTAAACCAGTATCGCAGCCCCGTGCCACAGCCTTGGGCTGACGGCTACACTCTTGCGGATCACGGTATCTTGAATGTGGCGCTGGGCTTCGAAAGCGCTGATGATATTCGCAAGACACTGGCGGCAATGCAAGCAGTCGGCACAAAACCCAATGCGCCGCTGGTCACCGCACCCGGCTTGTGTGCGCTGACCTATTCACAAGACCCACAAGGCTTTTCCATTGAAACGCTCTACGTCAGCAAGATCGCAGCAGGCGCATTCGGGTTCCGAAAGGCCAATCTGTTCGACAGGATATTGATGGCAATCATGAAGGCCACATCCTGAAACTGGACTGGGCTATGGGGGAGGATTTGACAATGAAGCACGCCATCATCACGGGCGCAGGCAGCGGACTTGGGCACGGCATTGCCGAGCGTCTGCTAAAACGGGGCGTCAAAGTCTCGGTGCTCGATCTCGGCATTTCCGATGAACGCGCAACGGTGCTGAATGCCGCGGGATCAGTATGGCAGCACCACGCTTGCGATGTAACCAAGCTGGAGAGCGTAAAGGCAGCTGTGGATGCCGCCATCGCCACCTTTGGTCCGGCAGAACTCGCCGTTAATTTTGCGGGCGTTGGCGCATCGGCTTCCTTTGCTGAAATGGCGGATGCAGAATTTTACCGCGTGATGGAAATCAATGTCACCGGGACATACCATTTCGCCCGCGCGATCATGCCCCATTTGCGCAAAGGCGACCGGCTGGCGCTGACCGCGTCGATGGCGGGAATCGCAGCCAATTATGGCTATACGTCCTATTCGACATCGAAATTCGCGGTGCTCGGCCTAGCATCGACTTTGCGCATGGAATATGAACCGCACGGTATCCACATCAGCGTGATCTGCCCGCCCGAAGTCATGACACCGATGGTCGTGGAAGAAATCGCAAAAGGCAACAAGATCAGCCTTGATATCAAAAAGGTCGCAGGGTCGCTCCAACCCGATTTTGCCTGCGACAAGATATTGGATGGCTTGCTAGCCGGAACATGGATGATCATCCCGGGCTTCAAAGCCAAGGCGACCGCCTTTGCCGCACGGCGGATGCCGGGACTGTTCAATTGGATCACGATGGGGATTGTGCGAAAGGTGATGCGCAAACACGGCGCGCTTTAGCTTGCCCTTCCCCCCTTACGCCAGGCACTCGGGCTGACCCCGGTCATCCGACTGAAGGCGTGGCTGAAGGCGGCTAAATCCGAATAGCCCAACGTCATCGACAGACTGGTAAGCGGGATGGCGGTTTCCTCTAGATAGCGCATGGCAACACGGGCACGGACGGTCTCGAGCTCGTCGCGGAACGTTCGGCCTTCGGCGGACAGGCGGCGTTGCAAGGTGCGCTGGCTGGTACCGAGCATTTGCGCGACGCGTGGCAGCGTGCATTCGCCGCCTTTCATCGCGTGCAAGATGATCTGCTGCACTTCAGTGGCGTAATCAAGCTTCCCGCTAGCATCGAGCCCGCGCAAATGATTGTTCAATATCGCGTGAAGCTGGCTGTTCGATTGGGCAATGCGTGTATTGAGCACGGCATAATCAAATACGGCCTGGTTATGCTCGGCTTCAAACTCCACCGGGCAGCGGAATGCCTGACGGTAGGGGGTAGTGTTCATCGGCGCACGGCGTTGCAAGGTGACAAGTTCAGGCGACCAATCGCGCCCCAACAGGCTGCGCAATATGCCAACGCCGATGGAAACGGCGAGATCCTCTTGCTGGCGTACACCGGGGCGGCCGGAGAGCAATACTTCCAACCGCCACATTGCGGTGTCGCCTTCAGTCACCAGCCGCGCAGCAATACCAGTATTGTGCAGGTGGATGAACTGATTCAACTCACCAATCGCTTCGCGCACGTCCGGAGCCTGTGCGATTGCAAAGCCTAGCGGACCAAGCATCGACATGGATTGCCGCTCAGCAATCAGCAGGCCGATATGCTGCAAACCGCTGGCTTCGCGCGCGGCGGCGAGAACATCGAGGAAAGCGGCATAAGAGATTGTGCTGTCAGGCGAGGCCAAGGCATCGAGCTTGATCCCCGCATTCGCAATAAGGGCTGCCCCGTCAATCCCCAGTTCGTGCATCAACGGCACAAAGCCCTCCAGCCCGGCAGAGCGCAGCATATAGTCTTTGGCGAGTGGAACCGCATTCATGGCGCATATCATCAACCTTGTGGCGGAAAATGACAAGCCCTTCTTCTTGGCCGCGTTGATAGCCAAGCAAAAGAGGAGAGATAGCTTTATGAGCAACAGACTGAGCGGCAAAATTGCCATCGTAACAGGTGCTGGTAGCGGTATCGGCGAGGCGACCGTACGCGCATTTGCGGCGCAGGGAGCAAAGGTTATCGCAACCGACATCAATGGCGATGCCGTGGCCGCGCTCGCGGCGGAATTGGGCGATGCTGTGCACGCGATGGCGCATGATAGCGCCAATGAAGCGCAGTGGCAGGCCGTGATTGCCGAGGCCGTATCGCGCTTCGGCGGGCTGCACATCCTCGTGAACAATGCGGGCATTGGCCACGGCAGCCGTCTTACCGAAACTTCGCTTGACGAATGGCGCGGTGTCATGGCGGTCAATCTCGACGGCGTGTTTCTGGGGACCAAACACGCAATCCCGGAGATGGTAAAATCGGGCAATGGCTCGATCATCAACATTTCGTCCGTAGATTCAAAGATGGGCGCTCCGCTGCGCGTGCCCTATTGCGCATCAAAGGGTGGCGTTGAGTCCTTCACCAAAGCCGCCGCCATGGAATGCTGCGAATTTGGCGAGCCTGTCCGCGTCAACTCGGTCCATCCAGGGCCAGTTGCGACCAACATCTTTGCAACCGCTTTGCCCAAGGTTGATCCGGCAATGGTGGCCTTGCTCGGTGGCGGCGAAGGATTGGCAGCCTATTATCTGCGCAACACACCGCAAACGCGCTTTGCCCTGCCCTCCGAGATTGCGCACAGCATCGTCTATTTGGCGTCGGATGAATCTGCGTTCGTCACTGGAACTTCGATTGTGATTGACGGCGGCTTTAGCGCTGGCAAACTGATGAACCAACGCATGCCCGAAGGCATGTGAACATAAGAACGGGCGGGAGAGCGAAGATGGCGCACAGGATGTGCAAGCAGGCAGCGCTGTTGCTGGCGTTCACGGCATTGTCGGGGCCTTTGGCGGCCGCCAAACCGGTCAAGCAGACCGTGCCAACGCACCTTTATTGGGGCGATACGCATTTGCACACGTCGCATTCGTTCGATGTGTTCCTGTTCAATACGCCGACTTCCACACCCGAAACCGCCTATCGGTTCGCACGCGGGGAGACGGTGGTTAGCCCGACAACGGGGGAGAATTGGAAACTCTCCAAACCGCTCGATTTCCTCGTTGTTGCCGACCATGCCGAATTGGTGGGCAGCGTGGGAAAGGTCTATGCTGGTGAAGAAGGCTATGCCGACACTGCGACCGGCAAGGGCATGCTGGCGCAAATCGGAGACAGCGTCGCGGCACAGATGCTCAAGGCCTATCATTACCTCGTCCGCATTGGAACGGGAGAAACGGGCGGTGATTTGGTCACGCCGCAGCAGGCCTATGTCGATCTCCACGGCGGCACCAAAAGACAAGCGGCCTGGCACAGTTATATCGATACCGCTGAAGAGTTTAACGAGCCCGGCAAGTTTACCGCGCTGATTGGATGGGAATGGACCTCAGCACCCGGTGGCGGCAATTTGCACCGCGTTATTTTTACGCCCGACGGCGCGGATAAGGCGAAGCAGTTTATGCCTTTTAGCCAATTGGAAAGTGACAAACCGGAAAAACTCTGGGCCTGGCTCGACGCGACCAACAAACGCACCGGCGCAGACTTTGTCGCCATCCCGCACAATTCAAACCTCAGCTGGGGCAAGATGTTTCAGGTGGAGGATAGTGAGGGCAATCCGATCACCGCCGATTATGCCGAACGGAGGATGCGCTGGGAACGTGTGGTGGAAACCACCCAGATCAAGGGCGATAGCGAAACGCATCCCGCCCTGTCCCCCACCGATGAATTCGCCGATTATGAACGCTACAGCTTCGTGATGGTGCCCACTGGCCCGATCGCCAAGCCGGTGGAGGCGGATTATGTCCGTGCCGCGCTCAAACGCGGGCTGGAGATTGAAGCGAATACTGGCGTGAACCCCTATAAATTCGGCCTGATCGGCTCGACTGACGCGCACACGGGCATGTCGGCGGTTGAAGAAGACCGTTTCGCGGGAAAAGGCCAGAAGGATTCACGGCCAGAACTCCGGAAAAACCCGACAGGCCTGGGTTCTGCCAAAGGCTGGGACATGGGCGCGGCGGGGATCGTCGCGGTGTGGGCGCCGCGCAATGACCGGCGCTCCATCTATGACGCGTTTCAACGCAAGGAGGTTTACGCCTCCACCGGCCCGCGCATGGCGGTGCGGATGTTCGCTGGCTGGAACTTTAGCGCGCGCGATCTGGATGCGTCGCGCTTCCCCGCCTCTGGCTATGCACGCGGCGTTCCGATGGGCGGCGATCTGACCGGAAAAGGCAAAGCACCGAGCTTCCTTGTTGAGGCACTGAAAGACCCTGATGGTGGCAACCTGGATCGTATTCAGATCGTCAAAGGCTGGATCGACGCCAATGGTGTAGCCCAAGAGAAAATCTTCGACGTCGTCTGGTCCGCTGAACGCAAGCGCGGCAAAGATGGGAAGGTTCCGGCAGTCAAGAACACCGTCGATCTCAAGACCGGGAAATACATCAACAGCGTCGGCGCGGTTCAGCTCAAAACCTTCTGGCGTGATCCGGAGTATAAAGCGGGGCAAAAGGCCTTCTACTACGCCCGTGTGCTGCAAATCCCGACGCCGCGCTATTCGCTTTACGACGCGATCAAACTCGGCATCGACCCGCGTGCAACAGGCAAGCCGCTGACGATTCAGGAACGTGCCTATACCTCGCCGATCTGGGTATCGGCGAAATCATAAAGTTGGGTTTGGGAGAGAGAAGATGACGCGACCGATCAAGACATATTGGCTGACCGGCTCGGCCTTGCTGGCGCTCTCCTCCCCGGCCGCTGCCGATGAAGCTGATCGGCGGCAAGCACTGTTCGGTGACGTTCACGTCCACACTGGCCTGTCCTTCGATGCCTATATCTTTGATATCCGCCGCACGCCCGACGATGCCTATCGCTACGCACTGGGGGAGAGCGTGCGCCACGCCAGCGGCTACGACATTCAGTTGAAAGGCGGCGCGCTGGATTTCTATGCAGTCACCGATCACAGTGAATATCTGGGCGTGCTTCCAGCAATGGATGATGCCGCTAGCCCGATGTCGGCCATCGACTATGCCAAGGACATGTTCTCCAGCGCGCGCGACAAGATTGCGGCGGCATTTGGCAAGGTGTTCCAGTCGATCACCTCAGGCAAACCGATCCCCGAAATGGACAATCGTGACGTTGTCGGGTCGGCTTGGATGGAGTTGAAGAGCGCGGCGGACCGATATTACCAACCGGGAAAGTTCACGACCTTCACCGGCTATGAATATACGGCGCAGCCCGGTTTTGGAAATCTTCACCGGGTGGTGCTGTTCAAAGGTGCACGCGTGCCCGATCAGCCCTTTGGCGCACTGGACTCACTCAATCCGGAAGATCTCTGGGCATGGCTGGATGCCAACCGCGCCAAAGGGATCGATGGCATCGCCATTCCGCATAACAGCAATGTCTCTGATGGCCGGATGTTCCAGTTCACCGACTTCGCCGGCAAGCCTATCGACAATGCCTATGCCGAAACGCGGATGCGCAATGAACCGATTGTCGAAATGAGTCAGGTCAAGGGCACGTCAGACACGCATCCCTTGCTCTCTCCCAATGACGAATGGGCGGATTTCGAGACCTATGACACGTTGCTGGGCACCGATATCAAGGGCAAGACTGATGGCGGCTATATCCGTCAAGCGCTGCAGCGCGGGCTGGCAATCGAAGAAAAGACCGGACGCAATCCCTATCAGTTCGGGCTGATCGGATCATCAGACACGCACAATGCTGGCGGCCCGGTGGAGGAGGATCATTATTTCGGCAAAACCGGCCTGAATGACGGCACCCCCGAAGGCCGCCGCGCGGTGAATTGGTCTGGCGAGGAAAAGTTGACAGGATCGAATGCCACGCCCTTTTATAAGTGGAGCGCGGCAGGACTGGCCGGTGTCTGGGCGGAGCGGAACAACCGCGAAGACATTTTCGCCGCCTTCCGTCGCAAGGAAACCTTCGCCACATCCGGCCCGCGCATCAAGGTACGGCTGTTCGCAGGCTATGATTATCCTGCGGGCGTTTTCGTCCGCAAGGATTTCGCAACGCTTGCTTATGGCAAAGGCGTGCCGATGGGCAGTGATCTGGCCTTGAGCGGACGCGGCGCGCCGACCTTCCTTGCCCAGGCGACGAAGGATGCCAACAGCGCTGGATTGCAACGGATGCAGATCATCCGGGGCTGGAGCGAGGGCGGACAATTGAAAGAGAAAGTATATGACGTTGCCTGTGCTTCCGGCATTCCAGATGCAAGGACGCACCGTTGCCCGGCAGTCGCCGCCAATGTTGATACCAAGACGTGTCGCATCAATCCGAATATTGGCGCGCCCGAACTGAAAATCGCCTGGCGTGATCCGGATTTCGATCCCAAGCGCCGAGCCTTTTACTATGTGCGCGTGCTCGAAAATCCCACTTGCCGCTGGTCCACCTATGAAGCCAATCTGCTTGGCAAGCCGGTGCGCAAGGATCTGCCGCTGACCATTCAGGAGCGGGCGTGGAGCTCGCCGATCTGGGTGCGCGGGTGAACAGGAAAAACTGGCTGATCGGCACGGCCATCGTCCTTTCGGTGGCGACTGCCGTCGCAGCGCAACACGCAGCGCCTGCTAAGCCAGCACGCGAATACTCCCCCAATCTCGCCGCCGAATATCCGGACCGCGTCTATTTCGGCGATACCCATCTCCACACGAGCTATAGTGTGGATGCGGGCATGGTCGGTGACCGTCTGGGGCCGGACGAGGCCTACCGCTTTGCGCGCGGTGAGACGGTGACCGCATCGCTTGGCCACAAAGCGAAGTTGCGCCGCCCGCTCGATTTCCTTGTGGTAGCAGATCATGCCGAATCGATGGGGCTGGGGCCTCTGGTCGCCAGCCGCGATCCGCTCGCACTGGCTGATCCAATAGGTCGGCAATTGATCGATCTCGTCGCCAAGGGTGATTTTGCAGGGGCATACCGCTTGCAGTCCAAAGAGCGTAATGCCGGACGCCCGGTGATGCACAGAGACGAAATCCGCCGCCCGATCTGGGACCGGATTGTGTCGGCTGCTGATCGCTACAATGACCCCGGCAAATTCACCGCCTTTATCGGTTACGAATATACGTCTGCCCCCAACCGCAACAATTTGCATCGCGTGGTGATGTTCCGCGATGGCGGAGACAAGACTGGCCAAGTGCTGCCGCTTTCTGCGGTGGAATCGTCTGATCCCGAACAGCTTTGGGCCTATTTGGAGAATTACGAAAAGACGACGGGTGGTCGCGCGCTGGCCATTCCGCACAATGGCAATCTCTCCAACGGACGGATGTTCGACGATGTGACCTTCACCGGCGCCCCGCTGTCTGCCGACTATGCGCGCCGTCGGCAACGCTGGGAGCCGCTGTATGAAGTCACGCAGATCAAGGGCGATGGGGAGACACACCCCCTGCTCTCCACACGCGACGAGTTCGCCGATTATTACCGCTGGGATCGCGGCAATTTCGGTACCGAGCTAAAGACCCCAGCGATGCTGCCGCGTGAATATGCGCGGCAAGCCTTGCAGCGCGGCTTGGCCTACGAAGCGAAACTGGGTGTCAACCCGTTCAAATTCGGCATGATCGGATCGTCGGACAGCCACACCAGCCTTGCTGGAACAGCGGAGGATAACTTCTTCGGCAAAGTCTCGCCGATGGAGCCGGGCGGTGGTGACGTCCGTTACGATGAGGCGATCATTGTCCCACTGGAAAAAATGGATGGCACGCGGCAATTCGGCTACGAATCGCTCGCCTCCGGGCTTGTCGGCGTCTGGGCCAGAGCCAACACCCGCGAAGAGATTTTCGACGCGATGATGCGCCGCGAAGTTTTCGCGACAACCGGAACGCGTCTCCGTCTGCGAATGTTTGCCAGTTGGAATTTCACCGCCGCCGACAAGGATGCGCCTGATCTGGCGCGTGTTGCTTATGCCAAAGGCGTGCCGATGGGCTCAGACCTGACGGGTGGCGGTGCTACTCCCACATTTCTGGTTGAAGCGATGCGCGATCCCGATGGCGCAAACCTCGACCGCATCCAGATCGTCAAAGGCTGGATCGATAGCGCGGGCAAAATGCAGGAGCGGGTGTTCGACGTCGCGTGGAGCGGCAATCGCAAGGTGGGCAAAGGCGGCAAGCTGCCGCCGGTCGGCAACAGTGTGAAGGGCGCAACCTACACCAACACCATCGGTGCGCCAGTTCTCTCTGCCTATTGGCGTGATCCAACGCACCGCGCCGGTGAACGCGCCTTCTATTATGCCCGCGTGCTCGAAATTCCAACACCTACATGGCTGGCGTATGACATGGTGCAGATCGGCCAGCGCAGCTTGCCAAAGGATGCAAAGTTGATTCATCAGGAACGCGGCTACGGCTCGCCAATTTGGGTTGGATCACGATGAAATATATCCGGTTGCACATCCACACCGCGTCGCTGCTGGCCTGCGGAATTGCTTTGGCAAGTTGCAGCCCACCCGTCCCTGCCGAACGCCCTAGTGCGCAGACAACGGCCCGCCTTGAGGAAAAAGCGGCTCCGTCTTCAGAGACGAGGGTCTTTTTTGGCGAAACCCATTTGCATACGGCGAACAGTTCCGACGCGGTGCTGATGGGGACACGCCTGATGCCCGAAGATGCTCTGCGCTTCGGCAGCGGCGAAACGGTCGTATCGAACACTGGCATTAAGGCAAAGCTGGCGCGTCCGCTTGATTTCATGGTGGTCGCCGACCATGCCGAACAGATCGGTACGGGCCGTGAAATACTGACCGGAAATCCACTGTTGACGGCGGACCCTACGGTCAAACGCTGGGCCGAGATGATGAAAGGCACGCCGGAGCAAAGTCGCAGCGCGGCACGCGAGCTGATCTCTGGATTCTCTCAAGGAAAACTGCCACCCATCCTTTATGACCGCGTGATTACAGCAAAGCTGGTGGAATCAGTCTGGGCGCAACATGTGGCCACGGTTGAGCGGTATAATCAGCCCGGCAAATTCACGGCCTTTATCGGTTATGAGTTCACTTCATTGGTCAAAGGCAACAATCTGCACCGCATTGTGGTGTTCCGTGATGGCGTCGAAAAATTTGGCAAAACTATGCCGTTTACCGCCCTGGATAGCAAAGACCCGGAAGACCTGTGGAAATGGTTTGCGAATTACGAGCAAACCACGGGCGGCCAAGTGCTGGGCATTCCACACAATGGCAATCTGTCCAACGGAATGATGTTCGCACTCAATGATTTCAAAGGCGGACCGCTGACCGCCGACTATGCGCGGCGGCGGCAATATTGGGAACCACTGACCGAAATCGTCCAGGCCAAAGGCGAAAGCGAGTCGCACCCGTTCCTCTCCCCCAACGATGAATTTGCGAATTTTGGCAAAGCGGGGTGGGATGTTGGCAATCTCGACCTCTCGGCGACCAAAACCAACGATATGTTCGCCAGCGAATATGCCCGGGAAGCCCTTAAGCGCGGGCTGATGCTGGAGGCGAAGCTGGGCATCAATCCGTTCAAATTCGGCATGATCGGCGCCGGTGATATCCACACCGGACTATCGACGTCAGAAGAGAATAATCACCTTGGTGAAACCTTCATTCTGGAACCCTCTGCCGAACGGGCGATGCGTACGGAAAAGCGCGGGTCGATCACGCGCTTTGGTTGGCAATCTTTAGCGGCAGGGCTGGCAGCGGTCTGGGCGAAAGAGAACACGCGTGAGGCCATCTTCGATGCCATGCGCCGCCGCGAAGTCTATGCCACAACCGGCACCCGGCTTCAGGTCCGCCTGTTCGGCGGCTGGGATTTTTCCGAGCGCGATTTAAAGGGTAACTGGGTCAAGCAAGGCTATGCGCGCGGTGTCCCAATGGGTGGCGATCTGCGCCCCGCGACATCGAAAGCACCGAGCTTCATCATTTCGGCGTTAAAGGACGCCACTGGCGCAAACCTTGACCGCATCCAGATCATTAAAGGTTGGGTCGATGCGTCGGGCCAGACGCATGAGCGCATTTTTAATGTTGCCTGGAGCAGCCCGGAAACGCGCAAAGTCAGCAAGGATGGCCGCCTCACCGCCGTGGGAGACACTGTTGATCTGAAGACTGCGACCTATAGCAACAGCATCGGTGCCGTCGAACTGCGCACGGTTTGGCGCGATCCTGAATTCAAGCCAGGCGTTCGCGCCTTTTACTATGCCCGCGTTCTGGAAATTCCGACGCCCCGCTGGCCAGCCTATGATGCGGCACGGTATCAATTTGCTCTGCCAGATGGCGTCAAAGCAGAATCGCAGGAGCGCGCTTATACCTCGCCCATTTGGTATTCGCCAAAGGTAGCGCCATGAGCCTGAGGGAGCGGCTCCGTGCCGCATTGAAGGAGCCTTTGGTTCACTTCCTGCTGGCGGGGTTGGCACTCTTCCTGTTCTTCGCATGGCGGGGCGACGCTGTTGACCCGGAAAGCCGGACGATCACGATTACCGAACAGCAGGTCGAGCGGCTGGCGGCAAGCTGGGCACAGACGTGGCAGCGCCCGCCAGCGCAAGACGAGATTGACGGGCTGATCCGGGACTATGTGAAGGAAGAGGTCTATTATCGCGAAGGGTTGCGGATGGGCCTTGATCAGGATGACACGATCATCCGCCGCCGCATCCGGTCCAAGATGGAATTTCTCGCCAGTTCTGAGCTGGAGAATGAAGCGCCTGATGACGCGACGTTGCAGGCGCTACTCGACAAGAACCCGCAGGCCTATGCCGCAGACGCGCGCTATAGCTTTGACCAGATTTATCTGGCCGCGCAGGATGGCGCCGCCGCCGGCGCCGCAGAGATGCTTGCCGCGCTGAACAAGGGCGCTGACTGGCAAAAGCTGGGCGATGCCATTTCGCTACCGCGCAGTCCGGAAGCTGTGGACCGGACAAGAATCGCGACAGAATTCGGCGAGGACTTTGCCGCCAGCCTGGCCGGGATCAAGCCCGGCCAATGGGCGGGGCCTGTTCCGTCCGGTTTCGGCCTGCATCTGGTCCGCATGCGTAAGGTGGAGGCGAGCGCCAAGCCCAAACTCGCGGAGGTGCGGCAGAAACTGGAAAATGACTGGCGCGCGCAAACGGTGAAGGACCGCGAGGCCAAGGCGTATCAGACCTTGCTCGACAGCTATACGATCCGGATCGCCAAGCCGTGATCAGGCTGCTCTGGCTGGCGCTCGCCACGCTTTTCCTGATGGCGCAGCCCGCCCGCGCTGACGAACTGCGCCCCGGCTATCTGGAGTTCACGCAGAAGACGGCGTCTGACTGGACCCTCATCTGGAAGGCCCCGATGCGCGGCGGCGTGACTCCTGCGACTCAGCCCATCCTGCCCAAGGGCTGCATCGCCAAGGGCGATCCTCAGCGGCAGATGGGGGAGATGGCCTTGATCTCCACCTTCAACATCGCTTGCACCGGCACAGTAGCAGGGCAAACCATCGGCCTTTCCAATTTCACCGCAGCACAAACCGATGTGCTCGTCCGCGTCGCCCCGCTGGGCAGGCCAGTGCAGGCCTTGCGACTGACAGCGTCCGAACCCACGGTTGAAATCGCGGCGAAGCCAGACGCATGGCAGGTTGCGCGCACCTATTTCGTGATCGGCGTCGAACATATCGTGTTTGGCTACGACCATCTGCTGTTCGTCGTTTCGCTGGTGTTGCTACTCGCCGGTTTCCGCACCATTGCCATTGCGGTCACGGCCTTTACAGTTGCACACTCGATCACGCTTATCGGCACAACGCTCGGCCTGCTTGGGCTACCGCAACGCCCGGTGGAGGCGATAATTGCGCTCTCTATCGTGTTTCTCGCGGTCGAGATAGTGAAGAAGAAAGAGGGTGAGCCGCGCCTCTCCGAACGTGTTCCCTGGGTGGTCGCCTTCCTGTTCGGCCTGCTTCACGGTTTTGGCTTTGCGGGTGCCCTAAAGGAAATCGGCCTGCCCGAAAGCGATGTGCCGACTGCCCTCCTCACTTTCAATCTGGGCGTTGAAGCCGGGCAGCTGCTGATCGTCGCTGCGACGCTCGCCCTTCTCTGGGGCCTGCACAATCAGCGCCCGGCCTGGATGCGACCAGCGATCCGCTTCTGCAGCTATGGCATCGGCGCCACCGCCTCGATGTGGCTGCTGCAGCGGGTGCTGCTGTGATCGAAACACTGACTGGCATCACGCTGCTGCAACTGGCCACCATTTGGGGGATCGTTTTTGTGGCGGGCTTTGTCAGGGGGCTAACTGGCGTCGGTCTTGCAGTGGTACTGGTGCCACTCATCAACCTAGTCTTGCCGCCCGAACGAACCGTACTCCTTGCCGTGCTGATCGGCTGCCTTGCAGGGCTGATGGGGTACAGGTCAGCGTGGCGCAATGTTGATCGCCCTTTGGTTCTAACGATCACCGTCGCGACAATCGCCGCGACTCCGCTCGGGTTGTTGCTTTTGTTCAGCACGCCTGAAGATGTGGCACGGCTGGCCATTGCTGCGATTGCCATGCTTGCGTTCATCGTGATGATCGCTCCTCGTGCGCCCCTTCCGCCGCAGGGTAAACTGCCTGCGATTCTGACAGGTTTACTTACCGGCTTGATTGGAGCATTCGCGGCCATCCCCGGCCCACCGGTAATTTTTTACTTCGTCCGCAAGGGCGTTCCAGCAGCGGTAACCCGCGATGCACTGATTGTGATATTCCTTTGGGCACCCTTGGCCGTGGCGCTTTTGGCTCTGGCGCTCGGCAAGCTTGATTGGCGACTGGCAGGGCTTGCACTTGCATGCTTTTTGCCGCTGGCGGGCGGAAACGCGCTCGGCACTCGCTTTTTTGGCAAGGTTCCAGAGAGGCAATGGCGGGTTCTGGTTGTGGCGCTCATCGCAGTGTCAGCAATAGGTGCAGTGTTTCGGATAGTGTAGCCTTCGGGCAAGCGGAATGTGCATGTTATGCAAACTGCTCTCTCCCTAGAATTTTGCACGGTCATTCAAAAACGGAACCCTTGTCACCCCAATTTTAGATTTAAGTCGGATATCCATTTCCAACCGTGATGGCTTGCCGATCGGAATCGTTGAAACGCGAACCCCGTGCGCTTCTAATGCTGACGGCGCCACAAGTTCGATTCCCTGATTTGCGTTCCCGCTTAGTGGAGGGAGTTTGCGCAAATCAGGGCGACCGACCGCGAACGGCTTACAACATAAATCGCTTATTTTTACTGAGGACTTAGGTACGTCCCGAACTTGCTTTAGAATTGAGTTTTACACTCGTAGGGGTCACCAGCTTTGCTGCCATTTTTTAGACAGCATGATGGTCTTCCCTCAATATTTCCGCGCTAAACACTTTGGCGAAGCTCATTTGCTGTCGAAGCGTTCCCTCGTGGCTATCACCTAGGGGTCACTTGGGGTGTTGGCATATGACTGGTTTCAGCAACCAGTAATTGAGGTGACGCTCGACAAATATGGGCAATCAACGATCAAATTTGGTGTTCGCCAAGTGCAGCCTGCCGGAACAAACGCTGCAGCTTGGTTTCATGCGCAAGGCATGCCCTCCCTTCTCGTGGGTCAGCAACAGAGGTGGCCCCTTTGCGTCGGCGTACCAGCGATCACCCCATTGCAGGAGGGCGAGCAGAACCGGATAAAGATCG